>Ga0123519_10011220_pt1 | contig 13257 bp, 14 predicted proteins | sample YelNatPaOPRAMG02_FD_87396 | JGI IMG/M metagenome (GOLD analysis project Ga0123519, IMG submission 87396) | Hot spring microbial communities from Yellowstone National Park - Yellowstone National Park OP-RAMG-02 (version 2) | ecosystem: Environmental > Aquatic > Thermal springs > Hot (42-90C) ...
CGGAGGATTATCCTCTGTTGGATTTCCATAGTATCGAGTGTAGTGAGGCGTCATGACATCGATCTCGAACAATGCCTGAGTTTTATTAGGACAGGGAAATGCAGGGAAAAAAATAATTCAGCCCGCGTGTGCATCTGCAGAATCCTTCGGACCAAATATTTTCTTAACCAAACCTTCGTCCCAGAGATCCGTATTATTTTGCGCAAAGTCGCGTGCGATCCCCTTTAGTGAGCTCCCCGGGATGATCGGCAGTCCTGTTGTCCAGTCAAACATGAACCCGATCTCCAGCGGGTGCTGGTATCCAATGCCGAAGAGCAAGCGAGTCGCTGTTGTCAGCGAGAAACCATCACCAATGCTCTCTAGATGCTTTCTTCGAGTATCGTATGCCTCGGCATATCCACCCTGTTTTGAAAGTTCAATAAATTCTTGAAGAAAATGTGTCTTATCTTTCACTAAATTAATAACTTGCGTCCGGGCTTTTTGATCGTAGCTTCTCTCATAGAGCTTCGCATACTTGTAGTATTTCAAGGAAAGATTAGGGAGCGTACCTTTTTTCATCACCTCCCTCAAATTGCCCGGTAAAGGAAGAATTCGATCACGAGCTTGTCTGCTGTTATCAGGCATTGTCAAGAGCCTTTCTTTTTCGGTTCTTCTTTTGCAAATGCGATCGCGAACTTCTTCATCCAAGCAGCATACTCGATCGCCTCTTGCTGATACCTGCGGTACTTGGATAGATCAGTTGTTTGAACAATATTTTCCAACGCTTTGACAGGATCGTTACCTAATCCCACAAGCTCGCAGAGGATCCTGTTTATCATCGCATAGTTCTTCTTTGACTGACCTCCCGAACGTTTTTCGTTCTCTTTGTCTTTAGTCTTCACCACCATAAAAGCAATTGCCTGACCAAGGCCATTTTGCATGATCATAGATGGAAGCCCTTTTAAAAAGGCAACATCGTCGGGTGTAAATTGTTCTGCTTGTGCCTTTATTTTACTTAGCACTTCTAAAGCTCTCTTTTGAGAGCGAGACGGTTGTTTGTTTCCCCCGGAGCTGCTGATCTGACTCGGTATACTACTTTGTTGTGCCATTTTCTCCTCCCCTTTTCTGTTCCTTGAAAATCGTGGAGAGATCACTGCTCATCTTGACAAACCCGTATCCCACTGTTTCATTTCCTCCCACTTGAAGTATCTCGTTCTTAATTAGTCTAACAAGCTGATTAAGCGAGCTTGCATCGTTTGCAGGGATCCTGCCAACTGGCTTCATCACCGTATAGAAAAGGGTATCCGCTGGCACAACTTCTTCGTACCACAGATTTTCGCTCGTCTTCTCCTCCTCTTTGAGCACGTTGCGCGCAATGACTTGTGTAGCTGATGTTACAAGCGTTTTGAAGACATTATCAGAGACAATTACAAGTCGTTCCCTGATCTCTTCTTGATTTTCCTTGGGCAGCAGTGACGCCAGTTTATCTATCCCACGTGCCCCCCCGTTAAGGGACAAGGCAAAGTCTTCGAGAACGATCTCCGAGCCTCCGTTGAATGTCAGTCCTTTCTCATCATCTCTGTTCTCGTTTGAAGCGAGCTCACTGACGGCTCTATTTATGAACTGCAAGTCCCTCTTGAAGCGCTTTAATACGAATGGTGACGTGACCCATTTGAACACTCCCTCCGATGAGCGCACAGGGAAAAAAAGGATCTTGGCGTCAGTGAATACCACCTCCCCGGCACCAGTTTCTGCCCCTTCTTTACCAAAAATCCTATCTGTGGCACTATGATCTTTCAGATCACAAAACCAGCGCAGACTCCCTTTCAAACTCGACGAATAAACCACAGGAAACTCGGTATGCTTTTCCCGTTGTATGGCAAGATCCACTACTTCCCCAGCTTCACCTGCTCCTGCGTGAAGCGGGGTCAGCGTGTAAAATGTGAAGAGGGCACCATCGTTGGACATATAGATTCCTCCATTATTTTTTCAACTCTTAAATTCTGGGCCGCAGGCTAAAAGGACGTGGTTAAAGCCCATCGATGAGTAAGGCAGGTACTCGATCTTTTTATTATCGATTCCCTGTACGAAATTCGTGATCTCTTTCTCGCCTACATTCTTCTGAATCCTGAAGAGATACACCGACCCCGCCGGCACGGCAAGCATCATTGGTTTCAGCATTACTCCGCTTTGATTGGCTGTGCCCGTATTCTTTATGTAGGAATACCCTCCGATTCTTTGTGGACTTCCCAAATGTGCGGCAAGAAGTTCAAGATGTAAATCCATCCGCCCGAATGCTGCCGATGCAAAAAGCTTCCCCTCTTTTATATTGAATGGAAATGGTATCCACCCATGTTCAAAGATGCCGGGTTGAAGAAGAACAAGGCGAAACGTATGATTCTCAGCAATAGATTTGATAAGCTTTTCCCGTGACGGAGAGAACTTATTTTCAAGCAGTGTCCCATCATTATGGCTAACGATGTCGACGAGATGTGTCTCGCCCCCTAATTTCTGAGAGCCATCTTTCAGTCGTTTGCCCGCAACTGAGAAATAAAAACCTATGCCATCCGATAAGCGGGAATACGGTGTGACGTAGAAGCGGCTTTCCTTCGCTTTACGATCCCCGCTCTTTGAAAGTCTTTCGTAGTCTAGCCCTATACCCACTCGGTCTTCCGAGAAAAACAGATGGTGATCCTCAATATTAAGTCCATCCAACGAGAGACGGTATGCGTCCATTTCCGAGTCACTGACAAAATCCGCCGGTTTTAGGCTTTCTAGCTTCTCTTCAGGCATCGCTGCCGGCATGTAAAACAAAAAATCCAGATCACTTTCCACGCTCCCTTCTCTAAGTTTGTTGAACAGCGAACGGCAAGCATCCTTTTGTTTGACAATATCCGTTGGGGTCGGAAGGTAAACTTCATTCGATTCCTCCTTGATGAGATAAGGACCAACGATCTCCATGGGAAGGTTATCGTCATCGCCCACTAGTTCCCTGATTTTACAACCGTCATTTATTTTCCCTCTTTCATCGAGCGCTCCATTATCATGTAGGATCTTGCTTCGCACAAACCCCTGGAACGTGGATGGGGCGGGAGGAAACCTTCCCTCAGTATACCATTCGCCGAAAGTGAAAGATTTGTTGCCGCGAAAGAAAAGAACGTCGTATGGGTGAGCGATGTAACCGTGCACATTCATATTTATCGCCTTCCTGTCAAAAATTGTAAGTAGAGCAGTACGTCAATCATAGTACGCGCACTAAATTTCCCTGAGTTATCTTCTACGAGTGCGATCTCCTTAAGCACCTCGACAATAGCCCCGACCTCTTTCTTATCACGCTTTTTGCCTCTTGTCGTCTCCAACTCAGCACTCAAGTATTTTTTGAATTTTTCCGGGTCAGCCATGAGCAGTTGATCGAGCAGGTGTTCTTCTTCTCGCAGTCGGTACGGAGTTGTTCTGGATATTGTACCATCAGCAATTCTTTCCTTCATCATTGCCACATTTTTCAGTAGCGCATTCGGAATTGCAACTGTAAAGGTTTCGGTATGACCTTTAATCAATTGAACTGCTATTGCGTTTTTCCCTTTCACCTTTTTTGCCTTATCTGTCAAAGTTTGGTATGAACGCTTGATCGCTTCGGAAAGAGGATATTTATGATAGCAAACGACTGCTCCTGTCGACAGCGAGAGGTTCAATAGTTTTTCCTTAATGGATTGCGGCAGGTTGTCACCGCTCTGTGCAACGCCCTCGGCAAAAAGCTGTCTATAAGTATTTGCCAATTCCTCTACACAGCCGGTTAAGTATTCGGGATGAATCATGAAGTTTACATCGTCGCCGCCTGCATAAATAAGTTGCCCTGAATGTTGGCTTACAATGTCTTCAGCCTTGTGGGTGAATTTTGTCAAGACAGATGATACAGTATTAGATACTTCCTTAAAGTACTTGCCACTATCTTTAAATGCACTTCCCATATTATCGCCATCCATGTACACAACGGCGTAAAAAGGGCGCTCAAGCCATGGTGTAGGTAGAGAACCATCTTTCTCTTCAAGCTTCTTGAACGAATCCCTGAATTCTTTAAGGAGAGGCGATTCAACGAAAAGGCAACGGCCCAATGGCTCCGAGAATTTAATTGTGTTTTCCACATCGAAAAGCTCGCTAGTATTTGTTCTGCACCACGATACCAGTCTATCGTACTTGTCCTCAACGGCTTTGAGATTTGCCTCGACATCAGGTTTGTTTTTGAGTTCAGAGTAGCGCCTATTGATAGGAACAGCCGCAATGTCAGAAGTTGACTCGTATTTTGGCTCAGATGCAATGGCTTCGACAGCCTTGTACAAGAACCGCTTCAATATGCAGACGCTGCAGATTCGCTCTCTATCGGTTAGATCCGTAGCAGTGTGATTAACGGTATAAACCTGGGCACGCTCTCCGCAGAGGTCGCACTTGTCCCACTTCTTTACGCCCGGCCTATTCTGCCGCGTGAAACAATACGTTAGTGAACGAGCCTTTATTTTCTCTTCTGCTTCGACAAACTCATCATAACTCGGGTAGCTCGCTTTAATAGAATGAAATATGAAGAACAAGTTGAAATACTCATGCACCTCGTTCATGTCCACATACACAGAATTCATTCCGTTTTTTTCTTTCACGTCCCTGATGATTTCTTCGAGAATCCTCTCAAATTCCTTTTTGAGCCTACATTTGACTTCTTCTTTCTTCTCGGCGGGGATTACAACGTAGATCTGATCCGGAATGCTGCCGGCTTTAACCTTCCGTTCACCGCGCAGCGTATCGTTACACATCAAATCGCCTTCAAGATTCGGACGGATGATTACACCGTAATGCTTTACGAACTTTGCTATCTGACACATGAGATAAGAAAAGAGAAACGACGCAGCCCAGTAATCCTTCGCTTTCCTGCTCCGACGAACGAAGTGGAATATCGGACCTATTTCACAGACGAGAAGGGAATAGCTCATAGCACACCAAAAGAAAGTTCTAAAACTTGATCGTCGGGAAAAAGCTTAATGAAATCCTCAACATCATTTTTTGATGCCGTAAAAGGTCTTCCTTCTATCTTCCATTTCCCATCTCGCACCCGTTTCTTTCTGACTACCTTTACATTGCTTGAGTATAAATTACTGTGAAGGCATACGATGCCTGCAAAATAAAATTGGCCAGCTTTCCAAACCTTGAAGTGTAATGGAGAGGCAAAACGTTCACCTTCTGCATCCTCAGGAACAAGTTTCACATTCCCTTTATCATGCATAACTGGCATGCCAAAAGAAGCGCCAACAGCAGGGTAGCTCCTTCTCTTGAAGCGATACTCCTCGTACTTCGACCCCACCTCGTTTAGCGCATCCTTCCATCTTGAGAAGGGCTTGTTCAAGATAATAACTCTCACGCCTGCCAAGGAAGTAAAGCTGGAGGCATTTGTTGACCCCGGTCGTATCATCTTTATCCCTTTTTCCAAGATTACCTTCAGCTCCTCAGCGTTTGTTGCCCCAACAAGAAAAGGCTCCGTTACTGCAAAGTGTTGCACACCTTCGATCCTATGAATACAAACATTTCCTGCTCCGCGCCGCGAACGCGACCCCATGCCTCCAAGAAAAGAAAGGAGCCAAAACGCTTCTGTTGCACTCTTTAATGCTTCCTTCTTGCTCGAACTCAGTTCGAGGATGAACCTAAAACCCGGCTTAAAATAGCCTCTCTGCTGTTTTACTTCACCGTGCTTGTCTTTGCGAAGAAGAGTGCTGTAAAAAAGGAAGGCGATTCCACTGTCGTCGCCAGTTATCCTTCTTTCTTCATTTGGTTTAAAATTTAATCCCTCGTCAGTCTTTATGTCATTTCCAATCCAGTTTTCGATGTAACGCTCGTCAAAGGATATTCGCACCTTCACTGCAGAGGTTTTTTCTGTGCTACCAAAAACATCCGCTTCTTTTTTTGCTAGGTCATTTAATCCCAAATTGGCATTAGCAGCCCTGAACCACCACCGCAATGAGCCTTTAATCGAAGGTGCGCGGAGTTCGGCGCGTTCTTGGTCTGCCCCCGCCATAAACATTGGCGTTACCACCTCGCACTCAAACCTGACAGTATTCATCTTTGCTCTCCGAACCAACCTCTAATTCAACTGCACCAAACTTCTTTCGGTGACTGACAATAACGTGGCGCTTCCTCATAGGCTACCACGGCTCCGCCGTTTGAGCGGCGAAAATACGCGAAATCTACTTACAGAAAAAAGACAATTATATCACGTTCTCCCACTGGCATCTAAGATCGGCCTCCACCAATGTGGATGACAACTTCGGGTGAATCTATGTCGCCTATAGCAAATAATCAAGTGATCAAACTGACTCAACAAAAATCTCCACGGAACCGATACGATGCCCCAAATGCAAATCTCCATAAAAAGTCGGTGTTCATCTTTCCGCTGGTCTGGGGTATTAGTCACGATGGTTTCACCATCGAGTCAAATCCTACCTCCACCAGTCCATTATCCAGCCAGGATCCTGTCAGCCGTTCCTCATACGCAATGTGTACATCCGATGCCTCGAACCGATTCAGTATCTTAACCAACGCCCCGAGATCAGGGTCAGTCACTGCGTGATATACTTCCTCCCTATGGCATGGTACTACGACGGCCAAACCTCGCTTGTGTACGTCGATCCCCACGCAGATCGACTCGCTTTTTGCAATCCAACCGCTACTCTTACCATGAAAGGCTTCCTTGATCGCGTTGTTGCTGCGATAGTGCTGCACTGGGACTTGAGCCCATTAATTATTAAGGAAGCATCCTTTTCATCATAATCTGTCACGAGAAGGTCTTCCTTTCTAACATCAGCCTCAATTCTTTTCCTACTCTCCGCTTTCAACATGGGGTCTGTTAGGCGAAGATGCCATTTCTCTTGATTAAATGACATGTTTGAGGAAAGCATGTATGCGATCATCTTCTGGTAATTCAATGGTCTGTTGCCTAGACTGAGCTTGAAATCTTGCTAGACACAAGTAGATAAAGAAAGGGATTGTCTTTGATAGCATTCTTCCGCGAGTGTAAGCTTCAGAGCACCGCTCAAAACATACGTATGCAAAATCAGGCCTCGGGCTCATTAGTAAGTACAATAACATGAGCGCTATATCGAACATAGGGTCACCGAGACGAGTAGCCTCAAAGTCTAACACACCTACCAACGAGTTGTGCAAGTGTGTCGTAGAAACCATCAAGTTATAAACCGTAGGTGCTCCATGGATAACCTCTGGCTCGGTGGCAGGCTGGTCGGAGGATACGATAGAAAGACACTGGCTAAAGAGGGGAAAAAGAGTAGAGTGATTTTTCTCCATAGTTCCCAAAAGGGAAACAGAATATTCAATGGGATTGAAATTGGGAGAATAGACGGATATGTACTTTTTTGAGCGCCGTTGCAAGATGCTTCGTAGCTCGGGTACGCGCTGAAGCTGAGAAGACCACAATACAACGTCGTCTAAAATCGCGCGTAAATCTGATTCTTTTAAACCCTGATTGATGGATTCATAGAGATTGATTCCTGCAATCTCTTCCGTAACAATGAATGCCCTGCCCGATCCTTTGTGAACCCCGTAAGACAGGAGGCGTGGGATGTGCGGCAAGCGACCCTGCAATGTTCTGAGTGTCTCTGATTCATCAAGAACAGAGGTGGAGAACTCATTTTCACCTTGAAGCTTCAGGAAAAGACCGTAATCCATACCGATCAGTTTGAAACGCCAAACGGAGTTGAGACTTGGCGGTGTGTTAGTTTTAATGTCGACTATCTCATTGTGTCGTATACCTAAGGCCTCTACAAGCAGCATCGTAGGATCCATCTACTAGTCATCCTCATCCTGTACAGATGCGAGTAGTTGCGCCAATGACATTGAGATCGGTTGCCCGGTAAGCTCCTGTATCCAGCCCCATTGGCCATTAGGGTTGAGCTCAAGAAATACAAGTCGGTTGTCTGGTGTCAGAATTAGGTCGATCGCTGAAAAGCGAAGCCCAAAGTACTTTGTGAGTGCAATACAGCGCTCTTCGATCAACGGTTCGAGCCGATGTGGGACATGAGGTGTGTTTGGAAGATCGTATCTGCGCCAATCAACAGATGTTTTTTCTGTTGCTTGTGAGTGAATCTCGCAGGCAAAGACTTTTTCACCAACGACAGTTACACGCAGCTCATATTTCTTATCAACATATTCTTGGTATGTTGCAGGGCAGACAGATAGTGCAACGCTAGATTCAAGATCGGCATCTGAGAGAACTGATGTGTACACGCAGTATTGATGTTCTGGTGCCGTTGCGTGAGGGGGCCCCTTGGAGACTAGCTTCGCCACAGTTCTTTTCCCCTCCGAACGAAGAGCTTTATAAAACTGCCTGATGTCATCCGGGTTCATTGACACGATTGTTTTTGGAACGTCAAAGCCAAAGCGCGTGGCAGCATTTAGCTGTGCTATCTTGTGTGAGGCAAGGCGTATCGAAGAGGGGTGACTGATCCATTTGCAGCGCAATGAGAACAAAACACCATATAGTGCAGACTCTAACTCTGCCCGCACAAACTGAGCAACTGCAAAGTCTTGATGAAGGTGAGCAACCTCTGGCGCCACAGGGCGGCGGTACCATATCGAGTGAATATCATCACCGGAAATCTGGTTGCCATCCTTTATAATAACAAACCCTGGCGTGCTATCGACAAGGTTGAAAGCTATTGAGGAATCTGAACCAAACGATTCAGTATTCAGACGTACATAGTTTACACCGAGAGTCTTGAGATCATTCTCAACGAGCGCTGATGTCTTGTCTGCAGCATTAGTTAAGATCAAAACTAGGCTCATGGCGATATCTCAGTCGTCTGGTCCGTAATCGGTGGGATTAATCGTTGTCTGGCAAGAGGTGGTGCTAGCCGCATTCTCGGGTAGACTAGCATTTTCTCTCTTCTGATAAAGAAGTGGCTCAACAGACCCAATCGCCATTTCTGAACTTGCGACAGGTTCTGCTGGAACCTGCGATGAATTATTGCTTTGGTTTTTCATGTTAACTCCTATTTTTAGTTAATGAATTTGAACTGGTGTTTTTGCCTAACCTCTACCATGATGCTAAGTGCAGGATAGCGAATTATGATAGTTCGTTGGTAAAAATACTCACTCAACAGGTCTCCGCCATCATCCTAACTATAGTTACGCCATGATACATTAACTGAAGGCACTGTACTGCTTTACCTGCATACATAATTTGGCTGGAATGCTCGGCCGATGTTTGCCGCCTAGAGGTTACGCGAGGCGCGCCACGCTTCGTCTAACAGAGTTACGCCGAGCGCCTCAGCCTCCTAAATCGAATAAGATAATTTGTGGTGATCTCAACCAACAGAAGATCATAGTCAACTAAAGCAAGTCTCGGTCAAGAGGCAGAGCTTCGAGACGCATGCATGCCTTCATGCAAAACTGTCAGAATGTCAACGGGCGTTCCATGTCCGACTCTAAAGAACATCCCTTTCTATCAAGCTTTTCAATGAACTAATTGAACTGTTTTACCACTCATCGACAAAAATATCTCGTTTTATCTTTTGACATTGAATGAGCAGTCTCGCTCAACAACGCCGTTGTGCTGCGAGCTATGAATGATTTTTTCTACCAACTCACGAAGCAGCACTATGGAGCGACAACAACTATTTTCTATCAATTGATGGAGCATCGTTGTTGGGCGTGTCATGTACCGTTGGCGCGGTCTATTCTTCAACATGGTCTACATTTTCCCCAACGTCACCGATTTTCCCCTTCTCTTCAAGGAGTCGGATATTGTTCACATTATGATTTAGTACCTGTGCAAGCTCCCTTTCGGCGCGAGGCGGCGGGAATCCTAATTGGCTTGCTTCGGGGTAGTTCTGTTTGATCGAGAGATACTTCTCGATAACCTCCAATTGACCTTTCTGCCTCTCTTGGTCATTACGGTACCAGATGTCCTTGATGAATTCTCGGAACTCCTTGATGATCTCGCCGATGCCAGTGAAGCTAAAGCCACCTGGCGATGCCATTCTAACTTTGTATATTCGAAGGGCTTCTTCTTCAATGGGGAAGCGCTGTAGATCTCGGTATATCTCAGCGGCCGACGGAATTGGGATTGAGGGGGCTTGAATCGGAAAAGGGAACGGAAATGCAGGAGGCGGGAGAATCGGAAACTTTGAGAAGAATGGCATTCCCTTTTCGAAATACTCCCGATATAGGTCGAGCCATCGACGCAAGAGGTTATGGTATCTTTCGCTCTCCGGGGAACGGAGGAAGTACTTTTCGTACCTTCGAATCATCTTAAAATACAATGACAATGATTGCTCTTGCGATTCCCTATGGATGCGCAAAGAGTGAAACACATCATAGATGTGAGATGCGCTGGTGGAGAGGAGTGTGACATCTTGCGCCGTCCAGCCGCCGAGCGTCTTGAAGCCGATGACTTGTAAGTTGGATTCTTCGGAATTTGCCATTCTCTATTCTCCTATATAGTCAGTAGCGCCATTGGCACATAACGTCCTGCAGGAAGAAGTCGTTGCTTTCGCCCGCTACAAAAGCTGCGAACCATCGAGGTTGCGGGGGAACGCAATGAAGCGAACTCGATTTATACAAATAACGAGCGTCTTTTCCCGGCTTGTTATGCGAAGCTGCCGCGGTAGTCATTTGTAGAACGATTCTATCGTCTCGCTGATGCAATCAGCAGAGTAGACGACGCCCAACCCCATGCGTTGGACACTGTGCAAAGCTGCGTCAACAATTGGAATCGACGCAGAAACGATCCCGAGAACGTATGGTATTTTCTTGGCACCGCTCACGACAGTCTCACCTTGGGGACCGATGGTTGTTGCCTGTTGCTTCAGGATGACTAAGCTGCCACTTGAGCCAGGAAAGACGTTCGCATCAATCAGAAAGCCATCAATGTGGTCAGGCAGTCCATACTGACTCCTCAGTCGGTCGTTGAATGAGTATCCCAGGGTCGGCTCAGTTGAAATTACCCCTTCTCGCAAGACAGGAGACACGTTTCTGGGGTCGAAGATGGCTCCGGGATAACCAAGGAGAAATATCTCGTCTCCCACGGTGATGCCCTCCGCCTTCAGCTTTTCCTTGGTTACTAAGAGCGTCGTTGGAATCCATGCGCCTTGAATACCATCCTTCACCACCTGCTCCGTTATATTGATAGCCGCGACATCATAGTCTTTATGCGGATCTAGGCGGACGTTGTCAAGGTACTTTCCTGATTCTCCCACCACAGGCAGGTTGGTAGTAACCACGTCTATTCCGTTGGGAGTACGAACCGCAACCCTAATGGGGATAGACTTCTCTTTGCCTTCCGGTGGGATTAGGTGTTTATTGGTAACTAAGAACACTTGCCCCCGATTAATGGAGACCTCTCGGAACACTAAGAATCCGCTACCGAAGTAAGTATTGGTGGCGTCGAGTTGGTAGGAGATTAGCACTGTAGAGTTCAAAAATGCTTCATTCAAGGCTTGGCCCCTTCCTGTTTGTGTGATGGAACAGACTAACACGATCGCAAAAAGACGTTTTAGCAATGTGTGCCTCGTTTGGCGCGACAGTTTCGCATAACTACTGTAATTATGTAGTACGTTATTATTTCCAATTATGGGTAAAAAGAGTATTACGTTATTACACTTCTTACTTGTTTGACACCAGTGTATCTATTGGATTTACTATTTGACCCATCATCCTCTTACTCACGTGCGTATATATTTCTATTGCCCTTGAACTACTGTGCCTAACAACTCCTGAATATACCGAAGATCAACTCCACTTTCCAACAGGTGCGTTGCGAAACTGTGCCGCAGGCTGTGAATGGACACGTCTTTGGTTATGCCTGCCTTTTTCGCTGCAGCTTTGAACACCTTTTGAGCGCTTTCTTTGCTCAAGTACCCTGCCTCTCGATCGCCGGGGAAGGCCCAGCTCACCGGAAAACATTGTTCCCAGTACTTTTTCAACTTGGCCAGTGCTGCCTTACCTAGAAGGGTGTACCGATCCTTCTGTCCCTTTGCCTTCCGTACATGTATAAGCATTCGCGCCTCGTCGATATCCTTAGGCTTGAGTCTGATCACTTCGCTTACCCTCAAACCCGCGGAATAAGTAACCATTCAAAAACATAGATGCTTCTGGTTCCTAACCACCTTTAAAATGCGCAGCACCTCCTCCAGACTGAACACGACCGGCAATTTCTTGGGTCTCTTGGGCCGCTGCACCGGCCCGAGAACGAAGCGCATTTTATACAGCTCGACTTAGAGGAACGGTAAGGCATTCAATACTTGATTGACCGTCGAGGGCGCGATCCCATCGTCCTTGATTAGATGAAGCAGATAATTCCGAATATCGGTTGATGATAGTTCCCTTGGATGCCGCGGCGCGAAATTTCTGACAGGGCCCATCAAACAGCTACTGTAGACGCTAACCGTTTTGTAAGAGTAGTTCATCAGCTTCAGTTCCTGCCTGAGGAGTTCCAACAATCCCGGCGTCGGATGTGAGCCGTCCCGCTCGCCCATCCCTTGTATCCTGGCATTCGCATTCCCATCTCCCTTACTTGTGAAAAATCTAACCCTTGTTTTTTCAATTGTGAAGCTTCGCACACCGCCCCTCTAGCATTGATCTCCCCAATTGTCAAAAACTTGCAAGGAGTCATTGATGTATCAGGATAAATCTTCGCAATTGGTATTGGTGGAGAGTTGGCTGAGGGCTTATACATAGTAACGATGGCAGCGTGACAGCCCGATAGTAAAAGCACTGAAACAAATATTATTCTTTTCATAAATCGACTCCATTTAGTTAAGGTGCAATTGCAAGTAACGTCCGCAGCAGCAACGCAGTGCTTTTGCGAACTGTCAAACAACAAACTTTTCGAGAGCAAAAGCATCGAGCGAACACTACCATTTATTAAACGTTGTTTCATATTTTTCATTTCTAATAACGTGCTTGTCCCGACGCTGTTCGTCGGGAAGCGTCGTTGCTACTGCTGTTATACGCAGTTGCACCACTCATTCCTGTTTGTACGCAGGCATCGAGAAGATAATCTTCACCGGCTGCCGAAAGACGGCGTGTTGCACCAATAACTCACCTTGGGATAGCGTGGTCACGGATAGCTTCAAATCTTGATCTAGAAACCTGTAGTACGGTTGCATCACTTCGCTTGAAGTACTGCGACCGAGAATTTTGGTTGCAGAGTTTCCAGTCACTCTCGGATGAACGGCACTCATAAACTGTTGGGCCGAGAGAAGAATTACTCCGAGCGACCGACCA
>Ga0123519_10011226_pt1 | contig 13252 bp, 11 predicted proteins | sample YelNatPaOPRAMG02_FD_87396 | JGI IMG/M metagenome (GOLD analysis project Ga0123519, IMG submission 87396) | Hot spring microbial communities from Yellowstone National Park - Yellowstone National Park OP-RAMG-02 (version 2) | ecosystem: Environmental > Aquatic > Thermal springs > Hot (42-90C) ...
ATGTGGGCCTCTTCGACGAGAACCTACCTGTCTGCGAAGACTACGACATGTGGCTCCGCATCACATGGAAGTATCCTGTACTCTTCATAGACAGGCCCCTGATCTTGAAGAGGGGTGGCCATGCAGACCAACTCTCAAGGAGATACGAGGCCCTAGATAGATTCAGGATCGAAAGCCTCTTCAAGGTTATCGAATGTCTTCCCTTGTCCCCGCAGCAGACCCTCCATGCCTTGTCCGAGCTTGAAAGGAAGTGCGCCATCTATGCAAGAGGGGCCGAGAAGAGGGGGAGAAGGGAAGAGGTCCAATCACTCCGATCGAGGTTCTTAAGGCTCGTCAGGTTGCTTAGGGAAAAGGGTCTCCCCTTAAGTCCGCCTGAGGAAGGAGAAAGGCCTCGTAGCATTGGTAGTGTATATGCCCATGGAGACCAAGGCAAGGCTAAGGAATAGCCAGGGGCTGGCCTCCTCCTTGAGTAGGATCATACCGAATACTACCCCAAAGACGGGGGTAAGGAAGGTGAAGGAACTGAGCTGTGCCACAGGGTAGGTGTGGATAAGCCTGAACCATGCAAGGTAGGAGAGGAAGGCGACTACAACGGACTGGAAGAGTACCGACGCAATTACGGGCCCACTCAGGTTGGTAACCCATCTTGGCTCAAGCGCGCAAGAAAAGAGAAGCATGACAGGAATGGAGAAGAAGAGTTGGTATATGAACGTGTTTATGGGGTGGACCCTTTCGGCGAGGAACCTCTTGATGTAGACTGTCGTGAGGGCCCACAGGACAGCAGCGGCGACCTCGAGCATGTCTCCGATAAGCATCTTTCTTGTGTAGGTTACAGGTCTCCGCAAAGATAAACCACAGGCCTGAGAAGGCAAGAAAAAGACCGATGGACTTTGCCAACGTAAGCCTCTCTTTGAGAAACAGATGGGCAAGGATGGCGACAAAAAAGGGCGAGAGGTAGACAAGTATCACAGCCCTCGAGGCATCCGTATAGAGTAGGCCCAAGTAAAGACAGACAAACTCACAACCGAAGAGCATCCCTACCACAAGACCATGGAGGAGCAGCATACCCCTGTGGAAGACCGTCTGCCCGATCGACAGGCAGAGCAGAAGGCCACAGGCTGAGGCTATGCAGGAGCGCAGAGCCGTGGTAAAGACAGGAGAGAGGCCTGTGTTTGAGATCTTGACTGCTACATAGTTGAGTCCCCAGAGGAGCGTAAGGGTAAAGAGGACGGCGAAAGCCCTAGCGTCGAGTCTCTCTTTTGCCACAACTGATCATAGAAGAGCTGAAAGGTAGTGTCAAGAAGGCAGTGGCTCAAAAGAAGGATACTGTAAGATAAGCTTAAGCGCTCTTAAGAAAAATTTAGTTGACTGCTTATACTTCCCATGCTTTACTCCTTAAGCGCATATGTGAATGACGGAGGTGGGGGGTGTCTGAAAGGCTCATCTATTGGCTAAAAGAGCTCGGCAAAGAGTTTAACGACCTGGTGGGCAAGAAGTGCGCGAACCTCGGGGAGATGTCTAAGGTAGGGGTCGCAGTGCCTGATGGATTCGCCATCTCTATCCCGTTTTACAGGAGGTTCCTTGAGCTTACAGGCGCGGCAAAGGAGATGGAAAGTTCTGTGAGGGCTATAGGGCACATAGACGCGAAGGATGTGGAAAGCTTCGAGAGGCTGAGCCAGAAGTTGCGGCAGATTATAGAAGAGAGGGAGATGCCTTCCTCGCTCGCAGGAGAGATCTCGCACTACTACCACGAGATGTGCGAAAGGAGGGGGGAGGAGGTTACGGTCTCGGTAAGGTCCTCAGGGCCAAAGAGCAGGCCCGGTATGTTCGATACTTACCTGAACGTGAAGGGAGAAGAGGAGATCATAGAGAGAGTTAAGAAGGTATGGGCGAGTGCCTTCACACCGAGGGCGATCGCCTTCAGGGTGAACAAGGATATTCCCATCCTAGGAGACGAGCTCGGGGTGGGTGTGGTGAGCATGGTGGCCGCGAGGGCTGCGGGCATCGCCTTTACGGCCGATCCGAATACGGGGGACGAGAGAAAAGTAATCGTCGAGGCAAACTGGGGACTGGGGGAGAGCGTCGTCAGTGGACATGTTACACCCGATAGATGGATTCTCGATAAAGGGACGCTCGAGATCAAGGAGAGGTACCTGGGCAAGAAGGAGTACTTTGTAACGCTAAAGGAGATGGGTGTGGAAGAAGTGGAGACTCCCCCACAAAAGAGAGAAGACTATTGTCTCTCTGAGGAGGAGATAAGAGAGGTGGGAAGGCTCTCCATCCGCCTCGAGAGGTACTTTGGCGTTCCACAGGACACAGAGTGGGCTCTCGATGGTAGGTACGATTTTCCGCAGAATCTGTTCTTTCTCCAGACGAGACCTGCCGTCATTTCGAAGAGGGATGGCATAGAGCAGGCCCTCGATATAATGCTGACGCGTCTATTCAAGTAAGGAGGGTGCGATGCTAAGAGATGCCTATGATCTAAGCTTTTACGAGTTCGACGAAGAGAAAGATGTGGAGAGCTATGGTGTACTGCTCTGCGACGTAGTCCATGGAAGACCGCCGATGAAGCCCCTCTACATGGGCCTGGGTTGGTTTTGGTACTACCATGCCACAAGATACGCCGCAGAGACGCTCTATCTGCCAACGACCAAGGGATGGGACTCCAGGTTCATAGACGGCTACCCGTATATAACATGCATACGAACGACGGAAGCCGAAAGAAAGGAGAGGGAACCCCTCTTCAGGCAGAAGATAAGACCATTTTTAGAGGACTTTGATGGAGTCTGGAATCCGCTAAAGATGGACCTCCTGAAGATGTATGAAGAAGCGAAGGCCTCGAGGGGGCTCAGGGATTGGGAAGACATAAGGAAGCTCAGGGATGTGGATCTCCTCTCCTTCTTCTTAGACTTTGCCTATGTGATAAACAGGAAGGAGGCGGAGGCCCATTTCATAATGCTTATTGCAAGCTACTACATAACCGGTGTGTTCCAGCAGATGTGGCGGGACATCTTCAGAGTGGAACCATCCATCGACCCGAACTATCATAGGCTCATGGCGGGTTTCGAGAATAAGGACGTGGAGATAACGAGGCAGCTGTGGAACCTTGGAAGGAAGGCCAAAGAGTTTGGCCTAAAGAGTGCCTTTGACCTGGAGGATGATGAAGCCATAGTGGAGGAGTTGAATAAGAGTGAGAAAGGAAGGGAGTGGCTTTCTCTGTACCACGACTTCCTACTCGGGAACGGTTGGAGATGTGAGCGCATGCATGCCTACGATACGCCGGCCTGGATAGAGAGACCTTCGTTGGGGATCGGCAGGATAAAGATCCTGCTCAGGGAGGACGTCTTCCTCTTCGATGTGGAGAGAGAGAGGATCGTAAAGGAGAGGGAGAGGGCTGAAGAGGAGACCCTGAGTCGCGTACCGGAAGCCCAAAGGGAGGCCTTCAGGGTCATGATGAGGGGTGCCCAGAAATCGGGATACTGGAGTGAGGACCATACTTACTACTGCGACCTGTACGTGGGGTCCATGGGTAGATGGATCGTTACAGAGTTCGGCAGACGCTTTGCCGAATCTGGGGCGATAGAGGATCCCGAGGACATCCATTTCCTCCATCCGAATGAGATAAGGAAGGCCGCCATTCCCATGGGCAGAGTGAATCTCAGACCATATGTGGAGAGGAGGAAGAAGAGGTATGAAGAAAACCTAAAGATAGAACCGAGGCCATTCTATGGGAACATAGAGCTTGCTCAGGAAATCTTGAGGAGTGACCCGACACTTTCCGTCTCCACGCAACTTCCGATCGTGAGGGAAGAGTTGAAGGCAGACCTCTATGGTGCTGCCTCTGCACCCGGGCTTGTCGAGGGCGTAGCTAGGGTGATCATGAGCCCAGAACAACTGAAGGAGCTGAGGCCTGGGGAGATCCTCGTTGCCCCGGGGACCTCGACGCAGTGGGCCGTTGCTTTCGGTATCATAAAGGGGCTCGTGACGGATGGAGGTGGTGCGCTCTCCCACCCTGTCATCATGAGCAGGGAGTATGGTATCCCCTGTGTGGCAGGGTGTCTTGAGGCGACGAAGAAGATAAGGACGGGTCAGACTATAAGGGTGGACGGCGACCAGGGAGTTGTATACATACTGGAAAGATAGGATCTGAGGTGGTAATAGAAGCTGAGCCCGAGCCTATCGAGATAGAACCTTCGAAGACGGCCCTTATCCTCGTAGATATGCAGAATGCCTTTGTAGCCCAGCAGGGATATTTCCACCTGCTCCACCGTTGCCCGGAGCAGAGGACAGAGATAGTCGAGAATTGCAAGCTCCTCTTGGAGGCATCGAGGAGGGCAGGCCTGCTCATCGTGTATTTGAAGATGGTGGTTGAGAGGCAGATGGGTGCTTGGGGACATCGCCTCTCCTTCTTTCGGAAATCCAGGGGACTCTCCTTTCTTAGGTCACACCCAGAGCACCTCGATAGGCTGTACGTAGAAGGTAGCTGGGGTTGTGAGATAGTCTCTGAACTGAGGCCAACCCCTGGTGAGATCGTCATAGAGAAGCGGACCTACGATGGCTTTCTAGGGACCTCTCTCGATCTTCTGTTGAGGGGGCATGGGAGGACTCACCTGATATTCGCCGGTGTCGCCACGAACGTCTGCGTAGAGACGACCTTGAGGCATGCCTTCTGCCTCGGGTATTTCCCCATCCTCGTCTCCGATGCCACGATCCACGTGGGAGAAGAGACTGTAAGAGAGGCCACGATCCTTAACGTGAAGTCCCACTTTGGCTGGGTGACTACCTTATCAGACGTTCAAAGGGCGCTCATACAGTAGAGGGGATTCACGGCCGCACCCTTTTCTCTATCTCTTCCACGGTCTCTTCGATCCCTACCCTCTTTATGCCGAGCAGATAGTCGAGGAAGAACCTCGCCTGGGTGGAAAGGGTCTTCTTCTTCACGTAGAAGATGTCGATGTTGAATATAAGATCAAGCCCGTCTACATCGATTATACTGAGCTCCTTCCTCCTTATCTCTTCCCTTACGCATAGATCGGGAAGGAAAGAGAAGCCTCTGCCGGTCTTCACGAGCTGCTTTATGAGTTCGCTATTTCCTGCCTCAAGGGGGATGGGAGGGTCTATGCCCGCCCTTTGGAGTGTACTCATGACGATGTATCTCACGGCACTCCTCTTGTCCGTTACGATGATAGGGATGGTCTTCAACTCTTCCACCTTAATAGGCCTTTTCTCGTTAAGCGGGCTTGAGGGGGAGGCGATAAGGTACAGCCTCGATGTGGTAAAAGGAACGAGGCCCACGAGTCTTTTCGGATAGGGGATGCGGGCGCTGAGGACGAGCTCATAGCTGTTATTCAAGAGCCCATCCATGAGGCCCATCGTGCTATCTTCCCCCAGCTTCACCTTTATGTGGGGATACCTTTCCAGGAAAGGTGGGAGTATTATGGGCATGAAATAGTTGAGAAGGGACTTCGCCATACCAAGCCTGAGCACCCCAGCCCTCTTCTCCATGTACTCCTCTATGACGGTCTTCATTTCTTCCACGCTCGAAAAGATCCTTTTGCAGTAACCGTAGACGATCTCGCCGAGATCGGTGAGCTTGATCTCCCTGCCCATCCTGTCTATGAGCTTGTAGCCTATGTGCCGCTCTAGAGACCTTACTTGCATGAAGACGGCCGGTGCCGTTATGAATAGTCTCTCTGAGGCCTTAGCAAGAGTCCCACTCGTCACGAGCGTGTAGAAGGTATGGAGCTGTTTCAGATTGACCATGGGTGCCTTAAGTTTTCTTTAATAAACCTTAAGAATAATTGTTTTGACAAGGCCTCCATCCATAAAATATTATAACAAAAAAAGAATCCGGGGAAAGGGATGTTCATAAGATCGACAGGGTTAGGCAGGACGCTGCTTAAGGCGAAAGTCTCGAAGATCGAGGTAACGAACCTTGTGCCTGCAACTCTCGAGAAGCCAAAGGACGAAGGAAACGAGCCTAGAAGGTTGCTTATGGTCCTTGAGATCGTCGAGCCTGTCCACTGGACCGTAAGGGCATTCGTAGAGCCTAAGGATCTCAAGGAGATGATCCTCATGATCCTCAAGCGTCCTTCTGTGATCCTGGAAGGGGTGAAATTTCTCTTCAAGAAATAGGGGGGGTCATTATGCCGGACAAGAAGTACGATGCCGTAGTTGTTGGTGGAGGGCATCATGGGACTATCATAGCCTGCTACCTGCAGAAGGCGGGACTCAGGACGGCCATATTCGAAAGATGGCATGAGCTCGGTGGCGGGGCCTGTGGTGAGGAACTGCCTCTTCCTGGTTTCATACAGAACCCATGCGCCCATTGGACGCGCTTCTACACGCACCCCGCATACAGGGACTTCAACCTGAGGGACTATGGCCTACACTACGTCTTTCCCGAATACAACGAAGGGTGGATATTTCCCGACGGAAGGTACATTCTGGGTAAGGCCATATACGAAGTGGTTGACCCTGAAACAGGTGAGAGCAGGTTCAGTGGCGAGAAAGCCCAGGACCTTTTAGAACAGATAAGAAGAATCGACGAACGGGACGCGAAAGAAGTGGAGAGATTCATCGAGATGTACAGGGACAAGGGGAGGAAGGCCTACTCTCGTTATAGGTTCACGGGGCCAGAAGAGTGGGAAGGGGAGGATCCCCTAGAAGGGCTTCTGAAAGAGTTTCCCAGATATGGCTTGAATCCCGATGTAGCCCATATGAACGTTGGGCAGATAGCAAAGACACTCTTTAGAAGCCCGGAGTTGCAGACATTCTATCTGCGCGCCATGACTACATCCACCGGGTTTTTCCATCAGGACACACCTGGCATCTACTGGCACATCCACGCGATGGGGCTCATCTTTTCACTCGATTCGGCGGCCGTCGTTATAGGCGGAACCCATACGATAACCCATGCACTTCTCAGGGCCTTTGAGGATCTGGGTGGAGAGTTCTTCGTTCTAAGTGAGGTGGAGAAGGTGCTTGTGAGGGACGGGCAGGCCAAGGGCATAAGGCTTGCTGACGGAACGGAGATAGAGGCAGAGATCGTCGTAAGTGACCTGAGTGTGGAACTCTCCCTCGAACTCATTGGCGAAGAGAACGTGCCTAAAGATCTTTGGAAGAAAGCCCAGGCACTGAGGGTGCGATCGGAAAGGATGGAAGATGATACGGGTTACGAGAGGACCCATGTCTTTTGGGGAAACGTGGCGCTCTTCGAGCCGCCCAGGTATCCTCAGAATCCTAATCTTGCCTTCGTCCCGAGACTATACATGGGGGAGGCAGATCCACACTACTTCCTGAGCGGTAGGTTCCAAAGAGAGAGGTGGGAGAAGGGCATTGGCGAGAAGCTCTACCTGATCGTCTCCCCGGACTCCCAGTGGGATAAGACGAGGGCTCCGGAGGGAAGGTTTACGGGTATCTTAGAAGAGTTCACTTGCCCCTGGAGCAACTTTTCCGAGCTGGATTGGATAAGGATGAAGAGGGAGATAGTGGCTAGGATAATAGCGGAATGGGGAAGGTATGCTGAGAACGTCAACATGGAGAACTTCATAGAGGCCTGGATCTCCACACCGGACGATGTGCTGAACAGGAACCCATGCCTTCCTTCAGGTGGGTGGGGAGGACTGAGCGCAGACATAAGGAGGGTCGGAAGACTCAGACCTTTCGCAGAGCTCGCAACGTATAGGCTTCCCGTAAAGAACTACTATCTGTGTTCGTCTGCTGCCCATTCCTGCCATGGTATAGGGAGGGGGAGCAGTTACAATTGTTACAAGGCCATCGCCAAGGACTTTCGTCTCCCTTTCAGGCCATGGGAAGGCAGGGAGATCTAAAGACCGAGGAGGGGATATGTCCAGAGAATACGACGGCATAGTGATTGGGGCAGGACCGAACGGCCTCACTGTTGCCGCCTATCTCGCAAAGGCGGGGTTAAAGATCCTGGTCCTCGAGAAGAGATTCGAGATGGGTGGGGGCCTCTGCACTGAGAGGGTTACGATTCCGGGCTTCCTTCACGATGTCCATGCGATCTACCACATGATGGTGGAGTACGCGCCACCTCTTAGCGACTTCGAATTCGACACTGATCATGACAAGCCACTAAACTTTATCTATCCAGACCTTCAGGTCCTTATGCCCTTCTCCGATGGAAGCTACCTTGCCCTCTACAAGGATCCTGAGAGGTCATACGAGTCGATAAGGAGGTTCTCAGAAAAGGATGCGAAGTCTTTCCTGGAATTCGCCGAGTGGTCAGAGCAGGCGATGGACATCTTCCTCGCGCCTGCTTCCTACGTAAACCCATCTCCCCCATTGGAGCAGGCGGCAAGGCTCGAAGGACACCCCGTAACGAAGAGACTGGACGAGATGACGGGCAAGAGCCCAAGGGAGATTGTGGAGGAACTCTTCGAAAACGAGAGGGTAAGGGCCCTTTTCCTCTATCTTTCTACCATGTGGGGCCTTGAGTACGACCTTGAGGGTCTGGGGTACCTCGTCCCCCTCATGATAAACAGGGGCTGGCACTTCAGACTCTGCGAAGGGGGATCGCACCACCTGGCCCACCTTTTGAGTAAGGTCATATACAGATTTGGCGGTATGGTCCTCACCAATCAGGACATAAAGAGGATCATAGTGGAGGATCGCAGGGCGAAGGGTGTGGAGCTTATGGATGGGACGAGGCTATATGCGAAGAAGTTTGTCTGTAGTTCGCTCAATCCTCATCAGACGTTCTTTGACTTGGGGCTAGAAGAGTACCTAGAGAGTGACTTTGTGGTGCGCCTGAAGGACTGGCAGTATAGTGAGAGGTCCCTATTCACGGTACATCTAGCCCTTTTCGATCTGCCTACACTGAAGGTGGCGGAGAGGGATCCGGAACTCGGAAGGGCCCTCATCTACCTTATAGGGTATGAGTCGGAGGATGATCTTGTGAAGCACTTCGATGCCATAAGGGAAGGCAGGCTCGTGGAAGCTGGCTTCAACCTCTGTTTTCCATCAGTCCATGATCCCACAAGGGCACCAGATGGCAGGCATGTGGGCCTTATTTCGCAGTTCGCGCCTTACAGATTACAAGGGGGGGCGGAGCTCTGGTACAGGGTGAGAAGGGAGCAGGAGAAACGCTGTATCGATGTGCTCGACCGTTACCTCCGCTCCTCTGTGGAGGAGCTCATCATGTGGGACTACCTAGCCACACCCCTGGATATGGAGAGGAAGTTCCTCGATATGAAGGAAGGCTGCTACAAGCAGGGTGCCTATCTGCCCTTGCAGATGGGAGCCATGAGGCCAAACGAATATTGCTCCGACCATTCCACACCCATAGAGGGGCTTTACATGTGTGGGGCATGTACACACTCGGGTGGCATGATCACCTTCGGGCCTGGTTACTGCGCGAAGGAGAAGATCGCTGAGGATCTGGGAATACCGAAATGGTGGGAGGAACCAGAGCATGTGAGAAAAGGGAGGGAAGCCGGTCTTCTATAAGAAAGGAGGGAGCCTTCATGGCAGATCAGAGCTACGATGTCATAGTCATCGGCGCAGGACACAATGGTCTTATAGCGGCCTGCTACCTTGCATGGGCCGGACTAAAGGTGGCTGTGTTCGAGAGGGATTTTGAGGTAGGGGGTGGCGCATGCAGTGAGGAACAACCAGTCCCTGCCTTTCTCAGCAATCCCTGCGCTAGCTTCACAAGGATGTACACAAGCCCTGCCTGGGAGGACTTCAACCTTAGAGAGAGGGGGGCATGGTACTATACCCCCGATGTAAACGATGCTGTACTCTTTGATGATGGAACCTTTCTCGTCATCTATCCTGTGTTCGTGAACCCAGACCTGAAAGAGACGGTCTTCATAGAGCAGAACCTGAAAAAGAACTACGATAATATCTCGAAGATCTCAAAACGGGACGCCGATACGGCCCTTTGGATCCTGGAGAAGTACCAGAAGAAGTGGAGGAATGCTGTCTACGAATTCAGGATGACACCGCCCAAGCCATGGGGCGTGAGGGACCCGATAGAGAGGTTGCTCGAAGACCCTGAAGGTGGCATAAACCCCGCATGGCAGTTCATGACGGTGAAACAGGTGGCCTTCGACGTCTTCGAGAGTGCGGAGCTTAGGCTTCTATACATGAGGTATGTGGAACACACGACAGGACTCTTCCCTCAGGACGTGCTTCCCCTCTCGGAGACGCTCTTTCAGCTTGCGGGCTGTGTTGGCGGATCGCCAGCAACCGTCGTCAAAGGAGGGGTCCACTCCATTGCCCATGCCCTTCAAAAGGCCCTGACGGAGCATGGAGGAGAGTTCTTCGTAAGGAAGGAGGTAGACGAGATCGTCGTCGAAGGTGGGGCCGCCAAGGGCATAAGACTAAAGGATGGCTCTTTCGTCGAGGCAAAGAGGGCTGTAGTGAGTGCCGTGCCTGTCACGACTACCTTCCTCAGACTTTTGCGCAATGCGAATGTGAACGAGGATCTGCTAAGAAAAGTGGAAAACTTCTCCTACGATAGGGGAAACATATTCTGGGCCTGGTTTGCTTTGGAAGAGCCACCCGTCTATAAAGGGAGCGAGAACGACCCTGACGTAAACAGGGCACGGAGATGCTGGCTCCTTCCCAAGGATCTCGACTTCTTTGCCTCGAGAGAGCAGGCGGAGTGTTTTGTAAAGGGAATCCCCGATAAGCTGTTCCTATGCATAGGTCAAGACACACTCATCGATCCTACTAGGGCGCCAAAAGGTAAACACAACTTCTTGGTGGAACAGTTCACTGCGCCAGCAAGGTTCTTTGGGGAGAGGGAATGGTTGAAGATAAAGAGGGAGTTTGCCGAGAGGGTCATGTTGGAATGGCAGAGATACGCACCGAACCTCACAAGGGAGAAGTTCATAGATGTGTGGAACAACACGCCCTACGATGTGACGTTCAGGCACATACCTGAAGGATCCTGGACCGTAGGGGCCATGATTGCAGGACAGATGGGTCGTCTGAGACCGTGCTACGAGCTTTCATCCGGTAGGACACCCATAAGAAACCTGTACCTTTCGAATGCTACCCAGCACTATGGAGGTGGACTGAGGGGCGTCGTAGGCTACGTCTGTTACAAGGTAATGGCAGAGGATATGGGCCTTAGGAAGATATGGGAGGAGAAGGGTAGGGCCTTTTAGGAGGTGGCTTGAGGCCGGATCTTAGATGTGGGATCTGTACGTTCAAGTGGACGTACGAGAGGGCGCTCCTTGAAGGTGCAGAAGCGCCAAGTGTCGCCGTGTCTCTTGCCTCTCTGATCGAGCAGAGGCTTGAGGCGGACCTGAACCTGGGGGTCCTTAATACTGAGGCGGTGAAGAAGGCCTACGAGTTTGTAAACTTCACTTCTCCCTACTTTTCTCCCTTCAAAAGGAGTTCTAACGAAAATGCCAAAGCCCTTCTCCATGAGGCGAGGGCTTACATAGAGGCGGCGAAGGAGGAGAGGGGTCTCATTGAAAGGGCCGTGAAGGTGGCCTGCGCCTCGAATGTATCGCCCGTTACTGGGCCAAGGTGTCCTTACAGCTTTGAGGAGACGATGAGGATCGTAAAGGGGGAGAAAGGGGTTAGGGTGGCAGGGGAGATTCTCTCGGCCATCCTTCAGGCACGAAGCATCCTCTATCTACCCGATAACGCAGGCGAGATAGCCTTTGACGGCCTTTTGATCGATGCTTTAACGAGGATGGGCAAGGAAGTGCACGTCTTTGTGAAGAAGGCCCCTTTCTTCGATGATGCAACGAGGGAGGATGCAGAGGAGCTTGGTATAAGGGATGCCGTAAAGAGCCTCCACGAGATAGATGGCTTTCTCTTCCCTCCGGCGCTTGAAGGCAGAGCGAGAGACGTATTTCTTCGGTCCGATCTCATCCTGTCGAAGGGCATAGGGAACTACGACGCCATTGGGGAGGAGGATCTCGGCAGGCCGGTCATCCACATGTTCAAGGTAAAGTGTCTGCCTATCTCCCGCAGGACTGCGGGAGATTTGGGAGAACTTAGGATCATAATGGAGGGCTAGATGGGAAGACTAGATGGGAAGGTATGTATCGTCACAGGTGCGGCAAGGGGACTTGGAAGGGCCTTTGCCCTGAGACTCGCCGATGATGGTGCTTCTCTCGCCATATGTGACATAGAGACGGAATTGCTCGAGGCCGTAGCGAGGCAGATCGAGGGGAAAGGAAGGAGAGTCCTCTCCATGAGGACTGATGTTTCGAAGCCCGAGGATACAAGGGCCATGGCAGAGAAAGTGTACGGGACGTTCGGCAGGATAGACGGCCTTGTCAACAACGCCGCCCTCTACTACGGTATAGGCAGGAGGCCCTTCGACGAGATCGATTCCGCCTCCTTCGACAGGATGATGCGGGTGAACGTGATAGGCACATGGCTCTGCGTATGTGCTGTCTTTCCTTATATGAGGAAGCAAGGCAAGGGTAAGATCGTGAATCTCGCCTCCGAGGTGTTCTTCACAGGGACTGTAGGCTTTGCCCACTACGTGGCCTCGAAAGGCGCGGTTGTAGGTCTTACAAGGGCACTCTCTGTGGAGCTCGGTCCCTTCAATATCTGTGTGAACGCAGTAGCTCCAGGCTATATAGACACCGAGGCGAGCAGAACCATAGGTGATGTGACGAAGTACGATGTGAGCCGTACACCTCTCAAGAGGCTCGGAAGACCTGAGGACATAACTGGCATAGTCTCTTTCCTTCTGTCCGACGACGCCGATTTTATAACGGGTCAGACCATCCTTGTAGATGGCGGGAGGGCTAAGAACTAAGGGTTGAAGTAAAGGGGGGGATTATGAGAAGTTTAAGATTCGACGGGATAGTCATCGGGGCCGGACCCAATGGTCTTACGATCGCTGGGTACCTGGCGAAGGCAGGGTTGAGGATTGTAGTCCTAGAGAGGAGATACGAGATAGGGGGAGGCCTTGCCACAGAGAATCTGCTTCTACCTGGTCTTCTCGTGGACAGCCATGCCATATACCACATGATGGTAGAGTACGCACCTCCCCTGAAGGACTTTGAACTGGAAAAGAGGTATGATCTTGAGTTCATCTATCCTGATCTACAGGTCCTTATGCCCTTCTCGGACGGTACCTATCTTGCCATATACACGGATCCGCAGAAGACGGCCGATTCCATAAGGGGGTTCTCCAAGAAGGATGCCGATGCCTTCCTGGAGTTCTACAGGTTCTCGGAGGAGGCCATGGATCTCTTCCTTGCCCCGGCCACATACGTAAACCCGCTACCGAGCCTCGAACAGGTTG
>Ga0123519_10011228_pt1 | contig 13252 bp, 12 predicted proteins | sample YelNatPaOPRAMG02_FD_87396 | JGI IMG/M metagenome (GOLD analysis project Ga0123519, IMG submission 87396) | Hot spring microbial communities from Yellowstone National Park - Yellowstone National Park OP-RAMG-02 (version 2) | ecosystem: Environmental > Aquatic > Thermal springs > Hot (42-90C) ...
TATCCCATTACTGTGCAAACATGACCTGCTGCAAGAAATCCATTAATGTTTGAATTAAATCCGCTCATTAATGCTTCAATTGCAGGTGGAACCAAAACATGAGAACAAAGAATCGAATAATTCTTCAAACCTAATTCTTTTGCTCGCAAAACAGACATTCCATTTGCTGGTGCTGTTGTTTCAAATCCAACCGCAAAGAAAACAACTTTCTTATCTGGATTTGATTGAGCAATTTTTACTGCATCGAGTGGAGAATAAACCATTCTGACATCACCACCATTTGCTTTAACGGATAACAGGTCCAATTTCGAACCAGGAACTCTCAGCATATCTCCAAATGAAGTGAAAATTACATCTGGTCTTGATGCAATCTCTATTGCTTTATCAATCATTTCGAGTGGAGTTACACAAACTGGGCAACCTGGACCATGAATTAATGTAATTTGTTCTGGTAAGAGTTCATCAATGCTGTATTTCAAGATCGAGTGAGTTTGTCCACCACAAATCTCCATTATTTTCCAGTTATGTTTTGTAACTTCTCTTATTTTATTTGCTAAGATTCGTGCTGCTTCAGGATCTCGAAATTCGCTTAAATATTTCATCATTCATTCTCACTCGATTGATTGAGTTCATCTAATTCACCCATCTCCCTCAAAATTCGAAGAGTTTCCATTGCTTCTTTTTCATTGATCTTATTAAGAGCAAAACCAACATGAACCAACACATAATCTCCAACCTGAACATCAGGTATCCAGGCAACACAAACTTCTTTTTTTACACCCCCGAAATTAACTTTAGCCATTTTGATCAAGTCGCTTCCTTCGTAAATTTCTTCAACTTTTCCTGGAACTGCTAAACACATTTTTAATCTCCTTTTTTATTAATCTACATCCTTTGGTGAAAAATAGAAATTTCTCTTGAAAATTTCCTCAATTCAAAATATCTCTAAATTTTTGATTTTCTCCGTTTGATAAAATTTAATTCACCAAACTCAATTTGCTGATTTTCTATTTCTTAAATTATAAGCAGCAATTTGTCCAAAAGATATTCCTCCGTCGTTAGTTGGAACTCGTTGATGCCAGTAAACCTGAAAATTTTCCTCCTTCAATCTTTCAATTGTTCTTTCAAGTAAATAGACATTTTGAAAACAGCCACCACTTAAAAGCACTTTTCTTTGATTAGTGAATCTGGCAAATTCCACTATTATCTCGGTCAGTGTATTGTGAAACTTTGCAGCAATCTTGTTTTTTGAAACTCCTTTTTCGAGATCTTCTAATATTCCTTTAATGATTTTTTCCCAATCAATTATTACTATTTCCTTTTTATGAAATTTAAATTCATAGAAATCATTTATTCCATTTTCAATTGCGAATTCTAATTTCATTGCTGCTTGACCTTCAAAATTTGAATAATCAGTAATACCAATAAGCGAAGAAACTGCATCGAACAATCTTCCAGCACTTACACATTCCGGGGAATTTATTTTCTTTTCAATTTGACTTAAAATTAATTTTAATTCTGTCTCATCAAATTTTGATTTCAAAATATGAAAGTTAAGAATATCACCACCATAAATTTCATAAAGAATACCAGCGAGTGTTCGTTTTGGTTCTTTGATAGCCTTTTCTCCAGATGGTAAATGAAATTTCCTGAACTGACCGAGATGTTCAAAACTTTCATCATCAATCAAATAGAATTCACTACCCCAAATTTTTCCATCAAATCCATAACCAGTTCCATCCCACGAAACTCCAAGAGCCTGACCTTTCACATCATTTTCTAATTTACAAGCAGCAATGTGAGCAAGATGATGTTGAACTAACCTGAATTCTTTTTTCTGTTCTTTCAAAAATTTAGTCGAAAGATATTCTGGATGTAAATCACCAACATATTCCACATCACTCACTTCGTATAAATTCATGAAATCCGATATGGTTCTTTTAAAAGCTTTGAAAGATTCAAGAGTGGAAAGATCACCAATGTGTTGACTGATAAAAACCTGTTTCCCCTTTTTTAATGAGATTGTGTTTTTCAAATGTCCACCGACTGCAATAAGATTATTCTTATCTTCATCATTCAATAAATATGGTAATGGTGCATAACCTCTTGCTCTTCGAATTACGAACTCTCGATTGTGAATTATTCTTACAATTGAATCATCAGAATGCCTTAATATCGGTCTGTTATGAACCAGAAAATAATCAGCAATGCCTTTTAATCGTTCAAGAGCTTCATATTCATCGATACAGATTGGTTCTTCAGTTAAATTTCCACTGGTTGCTACAATTGGCTTTTTCAAAAATCTCATAAGAATATGATGTAAAGGAGTATATGGGAGCATAATGCCCAAATAAGGATTGTTAGGAGCTATAAATTCTGAAATTTTTAATTGATTTGAATTTGCTTTTTTCCTCAACAAAACAATTGGAGCTTCTGGTGACAGCAATAGCCTTTCTTCTAATTCATTAACTTCACAAACTTGTTTAATCTGTTCAATATCAGGAAACATTAAAGCAAAAGGTTTTTCTTCTCGATGTTTTCTTTTTCTGAGTTCTCTTACTGCATTATCATCTGCTGCATTAATAACTAAATGAAATCCACCAAGTCCTTTTATTGCAAGAATTTTACCCTGATTAATTAAATCGATAGTTAAGTATATTGCATTTTCTTGTTCAGCGATACTTTCACCATTAAAATCCCATAATTCTATGTGTGGTCCACAAACTGGACAGGCAATCGGTTGAGCATGAAATCTTCTATCCTCTGGATTATGATATTCCCTTTCACAATCAGGACACATTTGAAAATTTTTCATTGATGTTCGTGGACGATCATATGGGAGCATTTCAATTATTGTAAATCTCGGTCCACAGTTTGTGCAATTAATAAAAGGATAAAGATATCTTCTATCATTTGGATCAAATAATTCTTGTAGACAATCCTTACAGGTTGCAATATCCGGCAAAATTAGAGCTGATGTTTCTTCCTCTTTTTCACTTTTTCTAATTTCAAAATCGGTGTAACCAATCAAATCTAATATTTGATATTCAAGCGATTGAATGATTGAAATGGATGGCTTTTCTTTCTCCAATCTAAGAAGAAAATTTTTTAACAAATCAGATTCGCCTTCAACTTCAATAAAAACTCCTTTAGAAGAATTCAAAACATAACCTTTCAAATTCATTTCAGTTGCAAGGCGATAAACAAATGGTCGAAATCCAACTCCCTGAACAGCTCCACGAATTATGACTTTTAATCTTTCTTTCATTTAAACTTTGACTTTTTAGTCAGTGATTGGAGAAAAATTAAACCTCTGAAATCAGGTACGATTTCTTCGAGAGTAAGATTCTAAATTCTAAATTCTTAATTCTAAATTCTTAATTCTTAATTCTAATAATAACAATCAATGTTTCACTCTCTCGCTTATCCAATTAATCCACTCATCAATTCCTTGATTTGTTTTGCACGAGACTTCAAAAATTTTCAGATTAGGATTAATTGACAGTGCGTTCTTTTTCATTTCATCTAAGTTACAATTTACATAAGGGATTAAATCAATCTTGTTGATGATTAAAACTGATGCATTGCGAAACATTGCAGGATATTTAAGTGGTTTATCATCTCCTTCTGTTGTGCTTAAGATTACAACTTTTATATCCTCACCTAAATCATAATTCGAAGGACAGACAAGATTACCTACATTTTCAATTATCAAAACTTCAAAGTCTTCGTTTTCGATATTTTGATATGCATCACGAACTAAATTAGCTTCTAAATGACATCCACCATTTGTTACAATTTGTACGACTGGAACATTGAACTTATTTACTCGCTCAGCATCAAGACTTGTCTGGACATCACCCTCAATGATTCCGAATTTAATTTTGCCTTGAGAATGCTCAATTGTTTTTTCAATTATTGATGTTTTTCCTGAACCTGGAGAGCTTACGAAGTTCATTACGAACAAATTCTTTGATTTGAACTTCTCTCTATTCTTCTGAGCGATTTGATCATTTTTCTCAAGCACTTTTCTTTCAACGGTTATTACGCTCATATTTCCTCCAAATTATCTTCTATTTCAATTTCTACAATTTCTAATTCTCTTCCTTCGAGTAATTCCACATTAAAGGAATCGCATTCTGGACAAACAAAAATTGGCTCTGAAATTATGCTGACTTTTGAACAATTATTGCATTTAATTTTTACGGGAACTTCAATTATGTCGAGTTGAGAATTTTCAAATTCTGTCTGAGATGTTATTGCTTCAAAACTAAATTTTAATGAATCGACAAGAACACCCGATAGTTGCCCAATTTTTAATTTTATCGAGATTACTTTTGAATTTGGTGCTGGCAAACTTGCTTTTACAATTGATAAAATTTCCTGAGCAATAGAAAGTTCGTGCATATCAATCTTATTTTTATGCAAAATATTAAATGATAGAAGAATAAAGAAGAATTAATGCCAATCGAAAAATCAAAATACTTTAGAATTCACTACAAATCAGGAAAAAATCTGGTAAAAGAAAAAAGGCAGAGAAGACAAAGATTACGCAAAGACTTTAATTTCAATAAAATCATTTCAGTTAAAGTATTTTTATCTTCTTTTGAAAATTCTCTGCGTCCTACTCTGCGATCTTTGCGTCATTGCGTTTGGTTAAAATTTCATCAGACATAACTTAAAAAATCAATAAAGACTTAATTTTGTAACAATGAATTTTCTATTTGACAAATCAACAAATTTCCTAATTTCAAAATATCAGGACTAAAGATGCGAAAACTTACTCACTCTGAAATACAATCTAAAAGATTAAGTCTCGAGACATTACATCAAGCAAAGAAATTTCCACTTTTTGTTTTACTTGATAATATCAGAAGTATGTATAATGTCGGTTCAATTTTCAGGACATCAGATTCAATAATGATTCAAAAATTGTATCTAACTGGTTACACTCCAACTCCAGAAAAGAAAGAAGTCAAAAAGACCGCATTAGGTTCAACAGAAAGCGTTGAATGGGAATATCACAAAGATCCAGTCGAGTTGATTAAAAAACTAAAATCGGAAGGAATAAAAATCGTTGCACTCGAAATTACAGATGAAAGCATTCCATACACAAAGATTACAAAACAGGATTTTCCAATGTGTTTAGTTGTCGGGAATGAAATAACAGGAGTTCAAAATCATATATTGGAATTATGCGATTTGGCAATTGAACTTCCAATGTATGGAATAAAACATTCCCTCAATGTCGCCGTTGCATATGGTGTTGCAGTTTATGAACTGAGAAAGAAGTGGGAGGAATGAGAAAAACTTATCAATTGTAATTCTTTGATCTGAATTATAAAATATCTTGTTGCCTTCGGAATATTTTATTATCAAGAACTTTAATGTAGAAACACAAACCATTTTAATCTTAGCTTTCTCCTACTCTCATTAAAAAATTTTACTATTCGTATATTTACAAAAAATTAATGGTGAGATAATAGTATGAACTCAAAATCACATCCAGAAATAAAAATTGTTCAAGGCGACATTACCACTGCAAAAGTGGATGCAATTGTTAATGCGGCAAATAATCACCTCTGGATGGGAGCTGGTGTTGCTGGTGCAATTAAAAGAGCCGGTGGAAAAGTTATTGAAGATGAAGCTGTATCAAAAGGACCAATTCCAGTTGGAAGTGCTGTCGAGACAACAGCTGGAAATTTGAATGCAAAATATGTTATACACGCTGCTGTGATGGGTCAGGATTTAATCACAAATGAGAAATATATCCGTGACGCAACAAAAAGCGTTCTCGAACTTTGCGAAAAACTCAATCTTACATCAGTTGCATTTCCAGCATTAGGAACTGGAGTTGGAGGATTTCCTATGGAAGAGTGTGCTGAAATTATGATTGGTGAAGTTCTGAATTTTGATGCTCAATCACTGAAAGAAGTTTATTTCTATCTTTTAGGCGATGCATCAAAAATATTTGAAAATGTTTATAAAAGATTAACAGAAAAAAACTAAAGGTTAAAAACAATGGAAGCAATAACAGGTTTAGCAGTTTTAATAATTTTTGGAATAATTCTATTCCTTATCATTTTTCTTTATTTCATTCCAGTTGGATTGTGGATAACAGCATATTTCGCTGGCGTAAGATTAAAGATTTTCTCTGATTTGGTTGGAATGCGATTAAGAAAAGTCCCACCACAAATCATTGTTAAAAGCTTAATCACAGCAACAAAAGCTGGTATAAAAGTCGAAACTGGAAAACTCGAAGCTCATTATCTTGCTGGTGGAAATGTCGAAAAAGTTGTAAATGCACTAATCTCTGCTGACAAAGCAAATATTCCATTAACATTTGAAAGAGCAACGGCAATAGATTTAGCAGGTCGTGATGTTCTTGAAGCAGTTAAGATGAGTGTTAATCCTAAAGTAATTGAAACTCCAGCAATCGCCGCAGTTGCCAAAGATGGAATTCAAGTTAGAGCTATTGCAAAAGTTACAGTTCGAGCAAATATTGATAGACTTGTTGGTGGTGCTGGTGAAACAACTATAATTGCCCGTGTTGGTGAAGGAATTGTGACAACCATCGGATCTGCAAATTCACACAAAGAAGTCCTCGAAAATCCGGATAGAATTTCTAAAACAGTTTTAGAAAAAGGACTCGATGCCGGAACAGCATTTGAAATTTTATCAATTGATATTGCCGATGTTGATGTTGGAGAAAATATTGGTGCAAAACTTCAAACTGATCAAGCAGAAGCCGATTTGAAAATCGCTCGAGCAAAAGCAGAAGAAAGAAGAGCCGCTGCAGTTGCTCTTGAACAAGAAATGAAAGCTGAAGTTCAAAGAATGAAAGCAAAAGTAATCGAAGCTGAGGCAGAAATTCCAAAAGCAATTGCTCAAGCTTTGCGTGAAGGTAAACTTGGAGTACTGGACTATTACACATTAAAAAATATTCAAGCTGATACTGAAATGAGAGAGTCCATTTCTAAGGGTGTGGAGAAGAAGAAAGAATAGGATCTTGAATGGAAAACTTACTTGATCTTCTAATAATTTTATTTATCATTTATGCTTTTCTTGCGCCAGTTTTAAAGAGAAGGACTCCACCTGTTCAACAAAAACCAGTACCTTATGAACCAGAAACTTCTATTGAAACTAAGGAAGAAAAATCATCCAAAGAGATATTAAAAGAGATTGAAGAATTATTTGGTTATAAATCTGAAGAAGATGAAAAGTTTTCAAAAGCAGAAGATGAGGAATTTCATTCACCTGATGTTGTAATGTCTCAAAAAATTCCTGAAGCAAAATTTGAAGAAAAAGTTGTTCAAGTTGAGTCCAGACAATCATTGGAAGAAAAAATTCATCAAGATTTTAAAATTGAAGCTTATGATTACGATGCAACAGTTCAGGATACCGATATTGAAGAATATGATTACTCAAAATTTGAGAATTATGAAACAGAAGGAAAAATACAAGAAGAAAAAACTTTTGAACTCGAACTATCAGGAATTGATGATTTTAAGAAAGCAGTCATTTACAAAGAAATTTTCGATACTCCATTAGCCTTGAGGATGAGAAGAATTAAATGGCAAAGAAATATATACTAAAAAGAGTCTCGACTGAAACTGAACATAAACTTAAAAAACCTGAAGAAGTTCATTTTAAGATCGATTACAAGAACATTCTAAATCCTGCTCAATACGAAGCTGTAACAACTACTGAAGGACCTGTTCTTGTAATTGCTGGTGCAGGCACTGGAAAAACTCAAACCTTAGTTTATCGTGTTGCACGACTGGTTGAAATGGGAGTAAATCCTCAATCAATTTTGCTTTTAACTTTTACAAGAAAAGCAGCTCAGGAAATGTTGCGTCGAGCAGCTGCATTAATCGACTCACGATGTGAAAAAGTTTCTGGTGGGACATTTCATTCTTTTGCAAATATGATTTTGAGAAAATTTGCCGAGAAGATTGGTTATCCAGGAAATTTTACAATCCTTGATCAGTCTGATGCAGAAGATGTGATCAATCTCATCAGAACAAATCTCGGTTTTGATAAACAAAGAAAAAGATTTCCAAAGAAACAAACTCTTTACGATATAATAAGTCTCGCAATTAACAAGCAAACTACCATCGAACATATTATTGCAACACATTATCCACAATTCGCAGAATTCATTGACGACATTAAATTGCTCAAAGACGAATACGAAAAATTCAAAAAGAAAAATGCTTTGCTTGATTATGACGATTTGTTGTTGAAATTAAAAGAATTACTCGAGAAAGATGAAAATTTTAGAAAGTACATTCACAAAAATTATAAATACATAATGGTTGATGAATATCAGGATACGAATAAACTTCAAGCAGAGATTGTGAAATTGCTCGGTGGCGCATCTCGAAATATTATGGTTGTCGGTGACGATTGCCAAAGCATCTACTCATTTCGTGGTGCAAATTTCAAGAACATCATCGACTTCCCAAAAGATTTTCCCGATGCAAAGATCATAACAATAGAAGAAAATTATAGAAGCACTCAAGCAATTTTGAATTTCACAAATCAGATTATCGCTTCAATGATTGAAAAATATCCAAAGCGACTTTACACAAGAAATGAATTTGGTGAATTGCCATCAATCATCGCAGCTCAGAATACAACTCTTGAATCAAAATTTGTCGTTGATAAAATTCTTGAGTTACGGGAAGAAGGTATATCGCTGCTCGATATGGCTGTTCTGTTTCGCTCAGGCTACATTTCTTATGATCTTGAAATTGAATTAAATAAAGCTGGCATTCCTTACAAAAAATTTGGTGGAATAAGATTTATTGAAACTGCTCACATTAAGGACTTAATCAGCTTTCTAAGAATATTGAATAATCCAATTGATAAAATTAGCTGGTTTAGAATTCTTCAGTTATTATCTGGAATTGGACCAAAGAAAGCAAGATCAATTGCAGACGAAATTGAAGAAGCAGTTAATCGAAATAAATTCAACTTTAATTCATTCTTAAGAGATAAATCACTTCCAGAAAGTGTTCACCAATTGTTTTCCGTTTTAAGTGAAGCAAGTGGAAAATCATTATCACCTTCTGAAAGATTAAACATAATTCTCCCCTTCTATGAACCAATTCTTAAAGAGAAATATGATGACTATCAAAAACGGTTGAAAGATCTTGAAATTTTTCAATCGATTGCGGATAGATATCGTTCTCTCAATTCATTTCTTGACGATCTTGCACTCGAACCACCAACTCAAAGTGTTTACGATATTGAAAGTCCTGGCAGTGAAGATGAGTTTCTTACATTAAGCACAATTCATTCAGCGAAAGGATTAGAATGGCATTCAGTTTTTGTGATTGGAGTTGTCGAAGGATTTTTCCCAAATACTCGTGCATCTGAATCTTTTGAAGATTTAGAGGAAGAAAGGCGATTGCTTTATGTTGCGTGCACTCGTGCAAAAAGAAATTTATTTATTTCTTATCCTCTCGTTATGTTTTCAAGAATCGATGGAGTAACTTACTCCAAAAAATCAAGATTTATTGCACCAATCGAACAAGAATATTATGAGGAATGGGTAATCAATGAAGAATAAAATTTTAACTACAATCTTTTTAATTCCAATTATATTTATTTTTTTAGGTTGTCCAGGGTCAAAAAGAGATGAGCTCGAATTTTATCGAAGTCAAGTTAACTCACTTAGAAATGTAATTTCAAATTTTGTTGTTGAGTACAATCAACTCAAATACGAAAGTTATCTTCAGAATAAACCATTTTTAATTTCTGATCTTTACAAAAGATATAAAACGACTTTCAGTCAAAAAGACATTGACCTGATCAACAACCTCTTAAAACTTGAGCAAAGACCGGAGAGAATTGATAGACTCGAAAGATTAAAAGTTTTTATTTATGAGAAGATCGTTGAAAAATCCACTTCCCAGTTATATGATCAAATTGAAAATCTAAAAAGCAATATTTCGTTCGCAACAAGAAAAGGAAATTTTAAACTTGAAAACCTAAATGAATACTTATCCAATGAACCCAATAATCGCATCAGACGGAATGTTTACAATTCCAATCTTAGAGAATTAGAAAATCTACAGAAACTTCAAATCAAGTTATTTGAGGAAAGAAAAAAGATTATTCTCGATTCACTACATTTTGGTTCTTATCTCCAATTTGCTTCAATGATTCGTCAGGAAAATCTTGATGAATTTTATTCCATAGTAAATGACTTCGTTTCATCAACAAATGATTTTTATTTTCAGCAGCTTTATGAATTACTTCGAACATTAAGATATTCTCAGGATAATCTCGTTGCACCAGATATTAATTACTTCACAAAAGATCAACGTTTTGAAAAATATTTCAAAGCTGATGGCTTAAAAAATATTTTGCTCTCAACATTTCACAATCTCGGTTTTAAAATTGACAGCTTACAAAATTTACAAATCCAATTTGAGCAACTAGACAAAACAAAACGAAAAGACATTATCCCGAACAGAACAGCTGGATTTACAATTAGAATTCCTGAACAAAGTTACTTAAATATTCATTTGACCAATGGATGTGAAAGTTATTCAAAGGCTTTTGGTGAATGCGGAAAACTCTTACCAGAAGTTTTTACCACAGAAGAATTTTTTGAAATAAGGTACTTTGGCGGTGACTTAATTCCATTAACTTTTAAGAATCTTTTTGCTAATGTATTTGATGATGAAAAATATTTAGCCGGAAATATTTTTAACTCATCGAAATTAATTTCAGGTTATCTCAAACAAAGATCTTTCAAAAAACTTTTCAATGTAAGAAAATTATGCGCAGATTTTATAGTTGAATATTTAATGATTGATTCATCTCAAACAAATCTTGATAGTCTTGCACAGATTTACAGTTCAATTCTTGGCTACAACCTTACTTCAGGTGATAAAGCTCGATTGTTCTCTTCACTCAACGATTATTTTTTAGAAGCAGAACAACTCAATGCAATTTTTATCGAAGCAATGATGAAAACAAGAATTCGTGAAAAATTTGGAGATGAATGGTTCAAGAATGGAGGATTAAAAGATTACTTGATGAACTATTTTACTAAAGGGAGGAAATGGACAAAAGATAAATTCCTTGTCGAAATTGGCTATTATAATCTTGATCCACGATTTTTCTTCAACGAGGTAATTTCACTCAAAGAAAAATCAAAAAACTTGAGGCTTAGATAATTGCTATCGATAATCTCTATTTTGATTGTCTATATAACTTTATTCAATGTGATTATTTTACTCGCGCTTTTTCTAAGAAAAACTCATCAGTTTAAAGATGCAAAAAACAATTTCATCAGTGTAATTATTGCTTTCAAGAACGAAGCCCAGAATTTACAAATATTGATTAATGCGTTAAGGAATCAGAACTATCCAACTGACAAATTCGAAGTAATTCTGGTTGATGATTATTCTGATGATGACTCTTTTCAACTTGCTAAAAAATTAATTTCCGACGAACCGAATTTTAAGGTCATCAAAAATCGATATAATGCTGGTAAGAAAAACGCACTTCAAACTGGGATTGAAGAAGCTCGATTTGATATTCTTTTATTTACTGACGCTGATTGTATTCCAAAACCAGATTGGATTAAATCATTTTCAACTGAATTTGATTCAAATACTGATTTAGTTTATGGTTACTCCCCTTTTTTTGCTGAGAAAAATTTTATCAACTTTCTCTGTCGTTATGAAAATTTATTTACATCAACTCTGATGACAGCATTTCATAATATTGATTATCCATATATGTCGTTTGGTAGAAATTTGAGTTATCGAAAATCACTATTTGAACGAATTGGTGGCTTCCAACAAATTCAAAAATCATTAAGCGGTGATGATGATTTATTTATTCAACTTGCGATTAAAAATAACGCTCGAGTAAAGTTTGCTTTCAATTCAGACTCTATCGTATTCACAAAATGTGCATCGAATTTCAAAAAATATTTCAATCAAAAAAGCAGACATATTTCGGCAAGTAAGTTTTATCCAACTGAGTTAAAAATTGCTCTTGGATTTATTTATGGCGGAAATATTTTATTTCAGATTTTTATTCCAGTGGCTTTATTTACAATTGATCCATTTTTGATAAGCTTTATCGTTTTAAATTGGATTTTGAAAGTTTTAATTATCAATAGAACTTGTTCCACGATTAAAATTTCTTATCCATATTATTTAATTCCAGTCGTTGATTTCGTCTACTTTCTGACATTGATTTTAATCGGAATTCGTTCGAGGTTCAAAATTGTCCACTGGAAATAAGCCTCATTATTTAAATCCAAATCACCCAAACTATTTAAGATGGAAACGCAGCAGAGAAATTTCAATTGAGAGAGGAAAGTTTGTCAAAAACATTATAGATAAATACAAATCAACAACAAATATTAAAGTTCTCGATATTGGCTCTGGCTTTGGTGGAACAATTCAAAATTTTCTCAACGACACTAATCAAGTTTATTCAGTTGAGATTGATGAATTCAAACTCTTAAATCAACCTAATCATCCATCGCTGAAAAAATTCAATTGCGATGCTTTCAAACTTCCATTCAATAAACAATTTGATGTAATTATACTTCAAGATTTTATTGAGCATATCAATAATCCTGAAAAGTACCTAATCTACATTAAAAAATTTTTGAAAGAAGACGGAATAATTTATTTAAGTACTCCAAACAGATTGTCAATCTTTAACTTGATTGCCGATCCACACTGGGGATTTCCTTTCGTTTCAATTTTAACTCGAGAACAGATTAAAAAATTTTTTATTCCAATTTTTCGAAGAAATGAGAAAAATAGATCAGACATTGCAGAACTTTTATCGTTAAAAAAACTCATCAAAATATTTAATCAAGCTGGATTCTATTTTCACTTACACACAACTGACGCAACGAAGACCTTATTTGAAAATCCACAACAAATCATCTGGTCCGATTTTCATTTATTTCTTTTAAGATCTCTACAAAAACTAAAACTTGGAAAACTACTTAATAAAATTTCAAATAACAGAACAGGTTTTGTAAATAAATATTTCACGCCCACCTTTTATTTTGTTATTGTTAGGAAAGATTGAAAATCATTCGAGACATTTATTCTTAAATTCTCTGCGTTAACTCTGAGATCTTTGCATCTCTACGCTTCATTTTTTTAACCACAAAGGACACAAAGTAATCACAAAGGTTTTTGAACTAATCTTTTTTCACACTTTGAAGAATCAAATGAAAGATCAGAAAAAAGTATGA
>Ga0123519_10011231_pt1 | contig 13249 bp, 8 predicted proteins | sample YelNatPaOPRAMG02_FD_87396 | JGI IMG/M metagenome (GOLD analysis project Ga0123519, IMG submission 87396) | Hot spring microbial communities from Yellowstone National Park - Yellowstone National Park OP-RAMG-02 (version 2) | ecosystem: Environmental > Aquatic > Thermal springs > Hot (42-90C) ...
ACTGGTGGGGAACGTTCAACGTGCAACGTTCAACTCTCAAGGTTCAACGGGGTGACAGAAAGGGCGCATGTTGGTCGGGATATGGGGACAGACACGATGTTCGGGGGCTGGCGGCGCAAATAGAGGGACAGACACGATATTCGATGTCCGACATACTGGTAGGGAACGTTCAACGTGCAACGTTCAACTCTCAAGGTTCAACGGGGTGACAGAAAGGGCGCATGGTGGCCGGGATATCGGGACAGGCACGATGTTTGGGCTGAGCGATGCTGGCGGGCTGGTCAGGCCCGAGGGATCGGGGCGCCGGTCAGGCTTTCATCTGGGGAATAATGCGGACATTCAACTTGCGGATGTAGCTTCAGGTCTCCTGAAGCGGTGGAATTAGTCTGACCCCGTTCCTGAAACCACCAAGCGATGGATTCCGCGTGTAACCCATTGATTTCCGAGGCTGCTACAGGCGCGGTGGTATCAGGAAAATTCCACGGCAGTTGAAGTCACAGCCTCGGGGGTCAGGAGTTCTGAGCTTGAACAAGAGCCGAGTTTTACCGAGGTGTGTACTGAGGCTTGGGGTTGATGAGCGCTGAGGCGGTTCTTGTAGTTGAGTCCAAAAAGAAACAGCTTGCCGGACCGCCCGGTCCCGGCAAGCTGTCTGCGTGAACTGAAATGGTTCGGGTTAGATTCCCTTGCTGATCATGTGCTTGAGCAGGTCGCCAACGCGACAGCTATAACCCCACTCGTTGTCGTACCAGCTCACCAGTTTGAAGAAGCGCTTGTTCAACTCGATGCCACTGCCCTTGTCGTAAATCGACGATGCCGAGCAGTGCATGAAATCGGTGCTGACGACTTCATCTTCGGTGTAATCGAGAATTCCCTTCAGATAAGTCTCGCTTGCGCGTTTCATTGCGGCGCTGATTTCGGCGTAGCTGGTTTCTTTGACTGTGCGAACCGTAAGGTCCACCACCGACACGTTCGGGGTCGGCACCCGGAACGCCATACCGGTGAGCTTGCCCTTGACCTCCGGCAGGACCAGCCCGACGGCCTTGGCCGCGCCGGTCGTGGAAGGAATGAGGTTAATGGCTGCGGATCGCCCGCCTTTCCAATCCTTCCTGCTCGGGCCATCGACTGTTTTTTGTGTTGCAGTGTACGAGTGCACAGTGGTCATGAGTCCTTCCTCGACGCCAAACCCTTCGCGAAGCAGCACGTACACAAGCGGCGCCAGACAGTTCGTGGTGCAGGAGGCGTTTGACACGATTTGATGTTTTGCGGGGTCGTACTTGTCATGGTTGACGCCCATGACAACTGTCAGGCAATCGCCCTTCGCGGGCGCTGTGATGATGACGCGTTTTGCGCCGGCCGCGAGGTGGCCTTTGGCTTTCTCAACATCCGTGAAAAGGCCTGTCGCCTCGATGACAACCTCGACACCGAGCGTTTTCCACGGCAACTCCGACGGGCTTTTTGCGCTCACGACCTGCATTTCGCGGCCGTTCACGACCAAAATGTCCGGTGCGGCGTCCTCGGCTTTCTGGCCGGCTGCGACGGCTTTTGCGCGGGCGTGGTCAGAGACCTTGCTGTCCACGGTCCCGTTGAAACGCCCGTGCACGGAATCGTATTTCAGCAGGTAACCCAGATTGTCCGCAGGGACGATATCGCCGACTGCGACGACTTCGATGTCACGCCCGACCATTCCTTTTTCAATCATGGCGCGAAAGACCAACCGGCCAATCCGCCCGAATCCATTGATTGCAACTTTTACTGCCATAAATGTTTTTCTGTTTTCTGTTGTTACAAACGCGTCAATGTTGACTCCAATGAGCCGAGCATCCTACTCACAAACGCTCGCTCGTCAACGACATTCAACCGCTGTGCCCGAATTCCCGAATTCGGCGCAACCGTGATTTGCCCGAGCGGGGTGGATTCGTATCCATCGACATCCAACTCCCGCAGTCGGGGAGCCGGGCATCTGAACATTTCGTATGCGACATCTGCCCGTTCTGCCCATCGGTGTGGCCTCACCGCGCTTCTCGGTACTGAGTCCGTTTATTATCCTTGCTTGGACTTCGGTGCCAAGCTAAAGGTTGGCCGGACAACATGAATTCAGTTTAGCACTTGTCCACACGTTTTCAAAATGGCTTATCAATCTTTCCGAGATTTCCTGAACTCGCTCGACAAGGCAGCCGAACTGATTCGGTTCACGGACCCGATCGCCACCGAACTCGAGATTACAGAACTGGCCGACCGCCAAATGAAGTCGCCCGGGGGCGGCAAAGCGCTCTTTATAGAAAAACCCACTGTCAACGGCCTGCTCTCGCCGTTTCCAGTGGCCATCAATGCGATGGGTTCTTTTCGGCGAATGGCACTGGCGTTGGGCGCAGAATCTCTCGATGCTCTGGCTGGCGAAATCGCCGGAATCGTCAAGGCCAAGCCCCCGCTCTCGGTCCGGGACGCCTTCAAACTCCTTTCAGCCGCGCTCGAGTTGCGTCACACCCGGCCCAAAATGGTGGCAAACGGGCCGTGCCACGAGGTGATCCACACATTCGAGCCCAAGCCAACGCGCGCCGAACCATGGCCCGAGGCGCCAACGATATCCGATTCGCGACTTCAAGCCCGCGGTCCCGCGCCAACTTTGTTGAATCTGCCAATCCTGAAGTGCTGGCCACTGGATGCCGGTCGGTTTATCACGCTGCCCTGTGTTGTGACAAAGGACCCGGAAACCGGCATCCGAAACGTCGGCATGTACCGCATGCAGGTTTACGACCCGGAAACAACCGGCATGCACTGGCAGCTCCAAAAAGTCGCCGCACGCCATGCCCGGCGCCATTACGATCGCGGCGAGCGCATGCCTGTCGCGGTCTTTTTGGGTGGAGACCCGGCGTTCACTTTCGCCGCCACAGCGCCGTTGCCCGATGATTTCGACGAGTTCCTCCTCGCTGGTTTTCTCAGAAAAAGATCAGTCGAGCTGGTGCGGTGTGTCACCTGCCCGCTCGAGGTGCCTGCAGATGCTGACATCGTCATCGAAGGATACATTGACCCGCGCGAGCCTCTGCGAATGGAAGGTCCGTTCGGCGATCACACGGGCTATTACAGTTTGCCGGAGCCGTATCCGGTCTTTCACATAACAGCCATCACCCATCGCAAAGAAGCTGTTTATCCGGCTACTGTCGTCGGCATACCGCCGATGGAAGACTTCTACATCGGCACAGCCGCCGTTAAACTGTTCCTGCCCGTTCTGAAGATGAATTTCCCTGAACTTGTGGATATTGCGCTGCCAGCCGAGGGGGTGTTTCACAACCTCGTTTTTGCAAGCATTCGCAAGACATACCCAATGCAGGCTTATAAGATCATGCACGGCCTGTGGGGAATGGGCCAGATGATGTTTTCCAAATACATCGTTGTGGTGGACGATGACGTCGATGTGCACAACACAAGCGAAGTTGTTTTCCGACTTTGTGCGAACACCGACCCCCAACGGGATTGCATCTTCACCAAGGGTCCTGCCGATGTTCTGGATCATGCCACGCCCGATATCGGCGTTGGCACCAAACTCGGGTTCGATGCCACACGCAAGCTGCCCGGAGAAGGATTCAAGCGGCCATGGCCGCCAATCATCAGAATGGACGCCGAAACAAAAGCCAGAATAGACAAGATGCTGTCGTCTCTCGGTCAAGGGTCAGAACCGACACGCCGGTCTTGATTTGGGAAGGGCATTCGGCACAAAAATCGCTTTCATTTGAACTTTGGCGGGCAACAATGACACACCGCGGCGCGCCAACAGCCGACCGATCCAGTTGGAAGGTTTGCGTTGGGTACATGGGCGCCGCTCGGTCATGCCGCGCCGCCCGGGGCAATGGTAGCCTTGAGTTTGGCGCGAGAGTGAACTGAAGCTGCTGAATGCAGCAGCGGGTAAATCGGAGAGTTTGCGATAACTGCAAGAACTTTCCAGGGTATCTGTACTGGGTATTATGCGAAGACTAGAACACAGGTGGTCGGTGGCGCTTGTTGTCGTTGGGTTTGGTTGCTTCACATTCTCTGTGTGGGGAGCGGATGTGGTGCTCAACGAAGTGATGGCCGTTAATCGCACCACCATCGTCAATGGGGGGAAAACGCCTGACTGGATCGAGCTTTACAACACCACTTCCACGCCAAGAGACCTTGGCGGGATGAGTCTGAGTGACGATGCCACACTGCCACGCAAGTTTGTTTTTCCTGCGGGCACGATTGTTGAGGGAAACTCGAGGATTGTGATCTGGTGTGACGATGACATGACGGCGTCCGGAATGCACGCCGGATTCGCGCTGTCAGCCAGCGGTCAGCGATTGGCCCTCTACTCGGCAGATGCGGTGCCAAAACAAATCGATGCCGTCGAGTTCGGCCTTCAGTTACAGGATCTGTCAATAGGCCGTGTTCCTGACGGTTCTGGCTCATGGCAGCTCTGCAAGCCCACCCCGTGGATGCCCAACTCGGCCCAGCAACTCGGTTCGAGATCAAAACTCCGTATCAACGAATGGATGGCGTCCTCGAGCGCGGGCGACGACTGGTTCGAGCTGTACAACGGCGATTCGCTCCCCGTCGCTTTGGGCGGACTCACATTTACCGATACTCCCACCCAACCCGGCAAATCGATTGTTCCTGCATTGAGTTTCATCGCGCCCCTGGGTTTTCAGTTGTTCTGGGCCGATCAAAAACCGTATCTCGGCGCCGACCACGTCGATTTCAAACTTGGGGCCAGCGGCGAAAGTATCGGGATTTACTCCGGCTCAACCGCACTGGACCTCATCAACTTCGGCCAACAGCAAACCGACGTCAGCATGGGCCGCCTGCCAGACGGATCGGCCACGTTTGTGTTCTTCACAAAAACAGTTTCCCCGGGCGAAAGCAACTACATGCTCCTGACAAACATCGCCATCAACGAAATCATCGCTCACACTGATTTACCGATGGAAGACGCCGTGGAACTGCTGAACCTGACCTCGAACCCGATCGACCTTTCCGGTTGGTACCTCAGCAACAGCGAGAACGAGCCGATGAAATACCGGATACCAAACGGCACGATCGTTCCTGCAAATGGTTACCTGGTGTTTTATGAATACCAATTCAACAACCAATCGAGCCCGACTGCGTTCACGTTCAATTCTGCGCATGGCGACAATGTTGTCCTGTCAGAAGCCAAGAACGGCGCGTTAACCGGTTATCGGATCAGCCAGAAGTTTCCCGCTTCGGCCAATGGCGTGTCTTTGGGTCGCGTCATGACCAGTGTCGGCGCAGACTTCGCGCCATTGATCAGCCCGACGTTCGGCGTGGACAATCCTCAAACTGTCGCCGAGTTCAGAACGGGCAAAGGCGCGCCAAACACCGGCCCACAAGTCGGCCCCGTCGTAATCAACGAAATTATGTACCACCCGCCCGACATCGTCACCTCAACCAGCACAAACGACAATGTCCTTGATGAATACATCGAGCTCCGCAACATCACTTCAACCGATGTGCTGCTGTTCGATCCGGTGTACCCGGCGAACACATGGCGATTGGACAACGCTGTGACCTTCGCATTTGCCATGGGCACCAAAATCCCGCCCGGCGGATTCATCCTTGTTGTCGGGTTCAACCCGCAGTCCAACGCCAGCCAACTGGCGGCTTTCCGCACCAAGTACAACATCACAGATGACGTCCGAATCTACGGACCTTGGACCGGCAAACTCAGCAATGACGGCGAAACAGTTGAACTGTTGCGGCCGGACGTGCCCCAGGCGCCGCCTCACCCGGACGCAGGCTATGTCCCGTACGTCCCCGTGGACAAAATCAAGTACTCAGATACCAATCCGTGGCCTGTTCAGGCCGACGGTTTCGGACTTTCTCTACAGAGGTTGAACGGGAACAGCTACGGTAACGATCCAGCCAACTGGTTCGCAAACACGCCGTCGCCGGGCCGGGAAAACGCGGCCGTCCAGATCGCATCCGTTGAAGTTTCTGCCGGGCGGCTCGTTATGTCGTTCACGACTGTTCCCAAGGTTGCTTATTCGGTTGAAGCCTCGGAAAACCTGGTCGCACCTAGCTGGACGCGTGTTGCCGAATATCCCGCAACAGCCACTTCACAGCAACGTCAGTTCATCGACAACATCGCGCCGGGCCAAAACCAGAGGTTCTACCGAATTAGTGCGACTGCAGCTCCTTGAATTACTGTTTTCCAATTTGGTACTACGACGTCGTTGGTGCTGCCAAACGGGGCCGTTTTTGGATGGGGCTGCGGCGGTGGGAAAACGTGGTTGATCAATTCAATCGGGAATGAAATGGGAAGCGCTGAGCAGCCGCGTTTTTGTTGGGCGAGTGAGGTGCCGAAATCAGCAACACTTCGTCGGTCGTCATCGACTCGCGTGCATGGCCGGTCCGAGGCCGAGCTTCGCCGGAAAGGCATTTTTGGCTGTCCGACCAGGATTCGAACCTGGACTAAAGGCTCCAAAGACCTCTGTGCTACCGTTACACCATCGGACAAACCAGCGCTAAGTTACCTGCTAATTCCTACAGCGCAATGAGAAAAATCCCCCGGCAACCCTTCCCGGGAACCGACTCGTCGGGCGGTCAAGAATTGCAATCTCGACTTTTGGCCGACGGCTGCTAACTTGAATCCGGTGAGTTTTGCCGTTGAATTGAATTCATTGCCGCTTGAAACGCTGCTGAAACGAGCCCGCAGCGCAAGCCGGCAATCCGTTCTGGCGAGCCTTGCCTCGAGCCGGCTCCGGTTGGAGGATTTTGTGCATCTGATTTCGCCCGCTGCGGCGGATCATCTCGAGACGCTGGCGCGCCGCGCGCATTTGATCACAACGCAACGGTTCGGTCGGGTCGTCAGATTGTTCGCGCCAATTTACCTGTCCAATGAGTGTGTGAACAACTGCGCCTACTGTGGTTTTGCGCGCTCCAACAATATTCGGCGGGTTACACTGACGATCGAAGAGGTCTTGCAGGAAGCCCGCGCATTGAAAGCCCAGGGGTTCCGCAATCTGCTCTTGGTCGCCAGCGAACACCCGAAGTTGGCGGGCGTCGATTACCTGGAATCGTGCGTTCGAACCCTCCACAAGGAGATTCCGAGCCTGTCGCTGGAAGTTGGTGCGCTGGATACGCCTGATTACCGGAGACTGGTCGCCGCAGGCGCCGAAGGGTTGGTGATTTACCAGGAAACGTACGACCGCGCCCTGTACGCTGAATTGCATCCGGTCGGCCCCAAACGCAATTTCGACTGGCGTCTCGAGGCGCCGGAACGCGCTCATGCAGCCGGGTTCAGAAGGCTCGGCATCGGCGCGCTGCTTGGATTGAACGACTGGCGAAGCGACGCGATATGCGTTGCCGCGCACGCTGCGTACCTGTTTCGCAATTGCTGGAGGTCTTATCTGACGATTTCGGTGCCGCGGTTGCGCCCGAGTGCCGGAAATTTCAGCCCAAGGGTAACCGTGACAGACCGCGAACTGGCACAACTGATCTGTGCGTTCCGGGTGTTCCTGCCGGACGTTGGAATCGTTCTTTCGACTCGCGAAACCGCCACTTTGCGGGATGGGTTGATTCCTTTGGGCATCACGTTAATGAGCGCCGGAAGCCACACCGAACCCGGCGGATACACAGGCGCAGGCCACGAGCATGTTCACGTCGCGGGCCAGTTTGCTGACCTTGACGATTCATGCCAAACCGCCGCGGTCGCGCAGGCCCGGTGCAGGGGCACGGATGCCACGGGCCAATTCGATGTTGCGGACAACCGCAGTCCGTCAGAGGTTGCGGATCGGATTCGGCAACTCGGCTACGAACCGGTGTGGAAAGACTGGGATTTTGCGTTTGGCGAAGAATCCGCCATGGAATCTGCTCATAGAAATCACGCACCTGCATTTTCCCCGTGAACAAAGAGGTTGTCATAGCCAACGGACGTGAAGTTGCCATCGAGTTTCCGTGTTCGCTGGAACAGTTTTTGGTCCTTCAAAAACTTCCTGTTCGCAGCGTGGTGGTCGAACACAACAGCGAAGCGGTAGCACCTTCCGAGTTCGCAAAGAGAATGCTGTCTCCGGGCGACAGACTTGAGATTGTGACGGTCGTTGCCGGTGGATAAGGCTGGGTTACTACTATAGAATCTGCGCAGCAATCGCAGATCAGCGTGTGGTTCGAGACTTTTGGCTTCGAACTGTTCGTCCGCTGATCCCACTCGCATCTCTCTCTCCCCCCAAGGCGACGAAGTCGCCATTTTCAGTGCGGCGCGACACAGCGGGATTTCTGCAATCAGCGCCATGGTTACGCCTCGAGTGTTTGGTTGCGGCTGCGCCGCGCTGAGTAGTTTGCGCATTCGGGAACGCGATCCGAAATATCATGTCTGTCACCTTGTTTCTCCCCCGTGTCTGAATCGCAGAACAGATTAGTCTGAGTTTGACAATAGAAAGACCGGAGGCTGCAATCGGGTTTTGCGGGCGGGTTGGCGTTCGAGAGAGAATGACGTCGTTGAGAGGCGTTGGCGATGTGCGATCACAATTATCCGAAGCATTACTGTGGGGTTTTTGGCGTGTACGGGCATCCGCGCGCGGCGGAGCTGACGTACTATGGCCTTTACGCCTTGCAGCATCGGGGCCAGGAGAGCGCGGGCATAGTGTCATGTCATCGTGGCGAATTCTACAAGTGTCACGGGATGGGGCTTGTTGCGCAGGTTTTCAGCGCGGATGAGCTGGCGGCGTTGCGTGGGCGGATGGCTGTGGGACACACCCGCTATTCGACGACCGGGTCCAGTCATATCAGGAACGCGCAACCACTGGTTGTGAACTGTGCCAAGGGCCAGATTGCGGTGGCGCACAATGGCAACCTGACGAATGCGGCATGGTTGCGCGACGACCTCGAGTCAAAGGGGCACATCTTCCAGACCACGGTGGACAGCGAGATTATTCTTTACCTGCTGGCGCAGCCGTCGAACAACCTTGTACAAACGCTCAGGCAGTTGGAGGGCGCTTATTCATTGGTGATCATGACGGAGCGCGAGCTCATTGGGGCGCGCGATCCGAACGGGTTTCGACCGCTTTCGGTGGGGCGGCTGGGGCGCGCATGGGTGCTTTCGAGTGAGACCTGTGCATTTGACCTGATCAAGGCGCGGTTTGTGAGAGACGTTGTGCCCGGGGAGGTGGTGTTGATCAACGACGAGGGGATGCGGAGCATACAAGCGTTTCCGGAGCCAAGGCGGAGGTCTTTCTGCATTTTCGAGTTTGTGTATTTTGCGCGCCCGGACAGCACGATATTGGGGAAGAACGTCTATTCGGTGCGTGTCGAGCTTGGACGGCAACTGGCGCGTGAGCATCCGAGGGAAGCGGACATTGTTGTGCCTGTGCCCGACAGTGGGAACTGCGCTGCGCTGGGGTATTCAATTGAATCGGGGATTCCGTTCGAGATGGCGTTTGTGCGGAATCACTATGTGGGGCGCAGTTTTATTCAGCCGACGCAATTGATTCGTGATTTCAACGTGCGGGTGAAGTTGAATCTGATAAGGGAGCTTGTGCGGGGGAAACGGGTTGTGATCATTGACGATTCGATTGTTCGGGGCACGACGTGCAGAATCCGAGTGAACAATCTCAAGGAAGCGGGTGCGAAAGAAGTGCATGTGTTGGTTAGTTGCCCTCCACATCGGTATCCGTGCGTGTATGGGATTGATTTTCCGGACCGAAGCAAGCTCATGGCGGTGCGGTATTCAATCGATCAGATACGGCGGTATTTGAACGCGGATTCAGTTGGGTATCTGTCGCAGGAGGGGATGATCAAGGCCACGGGTTTGCCGGCCGATGGTTTTTGCACTGCGTGTTATGACAGTCGGTATCCGGTTCAGTTCAATCCCGAGCTTGAGAAGTTCATCATGGAAAAGCGCAAAGCCCGAATTGAAAGTCTCGGTGAACAGATTGCGAGGGAGGATCGCGAGCCAAAATTGCTCTGATCAGGGGAGCATTTGTCGGGCGTTTGCGTCAAACTGTGTGTATCGGACCCGGGTCGTTTCCAACCCGGAGATGTCGCCGGACTGAAGGCATGGGTGTACTCGAAGGGGGTGGCCGGTGAGGTTTCCGGGCCCGAACGTTTTACAACCCGGCGCAGCCGGAAGCCAGATTGCCTGACGGACAGAGACCCTGCGCTTGCGCTCCTTGATGAGCGCTATTTGCGGCAGCGAGCTGTGGAATAAAAGGGCTAATAAACAGGCGGCTGGCGTGTCATATTGTTTGGCGCATGCAGAGAGCGGGAACCAGGTGTGGGAGCGGCGCTGAGCGTGCGGCCGGCAGTGTCGGTTGAAGGACCAAATGGGTATTGCAGAACCAGTGTCGGCCGGTGGCGGCGCTTTGCGCGCGCGATCAATCGAAGCGCTGTTTGGCGCTTTGGAAGCCCCCTTGCTCCGATACGCTCGATGTCTGCTGTCCGACGATAACGTGGCTGAAGAGATTGTTCAGGAAGCTTTTGTAAGGTTGCACGGTCAATCGGACGGTGTGCGTGATCCGCGGAATTGGCTGTTTCGCACGGTGCACAACCTCGCGTTGAATCACAAGCGAAAGACCGCAAGGATGGTACCGCTGGAACAGGACGTATGCACCGGATCGATGGCCATTACAGAGCCGGCTGACGGTGGCCCTTCGCCGGATGAAGAATTGATGCGGATCGAGGGAATAGGTTTTGTGAGGCTCGGGTTGGAGGGATTGGACGCGCGCAGCCAGGAGCTGATCATGCTCAAGTTTTATGATGGATTGTCGTACAAGGAAATAAGCGCGCGGACCGGGCTGAGCGTTGGCCACGTTGGTTACCTGCTGCACCACGCGTTGAAAAGACTTACTGCTGATCTTGTTAGAGCCGGCCTTGTTAAATGAATGCGAATTCTCCAGAGCACGAGCGCGAAGAACTCGAAGTCCGCGTCACAGCCATGCTGCTGGGCGAACTGGATCCATCCGAAGCGGCTGAGGTTGGGCGGGCGGTTGAAACCGATCCTGAATTGGCCAAGAGCAAGGCGAGGATCGAGCGGACGATCGAGTTGATCGGAGAAGCCGTGGGCGAACGTGGGGCGACGAGCAACTCCGGCCGCGACGCGCCGCGTCTTTCTGATGCCAGGCGGGAACGGCTGATGGAATTGTTTGCGAGCAGGAATGTGCAGAGTCGCAGGTTGAGATTCAGGGCGAGCATGGACCGGGCTGTGCCGCTGAGCATTGCGGCGGCATTTGTTGTGTTGATTGGTTTTGCGAGTTTGCTGGTCGGGGTTGGGTCGTTTGGCAAGACGAAGGGCATGGAGGGCATGGCAGCGAAGCCGAGACTCGTAACAAGATTGGGATCGGATCTGGTGCCGTCCGCGTCGGTTGGCCAGAGTTCTGAAGATTTTTCACGAAGGGTTGAGGGTGGGAGACCAGTGGCAGGACAAGAGGCCCAGTTTGCGGCTGTTGAGGCTGTTCCTTCTGCGTCGGAAGAGGTTCGGAAAGGGACACAGGTTTTTGGGGTGGAGTCTGCGCCGGAAGGTCAACGGGCGGAAGAGGCCAAGGCGGCTGAGCGAAGGAACATCCGGGTTTATTTGCCGACGGAGGCCCGGGTTTCGGAGAAGCTTTTCGAGAAGGCGGATAAGCTTGCTCCTGCAGATACGTCCGGGAAAGAGGAGGCAGCATTTGGCCGGCCTGTTGCGCAACCTGAGTCGGCGAGTGGCGTTCAAGCGCCGACGGACATTCGAATGCTGATGAGGTACGGGTTGCTTCCCAAGGACAGCAAGGTTTCTGTGCAGGATCGAAGCCAGGCTGAGGGCGTCGAGCGCTCGAGAGCGACCGTTCCGGCGTCTGGGGGAGTTGGCGGCGCGGCGTTGGGAGGGTATGCCAGCGCTGGGCGCGTTGAAGCTGCGAGGCAGGCCGCCGAGGCGGTCAAGGCAACTGCACTTGGGGTGGCCCAAGTGCAGGCGATTCCGCCTCCAGCCACGATGCCGCCGCCGGCTTCCCGACCGGTTCAACAGGCAACTCCATCTACTGCCGGCGAGTCTCGGACCGAGGCTGCGCCGGCTCGAACGGCGACGGCAGGGAAACCGGCTGCCGACACAGGCGTTGCAGGCCGGCTTGGGTTCAAGTTGATGAATGGGCGTGATGCTGGAGAGACGGAGGTGACAGAGCGAATTGCCGGGCTGGCTGAAAAGGAAAAAGTTACAGGCAGCAAGTTCGTGCCCGTGCTTGGCGACAGTCCGGCAGTAGGTCAGGTTTTCAACTTTGCCGACAAAGACGCCGGTGTGGAGAGTTTGGGAATCATTACCAATGCTGTTCCGGAGCCGGAGCCGGAGGTGTTGTCGGTGGAGAACCCGTTTTCGACCTTTTCACTGAACATATCGGATGTGTCGTTCAGGCTTGCAGCGGCGAGCCTCAAGAACGGCACAGTACCGGCGCCTGCCAGCATTCGGAGCGAGGAATTCATAAATGCGTTTGATTACCGCGACCCTGAGCCGACAGCCGGGATGCCGATGGCGTTTAACTGGGAGCGCGCTCATTATCCTTTTGCGCACAACAGGGACATTATTCGGTTCTCGATTCGAACGGCGGCGTTTGGGCGCGATTCGGTGCGCCCGCTGAATCTTGTTTTGCTGCTGGACAGTTCTGGGTCGATGGAGCGGGCGGACCGTGTATTGATAATTCGTGAAGCGTTGCGGGTGCTGGCGCAGCAATTGAGACCGGAAGACGTTGTGAGTGTTGTTGGGTTTGCGCGCACAGCGCGGCTTTGGGTGGACGCGCTGAGCGGTGATCGCGCGGAGGAGTTGGTAGAACGAGTGGGGAACCTGACTCCGGAAGGCGGCACGAATCTGGAGGACGCGCTCAAGCTTGCGTATGAGACTGCGGCGCGTCATTTCCTGCCAACCGGTGTTAACCGAATTGTGCTTTTGACTGATGGCGCTGCGAACCTTGGCGATGTCGAGCCGGAATCGCTCAAACGAATGGTGACAGAACAACGGAAACGGGGAATAGCGTTGGATTGTTTCGGGATCGGATGGGAGGGGTACAACGACGAACTGCTCGAGGTTTTGTCACGGAACGGGGATGGGCGTTATGGTTTCGTGAACACTCCTGAAGAGGCGGCGACTGATTTTGCGGCGAAGCTGGCCGGGGCGTTGCAGGTGGCAGCCGCAGACGTGAAAGTGCAGGTCGAGTTCAATCCGCATCGTGTGGTTTCGTGGCGTCAGATTGGGTATGCGAAGCACAAGCTCACGGCCGAGCAGTTTCGCGACAACACGGTGGATGCGGCGGAGGTTGCGGCGGCT
>Ga0123519_10011234_pt1 | contig 13247 bp, 12 predicted proteins | sample YelNatPaOPRAMG02_FD_87396 | JGI IMG/M metagenome (GOLD analysis project Ga0123519, IMG submission 87396) | Hot spring microbial communities from Yellowstone National Park - Yellowstone National Park OP-RAMG-02 (version 2) | ecosystem: Environmental > Aquatic > Thermal springs > Hot (42-90C) ...
CCCAAGGCTACTCTAACTCCTTCTCCATCCCCTCAAGTTACCCCTAGCCCTATCCCCACTCAAACTCCCATAGCTACTCCCACCCCCAAGGCTACTCTAACTCCTTCTCCATCCCCTCAAGTTACCCCTAGCCCTATCCCCACTCAAACTCCCATAGCTACTCCCACCCCCAAAGCTACTCTAACTCCTTCTCCATCCCCTCAAGTTACCCCTAGCCCTATCCCTTCTGTACCCACGGCTTCGATAACTCCTTCAACATTTGTGCAAGAAGTCTTATCACTATTAGAAAAGCAAAAATACCAACAAGCTCTTAAAACAATTAAAAACCAACAATATTTTACTTCTCAAGAAATCTGGATAAATGGCGTAGTATATTTACTCAGTCATCAAGAGGGTAAAGCTATTACAGAGTTTATAAAAGTAACCCAGATTACTGATATACAACAACTCTATTTGGCACTGGAAAAAATAAATAATTATTTTCAAAAAGATTATCCACCTTTTTATTTGTGCCGTGGACTTGTAGAAGAAGCATTAAACTTATCTAAAGAAGCCTTGCAGGATTATGAAAAATATTTGGAGATAACAGCTAATCAATCTTCTACATGGAAACAATTTGTGCAGAAAAGATTAAATAGATTACAACATTAATGCAGTTTTAAATACTACTTGCAAAGAAAATAACTTTAACAAAATGTAAGAGGAGTAGTAAGCGCATACTAAACTAAAATGGATAGAGAAATATATTTAGATAATGCAGCTACTACACCTTTATTGCCAGAAACTATATCAGCTATTTCTTCTTTTGCTAAAAATTTATATGGGAATCCCTCTTCAACTCATTTAAAAGGGCTTGAGGGTGAAGAGATTATAGAAAGCACAAGGAAACTTCTGGCTTTATTTATAAATGCCACACCAAATCAGATTTATTTTACAAGCTGTGGCACAGAAAGTAATAACTGGGCAATCTGGAATGGAATTTTAAAAGGAAAGAAAGGAAAAGAGATTATAACTTCTCCCACAGAACATAAGTCAATTCTTAATCCACTTAAATGGTGGGAAAGGGAAGGTTACACTATTCACTATGTAAAAATAGATAAGGAAGGCAGGATAGATATAGAACACTTAATGAGATTGCTTTCTTCTACTACTATTATGGTATGTTTTACACTTGTAAATAGCGAAACAGGAGTTATTCAAGAAGTAAATACTATTGAAAGTCTAGTTAAGGGGAGAAGCAATGCATTTATTTTATGGGATGGGGTTCAAGCAATGGGTAAAATAAAAATGGATTTTAACTCACTTCTTTGTGATGCACTTTCTATAAGTGCTCATAAGATAAATGCGTTAAAAGGGGTAGGAGCTTTAGTCCTTAGAAATCCCAATACAATAAAGCCACTTTTGAGAGGTGGTCCACAGGAGAGAAATCTTCGGGCAGGCACAGAAAATGTAATTGGTATATGGAGCTTAAAGAATGCACTAGAATATTATACCCAAAATTTTGTTTCAATTAATAAGCTATTATCTAACTTGAAAGAACAATTTGTGGCTATACTAAATGAGGATTTTCCTGAGGCACACTTAAACTCACCCTTAAAATCATACTTTTCTCCACATATTGTCAATTTCTCTATCCCTGATTTTAATGCAGAAATAATTGTAAATTATCTTTCCAGTAAGAAAATATTTGTATCTGAAGGCTCTGCATGTAGTCAAAGAGAAGCTAATAAACATTATGTTTTAGAAGCTATAGGATTAGACCCTTCTTTTATTAAAGGCACAATTAGAGTTAGCTTTTCGCCTTTAAATACCTTAGATGAGATAAAAACTTTCTTTTATTATTTTAAAGATTGTATTAGTATCTTTAGGAAATAAAAAGGATGAGTGCATCTGTATTAATTGTAAGATATGGAGAAATAGCTTTAAAGAAGGGTAACCGCCCTTTCTTTGAAAAGCTGTTAATTAAAAATATAAAAGCTTCTCTTTACCCGGTAAAAGATAGTTATAAATTAGAAAGCCATTGGGGACGGATTTTAATTTATCCATTTAATAATAAGGGGAAAATTATTTCCTGTCTTTTAAAGTGTTTTGGGATTGTAGGTATAAGCGATGCTGTGGAGTGTTCATTAGAGAGGGAGGAAATAGAAAAAACTCTTATAGAACTAGCAAAAGGATTGCCAATACATTCCCAGTGTAGATTTAAAATAGAGACAAAAAGAAAAAATAAGCTTTTTCCATTGGATACTTATAAAGTGAATTGCTGGCTGGGAGACCTTATATTACAAAACTTTCCTAATTTTAAGGTGGATGTCCATAACCCTGAAGTTATATTTAGTGTAGACATTTGTGAAAAAAGCTGTTTTCTTTATCATAAAACATACAAAGCATTGGGAGGCTTGCCTCTGGGAAGTGGAGGTAAAGCACTGGCACTTATATCTGGTGGAATAGATAGTCCTGTAGCAACCTGGCTTATGATGAAGCGTGGAGTGGAGGTAGAGGTAGTTTACTTCCATACTCCTCCCTTTACAGGAGAAAGGGCTCTAAACAAAGTAAGGAAGCTAGTGGAAAGGTTATCATTTTATTCTCCCAGAGGAATTAAACTATGGATTGTAAACTTTACACCAATTCAAGAGGTTATACACCAGAATGTTCAAGAAAAATTTTTAACACTTATTATGCGTCGCACGATGATAAAAATTGCAGAAGCTCTAGCCCGAAAGAATAATCAAAAAGCCTTAATTACAGGAGAAAACCTTGGGCAGGTAGCAAGCCAAACTCTAGAGGCAATCTCTGTAATTGAAGAAGCTAGTTCATATCCAATCTTTCGACCGCTAATTGGATTTGATAAGACAGAAATAATCTCTTTAGCTAGGGAGATTGAAACTTATTCAATTTCTATACTACCTTACCAAGATTGTTGTTCTCTTTTTGTCCCAAAACATCCGAAAACTTGCCCAAAATTAAAAGAAATACTGGAAATAGAAAAGCCTCTTTCACTTTCTCCTCTAATAGATAAGGCAGTAAAAGAGGCTTGTGAAGAATTTATTTACTGTTAAAATTTAGGATAGTGAAATCCCAGGTCCGCTCTATTGTGAGTATCCTGAGTGCCTGCAGGATCAGTAGTTACTCCTATTACCTCTAAAGTGCCATAAGCAGTTCTTATAGTACCCCAGCTTCCGCAATCTGGCGATCCTGCACCAAGAAGCTGGCTAAAACCTTGATCTAGATAAAATGAATTTGGAATGCTAATACTACCACCAGTAGGACCAGTGATAAAATAAGGATTAACTTGATAATAATTATTGCTCCCAAACCAGGTTGCAATATCTTGTTGCGATAGCCATTGGTCATTAAACACATAAATAAAACCATCATTATAATCTACATCACTCAAACGATGTTGAGTATTGTTTAAAAAATCTCCACCACTGTTACCATAGGAGATAGAATTGTAAATCTTTGGATTTGATGAGTCTCCTAAAACTTCTATTCCTCCTTTTTGGTTATATGCAATTGTATTATTTACTAAAACAGGAGAAGAATTTTGTATAGTAATTCCTCGCCCGCCGCGCATATCTGTCACTAAATTATTGATTACATACCAATCTCCTACTTCAGTTAAAAAGATACCATCCACATAAGTATCAGAATAATGAATAAAATTATCTTTTATCTCTCCACTTCCACCTTGTATATATAGAGAAGCTGGATTACTTATATTATTTTGCTGAAGGAATATAGAATTTGAATTAATTATATATATCACAGGGTTAGAATTCACAGGTGAATTCCCAAACATTAAATTTCTTTTTATAGCTAAATTATTACATTCTTCTAACCTAACTCCTACATCTTTATTTTCACTTATCTCAGCATCCTCAATACTACCTGTACATTTATATAAATCTATTCCAGTACCATTATTTTCCCTTATCTCGTTGTGATCTTCTGGCATACCTGTCAATGAAATAGTTATTTCAGCTTCCTCTGCCTTGATACCTGTATCATTATTCTGGGAAATATCGCAACCTGTTATTGTAACTTTTGCACCTTTTTTAATATAAAGACCGTTTCCCATATTATTGTTAGAAGATACATCTGTAATATCTACTACAGCATTCTCCTCAATAAGTATACCTACCAGATTTTTCGCAGCCATTACTTTATCAAATTGTGCTTTGCAACCAGCTCCTATATTAATTCCTACAAAATGATTTGATGTAAGAATTTTCTCCAATTGTATTTCACCGCTAGAGCAAAAAACTCCAAATTTTCCTCCATTAATAATAAATCCACTTAACTTTGCATTATCTTTAAGCACTACCCCAGTGCCTTCGTCTGAAACTTCAATAATACTTGCATATTTAATTGTATCTTCTTCTGGCGAAAGCTCTCTTTGGCCCCATTCTCCATTTTCGTTTAACATATAACTACCTGCCAGTGTTACCCCTGGCTTTATGGTTACACTTTCTCTATAAATACCAGTAGCCCCCATCTCCTCCTGCATTCCCTGAGCCTGTACTATATCTCCAGCGCTAGCTGCTTCCATTGCATCTTTAAGAGATTTATAACGTTTACTTAAATCTCCATTAATACATATTATATTAGGAGTATTGGATAAATAAAAATCTTGTGTTTTAACCTCTCCAGCCTTTGTAAGCTCTACTTCTTTACTTACAGGAGAAAACCCTGAACCACTTACAGTAATAAGGTAATTACCAAGTGGTAAATTGGGGAAACTATAAAAACCTTCACTGGCCTGGCAGGTTGAGAGTTTCTCCCTGTCACTACTACTAGTAGTAGCTGTATCCTCTACTAGAGATGCAGTTACCCGAACTCCTCCTATAGGTTTGGGTTCTCCACCATCTTCTGGTTTAAAATATACAGTGCCTTGAATGCTACCTGTGCCTGCTTCTCCTTTAACTATTATTAGTCCTCTATAAATTAAACTCTGGTCAGTAGGGTCATAGTATCGGAAACTGCCTTCCTGGTTAAATTTAAAGCTTGCCATACTCCCTTCTTCTCCTTCTGGAGAAAGGACAGTTTGAAAGTCAAAATTAATTCCTTGAATAGTTCTTATCTGCTTAGTTTCGTTTATAAATAAAACAGTTTCTCCAGGTAGTAAATAAAGAGTGGAAGGATAATAACCATCTGCACGAATTGCTATTCCTAAAGTCAGTGTAACTTGAGAAGTTTTACCTGCTTCTACATTTACACTTACACTACGGGAAGCAAGTAAGCTTTTACCATAACTTTCTGCTCTTGCGGTGACTGTTTTTAATCCTGGAGGGATGTTATTTATAGTTATGTTGTATTCGCTTTTACCTTTTTCTATAGGAATAGTTCTTGTTAGAGTTTCTGAAAGCCCAACTCCTTGTACTTCTACTACTATAAATTCAGTACTTGCAGGTATCATATTAGTTTGAATGCCAGAAGATTGTGGAGGAGAAAAATAAAAACTTAATTCAATACTACCTCCTTCTCCTGTGCAGGTAGCCAATTTGTTCCCCCCACCACATCCACCAAAATAAAACAAAAAAGGCAACAATAACAAGTATACATACTTTTTCATTATTCTCACCTCCACAAAGTAAATTCTGTCTTTGCACGTAGTTACTTTTCTATAATCTCTCTGGGAATCCTTCTAAGGGAAAATTATTTTTACTCTTGCCATTATATATACTTTAATATATAATAAAGATATATAGGAGGGTAGCATTGGATTTAAAGAAAGGAAAAGTTCTGGTTATCTTTACTGGTGGCACATTTGCAATGTCTGCAAAAGAGGGAAGGTATTTGCCTTTTTACTCAGGAGAAGATATAATTAAGTTAATCCCAGAACTTAATGAAATAGCAGAAATAACTCCACTTACACTGTGGAATATAGATAGTTCTAATTTTCAACCTCGCCACTGGCAAATTTTAGCTCAGAATATTTATAAACATTATGCTAATTATGATGGTTTTGTAATAGTGCATGGAACAGATACAATGGTTTATACAGCATCTGCCTTAAGTTTTATGCTTCAGGGTCTTGGCAAACCTCTGCTCCTCACAGGCTCTCAAATTCCTGTGCATGAAAAGATTGCTTCTGATGGAAGATTAAATTTAATAAATGCTGTTCGTTTTGCATTAATGGATATAGGAGAAGTGTGCATATTTTTTGGGACTAAATTACTTAGAGGGACACGCACCAGAAAAATAAGTGGATTTCATCTGGAAGCTTTTACAACATTTAATGAACCACCACTTGGAGAAGTTGGTATTAAACTAAAACTTTACCCCTGGCATAAATGTAGAACTAATGATAAACTGAAGCTAAAGGATAATTTAGGAGAAAGGGTAGCACTAATTAAGGTATTTCCTGGTATGGACCCCTGTATAATTAGTAAATTGATAGAACTAAAGGTGCAGGGTATTGTTATTGAAGCTTTTGGAGCTGGTAATATACCAACAGAGGAAAACTCTCTTATTCCACCTTTAAAAGAAGCAGTATCAATGGGTATTCCTTGTGTTGTCTGTACCCAGTGTGAAATGGGTGCAGTGGAATTTATATATGAGTCAGGGTGGAAATTGAAGGAGGTAGGAGTTATATTAGCTGGAGATATGACACCTGAATGTAGTTATGTAAAACTTCTTTGGTTACTGGGACAAACCAAGAGAATGGAAGTTATATCTAAACTTATGGTAAAAAATCTTGTAAATGAATTAAATTCAGTATAGAAGGAGGTTAAAAATGCCAGAAAGATTTAGAATAAGAACTTATATGAATGGGAATTTAGCTAAAACCTTATCTTTGATAGAGCTTCCTCCGCCGCCAAATATAAAAATAATTACTCTTTCCCAGATTAATCCAGAAGGTAAAATAGCTGAAGAGTTTATAGAGCTTTATAATAAATGTTTTCAAGGAAGACCCGAATATTCAGAGCTTACAGTTCAAACCATTGAAAATTTAGAAAAAAAGGGTGTATTCCGCCGTGAAAATATTTTAATCGCTAGAGTAGATAACAAAATGATAGGCTTTAATATATTATTAATTGATGAAAAAAGGGTAGAGGAAAAAAGTTGTGGATTTTTAGGAGGAGTAGGGGTATTACCAGGGTGGAGAAATAAAGGAATAGGTGGGTATCTTTTTTATATTTCTCTTAAACTACTTGCACAAAAAGGTATAAACTGTGTTTATTTTTCCATTGAAGAAAGTAATACTGCTGGAATAAGATTACTGGAGAAGTTTCAATTTAAACTGCCACCACAACAAGAACTGCTGGTTATATAATCTGCATCATCTAGGAATACTATAAATTCCTGTAGGAGCATAACAAGCAGGTAGCCCTCCTCCAAGCCCAGTAAAAGGAAGTCGCCCCTGTAATTTAACTCCATTAAACTTAAATACAGCCTTTTTAGCCCTAGCTTCTACCACTTCCTGACGAAACTGCATAATTCCAGATGGTCTACTATAATTAGGTAGCAGGTTCAAAATCTCCAAGTTCTAATTCAATTATATTACCACCAGCTACTACTTTTGTGTATGTGTAGAGTGGGAAATCCATTTCAAAAGTAAATTCTGCCTTATGCACAGGAGCACCCTCAAAAGGAGTGCCTTTAAATATATAAGGTCCCCATAATATTTACCAAGCTCTTCATTTTCTGCAACAAACCCAAAGAAATCTGGAACTTCCTTTAAAGCTGGATTTATTAAAATCATTCCAGCACTACAGATTCCCCAAGGTGTATTTACCATTCTTGCAGTATGCACAAGCACATTGGGTAAGCTAATCTTCCGAAGGCTTAAGCATTGCATCCACTCCATCCTGCCAGGAGAGGAAGTCTACTGCAAAATTTTCCCCCGAATGTTTTACTACCATATTATATCACTCCTTATACTTTTGTATATTAAAATAACTATTAAGAGGTCTCCCCGGAAAAGTATCTTGAGGGTACCCTTTTTTTAAAAAAGTGTTCCTCAAACTCCTCCCCAAAACTTTACTCACAGGTCTCGCTTAGCGAGACCTGTATAATAAAGTTTTAGGAAAGGGGTGTGGGGAATAACCCTTTTTCAAAAGGGTTTTCCCCACAAAAAGACATTTTTTCAAAGACTTTAATATTTAAAGATTTTTATGCGCAAGAAAAAGAGAAGTAAGCTTAATAATTAAAAGAGTATAGCAAAAGCTATAAATTGTAGTAATCAATAAATAGGAGGGAGAAATAAAGTAATTATTAATTATAGCTGATTGAATATTAAAATAATGTAAATCGGGTAAAATTACTTTTAGAAAAAATGCAAAACCTTGTAAAAAAGAAGAATTTAAAATAAATTTTATGTAATTAAAAGACAGGTTTCCTAATATTATAATACTTATACCTAAAATTAAATTAAGAGGGGGAGAAGCAAAAAGAGAAAAAAAATAAAGATGTGCAAGAATTATTGCTTGCTCCAGAAATATCTCAAGCCCTCCCCAGATTATATTCAGAGTAAACTCTCCTGTCCTAAAGTATACCATTAATGTAAGTATCATTGTTAATAAAATTATCGTTAATAAAATCATTTTTACTGCTCCCAAAAACCTTCCCCAGAGATATTCCTCTTTACTTATTGGTTTGGACAGGATTACATAGATGTGTCTTGAGTTGATTTCTCTTGCTAGATTGGTAATACCAAGCAGTAGGGTAAGAGCATAACAGAGAAGATGCATCCCGTTGAAACCAATGTCCTTTAAGATTTTTTCTGGAAGAGATAGATTAAATATATTTATATAATAGATAAAACAAAAAAATGCTCCACTCAAAAGCAGTATTATATAAAAAAACTTCTGGTAAAGATAATCTTTAAATGTAAATAAACTTACCTGCCAGATTTTATTTAGAGGTCTCATTTTGTTTGCCTTTTGTTTTAATTATTTCAAGGAAAATGTCTTCCAGAGTAATTCTGCTTGCTCTAAAAGAGATTAGCCTTCCTCCAAGGGGGAGGATTTTTCCTAATAAACTGTTTGCCTGTTTATAGTCAGAGAGTTTTAGCCTGAAAGTATCTTTAGTTGTTAACATTACTTCTACTTCTTTAGGTAGTAGTTCTTTAAACTCTTCTTCTTTTGCAGGATATTTTATGAGCATCTCTATGCCTTGAGGTAACTTTTCTTGTTCCTGTATTAATAAAGTTTCCAGCGTCTGTTGAATAATAGTTTCTCCTTCTTTTAGCACCACCACTTCATCACAGACCATCTCTGCTTCTGTAAGCTGGTGGGAGCTAAATAAAATAGTTTTCCCTTCCCCTTTAAGATTTAAAATTATATCTCTTATATTTTTTTGACCTTGCGGGTCTAATCCTCCCATTGGCTCGTCTAAAATTAAAAGTTTTGGATTATTAAGTAAACATTGAGCAATACCAAAACGTTGTAGCATTCCTTTAGAGAAGTGTCTTAATTTTTGCTCTGCCACTTCTTCTAGGCCTACAAGTTTAAGCACATTTTTTATTCTATTTTCTTTATCACCTGTTTTAATATTAAATAAGCCTGCATAATACCTTAAAAGTTCTTTAGGAGTAAAGTTTTCGGGATAGTAAGGAAATTCAGATAAAAAGCCTATTTGCTCTTTGGCTTCTCTGGATGCAGGTGATAATCCTAAAATCTTTACTTCCCCACTGCTTGGAGGAATTATACCAAGAAGAATTTTAATTAAAGTTGTTTTCCCTGCCCCATTTGGCCCAAGAATAGCACAAACTCTTTGAGCAGAAACTTTAAAGGTTACATTTTTTAAAGCTGCTTTTCTTTTAGGTGTATAATATTTAGTAAGATTGTTTACTTCAATTACTGTATCAATCATTGTTCTACTTTAAGTTTTAACTCTGCCAGTTGTTCAGGAGAAGCTTCTCTGGGAGCACCTGTAAGGAGGCATTGTGCATTTTGTGTTTTGGGGAATGGAATTACTTCTCTAATACTTTCTTCCCCTAACATAATCATTACTAATCTGTCCAGTCCTGGTGCAATTCCTCCATGTGGAGGTGCTCCATATTGTAAAGCTTCAAGTAGGAAGCCAAACCTTTGCTTTGCATCATCTGGTGTAATGCCAATGATGGAGAAGATTTTTTTCTGCAGTTCTGCATTATGTATTCTGATGCTTCCGCTTCCTACTTCTGTTCCGTTAAGTACCAGGTCATAAGAAGCAGCTCTAACTTTTAACGGTTCTTTTTCTAGCAGTGGAATATCTTCTGGTAGAGGAGAAGTAAATGGGTGATGTTCTGCTTCAAGACGACCTTCTTCTTTGTTAAAAGAGAAAAGTGGGAAATCTACTATCCATGCCCAGGAAAATTTGTCTTCTGAATAAAGTCCCCATTTTTCTGCAAGTTCTATTCTTAGTTTGCCTAATATCTCTAAAACTTCTTTCTTTTCTCCTCCTATTGCCAGGAAAAGCTCTTCTTTGTTAAGAAGTCTGCTAATTTTTTCTTTTTCCTCAGGCAATAAGTATTTTGTTATTGAAGATATTAATAAGCCGTCTTTACTTAATTTAAGTGTAAATAAACCTTTTGCTCCCAAAGTTTTGGCTTTCTCTTCTATAATAGAAATTTCTCTTCTGGAGAGCTTTTCCCCTTTTGGGACAGTCAAAGCTCTAATGGTGCCACCTGCAGAAATAATTTCTTTAATAAATTTTATCTGTGTAGAGGCAAATATTTCATCTAAATTTTTAATCACCATTGGAATTCTAAGGTCTGGTTTATCGGTTCCGTAAAGTTCCATTGCTTCCTGATAAGTTATTCTAGGTAAAGGTAATGGAAGGCTTATACCCATTGTCCTCTTAAATACATAATCAAACAGCTCTTCAGTGAGCTTTAGCACATCATCTCTTCCTACAAATGACATTTCTATATCTATTTGTGTAAACTCAGGTTGACGGTCTGCTCGCAAATCTTCATCACGAAAACAACGAGCAATCTGAAAATAACGGTCAAATCCTGCTATCATTAAAATTTGTTTAAATAATTGTGGTGATTGTGGGAGAGCGTAAAACTTCCCTGGATATACACGACTTGGCACAAGATAGTCTCTAGCACCTTCTGGGGTAGTGGAGACAAGAATAGGAGTTTCTATTTCAATAAACCCCTGTTCATCTAAAAAATCTCTAACAGCTTTTACTACCCTGTGGCGAAAGATAATATTTCTATGCATACGGGGACGCCGAAGATCAAGGTAGCGATACCGCAGTCTTGTAAGAGAATCTATTTCTGTTTCCTGAAAAATTGGGAAAGGAGGATTAAGAGACTGATTAATTATAGTTAAGGAGTGAGCTTCAACTTCTATTTCACCTGTAGGGACAGAAGGATTTATAGCTTCGGGTGGGCGAGCTACAACTTTGCCTGTTACAGCAATTACAAATTCGTTTCTTAAATTTTCTGCTTCTTTATAAGCTGACAAGGCTACCTCGGGATTAAATACTATCTGCACTATTCCAGAGCTATCGCGTAAATCTATGAAAATCAATCCACCAAGGTCTCTTCTCCTGTTAACCCAACCATTTAATATAACCTCTTTACCTTCATCTTTTAAATTTAAATCACCACACCTGTAAGTCCATTTAGGAAACAACTTTTATACCTCCTATCCTACTTTCTTTGTAAAGAAAGTAGGCAAAGAAACTTTCAATCGCTATCGCCCCGATAACCCCTTTATGGTAAGTGGGGCGGTAGCGTTTAAAGTTTTCTTGCTTACTTCTTTTTCAAAAGAAGTAAGTCTTGTTTTGTAATTTGATAAAGTCTACTATGTCCCTTCCCCTGATAACGCAAAAGATAACTGGGATGATATATGGGAATTACTTTGGAATTATCTACAGTAAAAATTTTGCCATGTATTTTAGTTATGCCTTCTTTAGTATTTAATATAAATTGTGTAGCAATATTACCCATTGTGATAATTATACTTGGAGAAAGAAATTTAATCTGCAGCTTTAAATATTTCCCACAAATGTTTATTTCCTCTATAGTAGGGGTACGGTTTCCTGGGGGGCGACATTTGACTACATTTGTTATATACAAATCTTCTCTTTTAATTTGTACTTCGTTAAGTAGTTGGTCAAGTATTTTCCCGGCTGCACCTACAAAAGGACGTCCTGCTATGTCTTCTTCCCTGCCAGGAGCTTCTCCAATGATTAGAATAGAAGCCCCAGGTGGTCCTTCACCAAATACAGTATTGGTTCTGAAACTGGAAAGTTTACAAAGTGAACAGTTTTCAACCTCTTTTCTTAGTTTTTCCATTTTATTCATAGTGTAGCATAAGGGGAGCGCAGTAGTAAGTTTCCCCAATTAAAATCTCCAACAAAATTATTATCTCTAATTACAAATTTGCCACGACAAATTACAGACTCCGGATAACCCATAATCTGAAAACCCTCGTAAGGAGACCAATCGCAATTGGTCTTTAAATTTTTGTAGCTTAAATTAATTTTTTGGGCAGGATTAAATATTACTAAATCTGCATCAGAATTTATTTGAATAGTTCCTTTACGAGGATAAAGTCCAAATATTTTAGCAGGATTTGTAGAAAGAAGTGAAATAAGTTGGTGAGTGGTAATTCTCTTCTCACCCACCCCGTATGTATAAATAAGTGGTAATAAAGTTTCTACTCCTGGTAATCCATAAGGAATTTTTGTGAAATCACCACCCCACAGGTCTTTTTGTGCTTTATTAAAAGTGCAGGTATCAGTAGCCACTACCTGAAGCTCACCTTTAGAGAGTGCTTGCCAGAGAATCTCGTTATCTTTTTTCTTTTTAATTTGTGGACAGCTTGCATAAAGGTGACCAAAAGGCTTTAAAAATAAAGAATCATCTAAAAGTAGGTATTGTGGGCAGGTCTCGCCATAAACCTTTACCCCCCTATTACGAGCTTCTTTTACTGCCAGAGCAGATTTACCCGAAGAAAGATGAACCAGATAAAGATCCCCTCCTGTTACCTCTGCCCATTTAATAGCTCGTAAAACTGCTTCTTCTTCTATAAAATCAGGACGGGAAAGTGCATGAGCATAAGCTCCATATTTTTTTGAAAGTGGTTGATAGCGTTTAATAAAAAGTTCCAGAAGTGAATCGTTTTCTGCATGAACACTTATTATAGCTCCCAGTTTTTTAGCTTCCTCCAGGGCTTCAAACAGTGCCGCATCATCGCTTTGTAAACCTCTAGAACGATAAATCATAAACATTTTAAAACTAGGTAATCCTCTTGCTACAAAATCTGCCATTTCCTGTTTAGTTTTTTCTTTCCAGTCTGTTA
>Ga0123519_10011236_pt1 | contig 13246 bp, 16 predicted proteins | sample YelNatPaOPRAMG02_FD_87396 | JGI IMG/M metagenome (GOLD analysis project Ga0123519, IMG submission 87396) | Hot spring microbial communities from Yellowstone National Park - Yellowstone National Park OP-RAMG-02 (version 2) | ecosystem: Environmental > Aquatic > Thermal springs > Hot (42-90C) ...
CGCAACAACAAGCGCACGCAAAGCATGATCGTGTCGCGCCGCAAGAAGTAAGGGATAGCACATGGCTCGCTCACTCAAAAAAGGTCCGTTTTGCGACCAGCATCTGCTGAAAAAGGTCGAGGCCGCTGCCAGCAGCAAGGACAAGCGTCCGGTGAAAACCTGGTCGCGGCGGTCGACCATCCTGCCCGAATTCATCGGTCTGACCATCGCCGTGCACAACGGCAAGCAGCATGTGCCGGTGTATATCTCCGATCAAATGGTCGGGCACAAGCTCGGCGAATTCGCGCTGACGCGGACATTCAAAGGTCATCCCGCCGATAAAAAGGCGAAGAAGTAAGGCAGACACATGGAAACTCGTGCAACCCTCCGCGGCGTGCGCCTGTCGGCCCAGAAAGGCCGTCTGGTCGCCGACCTGATCCGCGGCAAAAAAGTGGATTCGGCATTGAACATCCTGGAGTTCTCGCCGAAAAAGGCGTCGGGCATCATCAAAAAGGTGCTGGAGTCGGCGATTGCCAATGCCGAGCACAACGATGGCGCCGATGTGGACGAACTGAAGGTCACCAAGATCATGGTGGAGGAAGGCGCCACGCTCAAGCGCTTTTCAGCCCGCGCCAAAGGCCGGGGCAACCGCATCAGCAAGCCCACCTGCCATATCTACATTCAAGTCGGAAACTGAGGACGCCACATGGGACAGAAAATTCATCCGACCGGTTTTCGCCTGGCAGTCACCCGCGGCTGGGCCTCGCGCTGGTTTGCGCCGAGCACCCAGTACGCCAAAATGCTGCGCGAAGACATCATGGTGCGTGAGTACCTAGCCAAGCGTCTGAAAAACGCCTCGGTTTCGCGCGTGCTCATCGAGCGTCCGGCGAAAAACGCCCGGATCACCATTTACAGCGCCCGTCCGGGTGTGGTCATCGGCAAAAAAGGTGAGGACATCGAGAACCTCAAGGCCGAGCTGACCAAGCGCCTGGGCGTGCCCGTGGCCGTGGACATCGAGGAAGTGCGCAAGCCCGAGCTCGACGCCCAGCTAATCGCCGATTCGATCACCCAGCAGCTGGAAAAGCGCATCCAGTTCCGCCGGGCGATGAAGCGGGCGATGCAAAACGCCATGCGCATGGGGGCGCAAGGCATCAAAATCATGTCCGCCGGCCGCCTCAATGGCATCGAAATCGCGCGGACCGAGTGGTATCGCGAAGGCCGTGTACCGCTGCAAACGCTGCGCGCCAACATCGATTACGCCATTTCCGAAGCCAAGACCACGTATGGCGTGATTGGTGTGAAAGTCTGGGTGTACAAGGGCGACACCCCGGCCAAGGGCGCCGCTGCGGCCAAGGCCGAGCCCGCCAGCGCGCCAGAAGAAGACCGCCGCAGCCGTCGCCCCGGCTCCGCGCGTCCGTCTGCCGCGCGCCGCGCTGCCCCGGCCGGTGAAGGCGAAAAAACCGTTGCAGTCAAGCGCGTGCGTAAACCGGCGCAGGCCGGCACTGGCGGCGACGCTTAAGGAGAATCAAGATGTTGCAACCCGCTCGTCGCAAATATCGCAAAGAGCAAAAAGGCCGTAACACGGGTTTGGCCACCCGCGGCGCGACTGTGGCTTTTGGTGAGTTCGGCCTGAAGGCGACAACCCGCGGCCGGATCACCGCGCGCCAGATCGAGTCGGCGCGTCGCGCCATTTCCCGTCACGTCAAACGGGGTGGCCGCATCTGGATCCGCGTGTTCCCGGACAAGCCGATTTCGATCAAACCCGCCGAAGTGCGCATGGGCAACGGAAAAGGCAACCCGGAGTATTACGTCTCGGAAATCCAGCCGGGCCGCGTGCTCTACGAAATCGAAGGTGTGCCCGAAGCCATCGCCCGCGAGGCGTTCCAACTGGCGGCGGCCAAACTGCCCTTCCGCACGGTGTTTGTCACGCGCCAGATCGGCGCTTAAGGAGAGCGACTTGAAAACCACCGCTCAACTCGCAGAACTGCGCGCCAAAGACATCCCGGCGCTGCAAACCGAACTCGACAGCCTGCTCAAGGCGCATTTCAACCTGCGCATGCAAAAAGGCACGCAGCAATTGCAAAACACGGCGCAGCTGGGGCAGACCAAACGGGCCATCGCGCGCGTTCGTACTCTGATCCAGGAAAAAAAGGCCAAGGGTTAAGCCATGACTGAACAGAAAAAAGTCCAGCGCACGCTGATCGGCCGGGTCGTCAGCGACAAACGCCAGAAGACCGTGACCGTGCTCGTCGAACGCCGTATCCAGCACCCGATTTACGGCAAATTCATCGCGCGATCGAAAAAATACAGTGTCCACGACGAAGCCGGGCAATATCACGTCAACGACGTCGTCGAGATTGCCGAGTCGCGGCCGATTTCCAAAACCAAATCCTGGGTGGTCAGCCGCCTGATCAGCAAAGGCGAAGTGATTTGATACGCAGCGGCGTGGCAAGAAGCCTTGGGTCGTTTGTCGTTCCATTGCCCCATCGCTCCCGCCCCATCGCCCCCGATATCCCGCGTTGCTGAAAGCCGTCTGGTCTCGCCGCTTGCGCAGCGGCGCCAGGCGGCTTTTTTATCGTTGGCTCAGCGCATTGCTCACCAGCTTGGCGGTGATGTCGACGATCTGGATCATGCGGTCGTACGCCATGCGTGTCGGCCCGATCACGCCCAGAGTGCCCACCACCTGACCGCCGGCGGCATACGGCGCGGTGATCACCGACAGTTCCTCGAAGGGTACGGCCTCACTTTCGCCGCCGATGTAGATGCGCACACCGTCGGCCTTGGCCGATGCGTCCATGAGTTTGAGCAGTTGGGCTTTTTGCTCGAACAGGTCGAACAATTGCCGCAGCTTGTCGAGATTGCCCGAAAGATCGTCGACGCCGAGCAGTTGCTGTTGTCCGGCGACGACGACCTGGTCCTGGGTTTGTCGCATGGCCTGGCTGCCGGCCTGGACGCCAGCCTGCATCAACGCGACGAGCTCGGCGCGCAAATGTTCCACTTCGCCGCTGAGCTTTTCCGCCACCTGTTCGAAACTCATGCCGGAGAAATGGGTGTTGAGGTAGTTGGTCGCGGCGTTGAGCTCGCTCTGGCTCACCGCTTGCGGCCAGTGGAGCATGCGGTTTTGCACGTCGCCTTCGGGGCTGACGATGATGATCAGGATGCGGTGCTCGGACAGGCGCAGAAACTCGATGTGGCGGAACACCGCGCTGCGCTGCGGTGCGAGCACGACGCCGACGAAATGCGACAGACTGGACATGAGCTGCGCGGCGCGTGCCATGACCTGCTGGGGCGGCGCCGTGTCGATTTGCTGCTGCAGCGTCTGCTGCAGTGCTTCGGACGGCACGGGCGGTTGCGCCGTGAGCATGGCGTCGACGAACATGCGGTAGCCGCGCGGCGTGGGCACGCGGCCGGCGGAGGTGTGGGGGCTGGCGATCAGTCCCATGTCCTCGAGATCGGCCATGACGTTGCGGATGGTTGCCGCGGACAGTTCCAGTCCACAGGCGCGCGACAGGGTGCGCGAGCCCACGGGCTGCCCTTCGGCGATGTAGCGCTCGATCAATGTCTTGAGCAGCAGGCGGGAACGTTCGTCCATGCGCCGATATTTTAGGGACGGGCTGCAGGGCGTGGCGTTTGGCGGCCGAACCCGTGCGGCTGTGATGTAATTTGCTGGCGCGTACCGCAAGCGCAGATCCGCCAAGGCAAATCCATGTCCAGCACAGTGTTCCAGCAGGCACTGCTCATCGGCAAATATCAGGCCCCGCAGGCGCAGCGCCTGCTCGGCGACATTGCCGCGCGCCTCAGCCGTGCCGGGGTGGAGGTGTGGGTCGGCGAGCTCACGGCGCAGCATGTCGATCTGCCGTACCCGGTATTGCGCAGCGCCGATCTGGCTGCGCGCACCGCCGGGGGAGGGTGGGTCGCCGTGGTGCTCGGCGGGGATGGAACCATGCTCGGTGCGGCCCGCAGGCTGGCGCCGCTGAACGTGCCGCTGGTCGGCATCAACGCCGGACGGCTGGGGTTCATGACCGACATTGCCGACAGCGCCTGGGAGGACGCCATCGACGGTCTGCTCGCGGGCGCTTTCGAGCGCGAGGAACGCGCCATGCTCAGCGGCGCGGTCGAGCGTGCCGGGCAGACGATTTTCCAGGCCATCGCGGTCAACGACGTGGTAGTCAACCGCAACGGCGCGTCCGGGCTGGTCGAACTGAAAGTCGATGTCGACGACCGCTTCATGTACGTGCAACGCGCCGACGGCCTCATCGTCGCTACGCCCACCGGATCGACGGCGTATGCCCTGTCGGCCTACGGTCCGATCCTGCATCCCCGGGTGGATGGCGTGGTGCTCGTGCCGATCGCGCCGCACACGCTGTCGAACCGGCCGATCGTCCTGCCGGGCAACGCGCACATCGTCATCGAGGTCGTGACGCAGCGTGACGTCAGCGTCAACTTCGACATGCAAAGCTACGCCGAGATGGTCGGTGGCGACCGGATCCACATCGGCACCGCACCGTACCGCTGCGTGTTCCTGCACCCTCCTGGGTGGAGCTACTTTTCCACTCTGCGGAAAAAACTGCACTGGCACGAAATTCCGGACGGCTGATCCGGTGTCCTGACACATCCCCATGTTGCTGCACCTGAACCTGCGCGATTTTGTCATCGTCGATGAACTCGATATCGACCTGGCCGGAGGTTTCACCGTGCTCACTGGAGAAACCGGCGCGGGCAAATCGATTTTGATCGACGCCCTCAAGCTCGTGCTGGGTGAACGCGCCGATGCCGCGGTGGTCCGCGCCGGGGCGCAGCGCGCCGACCTCAGCGCCACGTTCAGCCCGACCGCCGCGCTGCAGGCCTGGCTGCAGGAGCAGGGCTTCGACACCGCGGACGACGGCGTGCTGCTGCGGCGGGTGATCGACGCGGCGGGCAAGTCGCGTGGTTTCATCAACGGCAGCCCGGCGACGGCAGCGCAACTCAAGGCCGCCGGCGACATGCTGGTCGACATCCACGGCCAGCACGCGCACCAGGGCCTGGTGCGACGCGAGGTGGCCAGCAGTCTGCTCGATGCCTACGCCGGTGCCGAGGAGCAAGCGCGTGCGGTCGAACAGGCCTGGCAGGAGTGGCACGCCGCACAGCGCGCGCTGGAAGACGCCAGCCAGGGCGCAGAACGCCTGGCTGCCGAGCGCGAGCGGCTGCAGTGGCAGTGCGACGAACTCGACCGGCTGCGTCCGCAGCCCGGCGAGTGGGACACGCTCGAAGCCGAGCAGCGGCGGCTGGCGCACATCACTACCCTGCTCGACGCCTTGTCCACGGCGCAGGCGGCGCTCGACGGCGACGATGTCGGCGCACTGTCGCTGCTGGCGCAGGCACGCCAGGCGGTCGAGCGTGCCAGTGACGTCGATCCCGCAGTGCAGCCGCTGGTGCAACAGCTCGACGCGGCGCAGACCAGCCTGCACGACCTCAGCCATGCCTTGCGCCGCCTGGCACAGCACACCGAGGCCGACCCCCAACGCCTGGCTGAAGTCGACGCCCGCCTGGGTACCTGGATGCAGTTGGCGCGCAAACACCGCGTGCCCGCTGCCGATTTGCCGCAGCATCACCAGGCGCTGCGCAGCCAGCTCGACCGGCTCGAACGCACCACCGATCTGCCCGCGCTGCAGCAACAGGCCGATGCCGCCTTCGCTCGGCTGCAGCAGGCGGCGCGCGCGCTCAGCGCCAAACGGCTCGCTGCAGCGCGGCAACTGGGGCAGGCGGTGCAAGACACGATGCAACACCTGGGGATGCCGGGCGGGCGGTTCGAAGTCGCCTGCCTTGCGCTCGATGCCGTGGGCGCGCGCGGCGCGGAAACCGTTGAATTCCAGGTCGCGGCGCATCCCGGCGCCGAACTGCGCCCGCTGGGCAAAGTGGCCAGCGGCGGCGAGCTCTCGCGCATCGCCCTGGCCGTGGCCGTGACCACCAGCGCGCTGCAGGACGTGGGTACGCTGATTTTCGACGAGGTCGACGCCGGGATCGGCGGCGCGGTGGCGCAAACCGTCGGCCGCCTGCTGCGCCGGCTCGGAAGGGACCGTCAGGTGCTGGCGGTGACGCACCTGGCGCAGGTGGCGGCGTGCGCCCAGCAGCATTACGCCGTGCGCAAACACAGCCGGGACGGCCAGACCGTCAGCCAGCTCGACGCGCTCGATCCGGTGCAGCGGCGCAGCGAAATCGCGCGTATGCTTGCGGGCCATGCGCGCTCCAGCGCCGCGCTGGAGCATGCCCGCGAACTGCTGGCCGCCTGCGCCACGGACGCGGCGCCCGCCACGGAGCCCTGATGTGACCCCGCCTGCCAGCCACGCCCCGCCGCCGCCCGACCCGCGATCGACCCACCAGCTCGTGCTCATTTCCGGGCTGTCGGGCTCGGGCAAGTCGGTCGCCCTCGCCGCACTCGAAGACTCTGGCTATTACTGCGTGGACAATCTGCCGCCGCAGCTCATTGCGGCGCTGGTCGAGCAGACCCGGGCCTCCGGGCAGTTGCGCGTGGCCGTGGCGGTGGATGCGCGCAGCGCGGCATCGCTGGACGACGTGCCCGCGCTGCTGCAAACCCTGCGTGCTTGCTGCGACGTGCATGCCATCTACCTCGACTGCGCCACCGACACCCTGGTGCAGCGCTTTTCCGAAACCCGCCGCCGCCATCCGCTGACCAGCCGCGCGCTGGCGCAGCACGCCGGCAGCCCGGCGGCGGCACGCGGCGAGGGCTACGCCAATGCGCTGATCGAAGCCATCGAACTCGAACGCGAGCTGCTGCGGCCGGTGGCCGAAATCGGTCTGCACGTCGACACCAGCCAGATGAAGGCGGCGCAATTGCGCGACTGGATCAAGCAGGCGGTGCGCGTGCCGGCCTCGCAGATGGTGGTGCTGTTCGAGTCCTTCGCCTTCAAGCGCGGTGTGCCGCTCGACGCCGACTACGTGTTCGACGTGCGCATGCTGCCCAACCCGCACTACGACCCGGCGCTGCGGCCGCTGACCGGGCGCGACGGGCCAGTGGCGGAATTTTTGCTGCGACAGCCCGAAGTGCTGCAGATGCAGGCAGACATCAGCGCATTTTTGCAGCGTTGGCTGCCGCGCCTGGCGGCCGACCATCGCAGCTACGTCGGTGTGGCCATCGGCTGCACCGGCGGACAGCACCGCTCGGTGTTTCTCAGCGAGCGGCTCAGCAGCGAGTTCGGTTCGCGTTACACCGTGCTGCTGCGTCACCGCGAACTCGGCGCCAAAGAACAGTGACCGGCGTCGGCCGCCGGCCCGTGGCCCAACGCCAGCGGCGGCGGCTCGGCAAAACGGTCGTGCGGCGTGCTGCCATGCCAGTCGGCCCACAGCAGCGCCAGCACCGCGGCCCAGAACACCAGCACCCCGATCCATCGTTGCCGCATGCGTTGCTCCGTCAGTCGGCCATGCCCAGCCGATGCCGCAGCCGCACGCCGAGCAGGCTGCCGGCAAACGCGCAGCCAAACCACACCCAGCCGTGCACACTGCCGGTGGCGATGCCGGAAAAGTACGCGCCGACGTTGCAGCCGAAGGCCAGCCGTGAGCTGTAACCCAGCAGCAGCCCGGCGACGATGGCCGCCAGCCATTGCCGCCGCGGCAGGCGCACCGTCGGGCAGGCCTTGCCTTTGGCGCTGGCGGCGATCAACGCGCCCAGCAGCAGTCCGAGGTCGGTGACGCTGGTGTTGTCTGCCAGCACGCTGGCGTGCAGTTGCGCCTGCTGCACCGGCTGCCCCCAAAACGCGTTGTGCTGCAAATCGACGCCCAGCGCCTGCGCGATTTTTGCCCCCCACAGTCCCAGACCGTAGACGATGCCCCACGGCTGACCGGCCACTGCCAGATTGGCCGCCGCCAGCAGACCCAGTCCGACGGCCGCTACCCAGACCGCGGCTCCGCTCCAGCGCGACGGCGCCGTGCCGCGCCAGCGCCAGAGCAGCGCAGCCAGGACGGCCAGAGCAGTCAGCTGCGCAGCCAGCGTCCAGCCTGCACCGAGCGCCTGCACCAGATTGAGCGGTGGCCAGGCGCCGAGCGAGAGCCAGGCGGGCAGTTGCGCCGCGCCAACAAAGCTGCCGAAGACGAAAGCCGGCAACACCGCCAGACTCACGGGATGGCCGAGCCCGGCCTTGTACAGCGTGCCCGAACCGCAGCCGTCGGCCACCTGCATCGCCGCGCCGAAGACGAAGGCACCGACGACCAGGCTGAGCGACAGCGGCCCGTCGGCAGCGTCGAGCTCGGGGTGCGCCGCAAGCAAAGGCACGCTCAGCAGCATGGCCACGGCAATGCCGACGAATTGCGCCCACAGCCCTTTCGGATCGCGGCGCGTGATCCACACCCGCCAGCCGGTGGTGAAGCCAAATGCGGCCGCGCTCAGCAACACGCCGTAACCCAGGCCGATCAGCCAGAGCAGGCCCTGGCGCCAGCCGACCAGCCAGGTGATGGCGGCAAAAGCCAGCACGGCTCCCGTGCCCAGCGCGGTGCACGCCACACCACGGCGTGACGCCGCCGGGGCCGCCGTCGACGTCAGAGCGCCTGCCATGCCTGCTCCAGTTGCCACCAGAGTTGCTGCAGCCGCGACGGCACGTGCGCCATCGGCGCCCCGGCGCGGGACCAGTCGACCATCGACCCCGGATACAGCGCCACGCCGCGGCGGTGCAGGACTTCCGACAGCACGAACCAGTTGGTCGCTGCCCAGTGCCCGGTGTTGCAGAACGAGACCACGCGCGTGCTCGTGGCCGGCAGCGGCACGTCGCGGGCGATGCCTTGCAGCACCGCCGGATCGGGCAGCGCCCCGCCACCCCGGGGGAACCAGCGCAGATTGTCGAAATCGACGGCGCCGGGCAGGGTACCGGGGCGGGTTGCGGCGGCGGCCTTTTCCCGGCCAAGGTAAAACGCCTTCGGCCGGGCGTCGAGCAGCACGGTGCCGGGAGTGTGCAGCGCGGCCTGGACGTTCGCCCGGGTGGCGAGAATGGCGTCATCCAACTGCGGGGTGAACCGGCTGGGTGTCACCGCCGTGGGCTGTCGAGTCAGCGGCAGACCGGCGGCGTGCCACGCGGCCATGCCGCCGTTGAGGATGGCCAGTTGCCGCAGTCCGAGCCACTTCAGCGTCCAGTACACGCGCGCCGGGGCGCCGAAATCGCTCGGGTCGCCACCGGCGGCGACGACGACCACCGGGGTGTGCGCCGTCAGTCCCAGCCGCCGCAGCAGTGCGGTGAACTGTGCCAGCGTCAGCAGCGCGCCGGGATCATCCGCCGGGCCACGCCACCACGCATACGGCGCGGGCACTGCCCCCGGGATGTGCGCGGCGTCGCTGGCGTCGTCGCGGATGTCGAGGACGCGCACGGCGTCAAGCCGCGCGGCGAGCATCGCCGGGGTGATCAGCGGTCCCGGCAGCGGGGTGTGCAGCGGCGCGGCGCTGACACCCTGTTGCAGCGCCCAGGCGGCGAGCAGCCAGCACAGCACGCAGCCGCGCTGCAGCCGGCGCCACAGGCCGCGCCGGTGTGGTGCCGGCGTGGGTGCGGCAGTATCGTGGAGCGGGAAGCGGCCAGCGCCGCCTGCAGAGCGTGCGGCCGGATGGGCAGAAGGGTGATCGGGTTTCATGGCGGCAGATTTTGGGAAAAACATCGAGCCAAGGGAACGACAAAGTTGTCATACCGATCCAACGTACGGAAATAAAGCCGGCGGGGTGCTACGCTTGCAGCGCGTCCCGGACTGCGGCTGCCCCGTTTGCCGGGCAGAGGAGAGTGTCTTGACGCCAACGCTGTTGCCCCTTCTTCCCGATGCGGCGTGGATCGAACAACTGCCGGCGGCGGTCGTCGTGCTCGTCGCCGGCATCGTGCGCTACGCCAACCCGGCAGCACGGCGGCTGGTGCAGGCGCAGCAACCCGGCGACCTGCTGGGCAGGCCGGTGGCCGATTTCGTCCATCCCCTCGATCTGCACCGCGTGCTGGCGCGGCTGCGCCATGCCGAAGGCGGAGGCACCAACCCGGTGACGGAAATCCGCGCCTACACCTGTAGCGGCCAGCCGCTGATGCTGGCGATGAGCAGCGCGGTGCTGCCGCAGGCGGGGCAGGCCGCGGTGCTGGCGACGTTTCTCGACATGACGGCGCGTGCCGCGATGGAGCAGCGGCTGCGCCAGACCGACGAGGAATTCCAGCGGCTGATGAACACCATGCAGGACGTGTTCTACCGCACCGACGCGCAGGGCATCACGCGCTACGTCTGTCCGGCCGTGCAGCATGTGCTGGGGTATACCGCCGAGGAGATCATCGGCCTGCCGGCGGCGGCGTTTTACCCCGACATGGCCGAGCGCGACGCGCTGGTGGCCGCGGTCAAACAGCACGGCGCGGTGCGCGACTTTCCCGGCCGGATGCGGCGCAAGGACGGGGTGATCATCGACATTTCCATCAGCACCCGGGCGCTGCGCGACGAGCAGGGCAATTTCGCCGGGGTCGAAGGCATCTGGCGCGACATCACCGAGCGCAAGGCCATGGAGCGTCAGCTCGAAGACCTCGCCACGCGCGACAGCCTCACCGGCATCCACAACCGGCGCAGCATCCTCGCCGTGCTGCAGCAGCGCCTGCTGCAGCAGCCGCCGCAGGCGGTCTTGCTGCTCGACCTGGATTTTTTCAAGCGCATCAACGACCGCCACGGTCATGCCGGCGGCGACTGCGCGCTGCAACGCTTTACCGAAATGGTCGAGCGGCACAAGCGCGGCGACGACGCCTTTGGCCGTCTGGGCGGGGAGGAGTTTTTGCTGTTGTTGCACCATGCCGACGCGGCACAGGCCGGCGAGATCGCCGAGCGACTGCGCACCAGCGTCAAGGCGCAGCCCATCGCCTTGCCCGATGGCCAGAGCGTGAACCTGACGGTGAGCATCGGTGTGACGCAGACCACTGCCGCGGACCGCGACGCCAGCGCCGTGCTGCTGCGCGCCGACCGCGCGCTGTATCGCGCCAAGCAGCAGGGGCGCGACCGGGTGTGCGTCTGAGCGCGGCGCGGTGTGCCGCTTGACTGCGCAGACGGTGTCTCAGCAGTCCTCAGTATTCAGCCTTGATGCCGCCGGCCAGGGCGACGAAGGCACGCGCGGCCAGGGCAACGAACGGTCGCAGCCACCACGGCGCGCGCGTGCGCAGGCGGTCGGGGGTATCGATCGGCAGCGAACGGGCGATCTGGCTTTCGATGTGCGCGCCCAGTTCGCGGGCGAATGCCTGGTCGCGCACCGCCAGATTGGCTTCGAGGTTGACCAGCAGCGACAGCGGGTCGATATTGGAGCTGCCCACCGTGGCCCAGTCGTCGTCGACCACGGCGACCTTGGCATGCAGATACGCCGGGGTGTATTCGAAGATCTGCACCCCGGCGCGCAGCATTTCGCCGTACAGCGCACGCGCCGCCCAGCCCGCCAGCCGGTAGTCGATACGGCCCTGCAGCAGCAGCACCACGTGCACGCCGCGTGCTGCGGCGTTTTTCAGCGCCTGACGGAAATCCAGCCCGGGGTAGAAGTACGGGCTGACGATGAGCACCCGCCGGCGCGCGCGGTTGATGGCGCGGATGTAGCTGTGCTCGATGGCACGGCGCTGCGAGAAATTGTCGCGCACCACCAGCGCGGCCAGGCTGTCGGCCAGTGCCCGCGGGGTGCGGCGGCGGACTCCGGCAGGCGAGGACGGAATCGGCGGCGCGCCGTCTTCGTCCACCGGCGGGGGCGAGTTGCTCCAGTCGAGCAGTTCCTGCCAGTAGGCCCGCTGGTTGGGCGAGGTGTCGAACACCCCCGGCCCGGGCAGGTTGCGCAGCCGGCGCTGCAGGCTGCCGGTGAGCACCGTGCGCAGCCACAGGCGCTGCATCACCCATTGCGTCTGCCGCGCCAGATGGCCGTGATACTGCACCGCGTAATCCAGCCGGGGTTGCGCACTCCAGCCGTGGTGGATGTCCAGGCGGTCGTCGATGAGGTTGATGCCGCCGATGAACGCGGTGTGGGCATCGACCACGCACAGCTTGCGGTGCAGCCGCCGCCAGCGTCCGCGCTGCACCACGTCGGTCCAGTGGCGCCATGGCCGGAACACCATGAATTCGACCCCGGCGTCGGCAAACCGTGGCGACAGCGTCGCAATGCTGCGCGCCGACCCCAGCCCATCGACCAGCACGCGCACCTGCACGCCACGGCGGGCGGCGTCGCACAACGCCCCGGCGATGCGCAGCGCGACCTCGTCGGTGGGAAAGATATACGTTTGCAGCCAGATGCTGTGCTGTGCCTGGTCGATGGCCTGCAGCATCGCCGGGAACAGCGCCGCGCCATAGGGCAGCAGGCGCGGCATGGCGCCCTCGTACCAGTCCAGCGGAGGGTCGTCGAGCGCCGGGTCTGACGCGGGGGTGGGCAGAGGCGGCGCGGAAAGCGGATCTGCCGGGCCGTTCACGCCGCGACATCCTCGGGATGGGCCGCCGGCGTGCCCGCGTCCGGGCATTGCGGTTGGGCGCAGCGCAAGGCGGCGAGCAGCGGCGCGTGGTCCGACAGCCGCGCCCAGCCGCGTCCCCAGCCCAGGCCGATTTCCGTGGCCGTCAGCCCACGGGCATAAATGCGGTCCAGCGGCACCAGCGGCAGCCGCGCCGGGTAGGTGCGCACCCGCTGGCGCCACGCCGTCTGGCCGTTGGCCTTCAGCGGCGGCTCGCTGACGTCGATCAGGCCCTGCTGCAGCAATTGCGGGCCGATGCGGCCGTGCCAGTCGTTGAAATCACCGGCGACGATGAGCGCAGCCTGCGGCGGCACGTGCGCCGCGATGTAGTCGAGCAGGCGCGCGGTCTGGCGCTGGCGGCTGGCGGCGAACAGGCCGAAATGCACCACGATGCAGTGCAGGGGCCCGCCCTGCGGCAGCTGCACTTGCACGTGCAGCAGGCCGCGCTGTTCAAAGCGATGGTCGGAGACGTCGTGGTGCGCGACGTCGAGGATCGGAAAGCGTGACAGCAGGGCGTTGCCGTGCTCGCCGTGCCGCGTCACCGCGTTGGTGCGGTAGGCAGCGTACAGGCCGAGCGCCTGGCCGAGAAACACGTGCTGCGGCTGCTCCGGCCAGCCGCGCAGGCGGTGGGCGTGACGCTGGTGCCTGAACTGCACTTCCTGCAAAAACACCAGATCGGGTTGCAGAGCCTGCAACGCCGCCTGCAGATCGAGAATGCTGGCGCGCTTGCCCGGGCCGTGGCCGAGCACGCCCTTGTGGATGTTGTACGAGGCGACGCGCAGTTCCATCACGCGGGCTTCCTCACTTCATGGCCA
>Ga0123519_10011240_pt1 | contig 13243 bp, 16 predicted proteins | sample YelNatPaOPRAMG02_FD_87396 | JGI IMG/M metagenome (GOLD analysis project Ga0123519, IMG submission 87396) | Hot spring microbial communities from Yellowstone National Park - Yellowstone National Park OP-RAMG-02 (version 2) | ecosystem: Environmental > Aquatic > Thermal springs > Hot (42-90C) ...
AACATAAATGTTTGCCCTACAATTTAAAATCCATAATTTATAATCCATCATCCAACATTTCTTACTTATCACTGCTCACCTCTCACCTTCATTAAAGTGCCCATTTCTCTGAAAGTTTAATCAAAACTTCAAATGCTTTATACATAGAATCAAGACTTACCCACTCATATGGACCATGATAATTATATCCACCAGCAAATATATTTGGAGTTGGAAGTCCCATAAACGATAACCTTGAGCCATCAGTTCCCCCTCTAACAGGTTTTATAATTGGTTTGAGCCCTACTTCTTTTACTGCTTCAATGAGTTTATCCATAACCTTAGGATTTTTATCAATAATTGTTCTCATATTTCTATACTGCTTGAAAATCTCATACTCAATCTTTGAAAGAGGATATTTTTCTCTTTTTTCTTCAATTATTTTCTCAAGTAATTTTTCCATTCTCTTTAACTTGCTTATATCATGCTCTCTTACTATTCCACTAATTTCAGCATAACTCACATCACCTTTTATCTCATCAAACATAATAAAACCATCATAACCATCTGTATTTTCTGGTGTCATATTTTCTGGCCAGGATGAGATTATATCAGAAGCAATTCTTACAGAATTTGCCATTTGATTTTTCGCACTTCCAGGATGAACACTTTTTCCATAGATTTTAATCTTAAGTCCATCAGCATTAAATGTTTCATTTTCTATTCTTCCTTTTAGATCGCCATCAATAGTATAGCCGAAATCAGCATCAAGTTTTTTAAGATCAAGTTTATCAACACCCTTACCAATTTCCTCATCAGGCGTAAAAAGAATTCTAATATCAGGATAATTTATAGAAGAGGAGTTTTTAAGAATATACTCAGCAAATGTCATAATTATTGCTATTCCAGCTTTATCATCTGCTCCAAGAAGTGTATTTCCTGATGCTGTAACTATATCATCGCCTAAATGTTCTTTTAAAGAAGGGCAATTTTTTTCATCAATATAAACTCCCCTACCAATATCTATTTTTCCACCGCAATAATTTTTATGGAGTTTTACTTTAACATCTTTTGCAGTATATGCAGGAGATGTATCCATATGAGCGATGAAAGCAATCTTTATCTTTGATTTGCAATTTGATTTTATTTTCCCAAAAACATAAGAATACTCATCAACAAAACTATCTTTTACTCCAATTGATTTAAGTTCTTTTAAAAGAATTTTTGCAAAACGAACCTGCGATTTAGTTGATGGATATGTTTTTGAATTTGGATCTGATGTTGTTTCAATCTCACAGTATTTTTTTAACCTCAAAAAAAGTTTTTCTTTTATCTCATCTTTATTCATAAGACCTCCCTCTATCTTTATTTTAACATTTACACTATTTAAATCAAAACATTTTTAAAAATTATATATAATGTAATTATGAAGGAAGAGAAAAACACAGTAAAAATCAGGGGGTAAGATGCCATTAATACCTAAGGATGTTAAATTTTTTGATATGACAGCAGAGCAGATAAAGGTAATATCTGACGCTGTATCCTATCTCAAAAAAATGGTTGAAAAGGAAGATTACTCAGAAGAGAATGTTAAAAAAATAAAAGAACTTGAACAGCATTGTGACACATTATCACATGAAATAATAGATATTTTAAATGAAACATTTATAACACCTATAGACAGGGAAGATATACATAAAATAGTAAATGAAATAGATGATATTATGGACCTTATAAATGTTGTTGCAAACAGATTGTATATATATAAAATAAAAACAGTTAAGAACACATATTTTCCTGAATTCCTTGAAAACATAACAGATGCGGTAGATGCTGTTAAGAATGCTGTTCTATCGCTCAAAGATATAAAAAAGCCAAGAAGGATACTTGAGTACTGCATAGAAATAAACAGACTTGAAAACAGTGGTGATTCACTTAGAGAAAAAGCAATTATGGAACTTTTTGAAAAAGAAAAAGACCCTATTGAGATAATAAAATGGAAGGAAATCTATGAGGTTCTTGAAACCATCCTTGATGGATGCGAATACCTTGCAAGAACAATAGAAGAGGTTCTTGTAAAAAATGGATAATAATCTTATCTGGACAATTGGAATAATATTCTTTGCACTGCTTTTTGATTATTATAACGGGGCAAATGATGCAGCCAATTCAATTTCCACAATAGTTGCAACAAAAGTTTTAAAGCCAACCCAGGCAGTTGTCTGGGCAGCATTTTTTAACTTTATATCATTTTTAATCTTTGGAACAGCAGTTGCAAAAACAATAGGAAAGGGAATAGTTGATATCAATGTGGTTGATAATTATGTTGTTGCATCTACAACACTTGGAGCAGCATTATGGGTAATGTTTTGTACAAATCTTGGACTACCAATAAGTGCTTCTCACGCACTTGTCGGGGGTCTTATAGGACCAGTTCTTATAAAGGTTGGGAAAGATGGGCTTATATATTCTGGAATATATAAGGTTTTTCTTTTCATAGCACTTTCTCCTTTAATAGGTTTTTTGCTTGGCGGGTTATCAATGATCATAATTTACAACATATTTAAAGATAAACATCCACAGAAAGTAGAAAAAATTTTTAGAACAGGGCAGTTGTTTTCATCTGCACTTTATTCAATTGGTCATGGTGGAAATGATGGTCAAAAAACAATTGGAATTATAACAATGACGCTTTATGCAAATGGCTATCTAACAACAGATGGAAGTGGATTTCATGTTCCTTTCTGGGTTGTTCTTTTATCTTATACAACCATTGCTCTTGGAACACTTGCAGGTGGATGGAAGGTTGTATCAACACTTGGGCATAGATTAACTAAACTAAGACCCGTTGATGGATTTGCAGCAGAATTTGGTGCTGCAGTAACACTTCATAGTGTAACACTTCTTGGTATTCCGGTAAGTACCACTCATACAATTACAGGTTCAATAATGGCTGTGGGAGCACTTAAAAGATTTTATTCTGTTAAATGGAGTTTATCAAGAAAAATTATATGGTCGTGGATACTTACAATACCTGGTTCAGCATTAATATCAATGATTATTTATTTTGTTTTGAAAATACTTGTATGATTATTACAAAAAAAGGAGGAATTATGATATCATACAAAGAACTTGGTTTCGTAAATACAAGAGAGATGTTTAAAGATGCAATGAAAAATGGATATGCAGTTCCTGCATATAATTTCAACAATATGGAACAGCTTCAAGCAATAATTACCGCATGTGTTAAATCAAGATCTCCAGTAATACTTCAGGTTTCAAAAGGAGCAAGGGAGTATGCAAATCCAACACTATTAAGATGGATGGCAAGAGGCGCTATAGAGATGATGAAAGAAATGACAGATAAACCAATACCAGTAGCTCTTCATTTAGATCATGGAGACAGTTTTGAACTCTGCAAGTCCTGTATAGACAATGGTTTTTCATCAGTTATGATAGATGGCTCACACCTTCCATATGAAGAAAATGTAAAACTTACAAGACAAGTTGTTGAATATGCACATAAATATGATGTAACAGTAGAAGGAGAACTTGGAGTGCTTGCCGGAATAGAGGAACATGTTTCAAGTGAAAAATCCCATTATACAAATCCTAATGATGTTGAGGATTTTGTTAAAAAAACCGGAGTTGATTCTCTTGCAATCTCAATAGGAACAAGTCATGGAGCATATAAATTTAAACTAAAACCAGGCCAGCCAATTCCCCCTTTAAGATTTGATATTCTTGAGGAGATTGAAAAAAGAATTCCTGGCTTTCCAATAGTACTTCATGGAGCATCAAGCGTTTTACAGGAATATATTGAGATGATAAATAAGTATGGTGGAAAGATGGAAAATGCAGTTGGGATACCAGAAGAGCAATTGAGAAGAGCAGCAAAATCTGCTGTCTGCAAGATAAATATCGACTCGGATGGAAGGCTTGTGATGACAGCAATAATTAGAAAAATATTTGCAGAAAAGCCACAAGAGTTTGACCCAAGAAAATACTTGGGACCAGCAAGAGAAGAATTGATAAAAATGTATATAAGAAAAAATGTAGAAGTTCTTGGCTCTGCAAACAGGGTATAAACTTTAAGGAGGAATTATGCAGATGAAGGAGGAAGCATATATTCAGGGAAGGACATTTATATTCTCAATTGCAAATGGAGAGGATCTGCTTCCGGTACTTCAAAATTTTGTTATTGAAAATCACATAAAGTTTGGAATAATAACAGCAACAATAGGTGCGGTTTCAAAAGCAACAATTGGAATATATGATAAAAAAAATAAAAAATACAATAAAATAACAATTGAAAAAGAACTTGAAATACTCTCGCTCCAGGGTAATATAAGCCTTCATGATTTAAAACCGATGGTCCACGCCCATATAACACTCTCAGACCAAAACGGCCAGGCATTTGGAGGACATCTTATGTCCCCAACGATAATATTCGCATGTGAGGTTATGATATCCGAATTTACAGGAAAACAACCAAAAGTAAGAAAAACGGATAAAACAACCCAACTTCTTCTCTGGCCAAATCCTCTCCAGATAAAAAAATAATGTATGAGATAAACTACAAAGCAGGATTTGTTACCATATGTGGAGTTTCCAATGTTGGAAAATCAACGCTTTTAAACTTGTTATTAAACACAAAACTCTCAATTGTCTCACCAAAACCAAAGACAACAAGATATCATCTTAAAGGAATTCTTACTACCAACTCCCATCAAATTATCTTTGTCGATACACCCGGATATTTAAAACCAGCAAATCATCTTGAGAAAATAATGAAAAGCGAAGCATTAAAGGCAATAGAGGATGATGCTGATATACTAATACTTTTAGTTGAACCGGATATAAAAATATTTCAGGAGAAATTTGAGTTTTTTAAATTTGTATCCGAAATAAAAAAACCACTTTTGGTTGCCATAAACAAGATTGACATATATAGTGAAAAAATAAGAAAGGAATTTAGAGAAAACTTAAAAACAGTATTTGGAGAAAGAGAAATAATTGAGATATCAGCGTTAAAAAAAATAAACACAGATATACTACTTCAAAAAATAATTGATCTTCTTCCTCAATCCCCCCCTTATTACTACGATGATATACTCTCTGATAGATGGGAGAGATATTTTGCAAGCGAAATGATAAGGGAAAAGATCTTTGAGAATTATTATGATGAAATTCCATACTCAACTGCAGTAGAAATAATTGAGTTTAGAGAAAATGAGGATCCGGTTTATATTTATGCAAACATCTATGTATCAAAGAAATCACACAAACCAATAATAATAGGAAAGAGCGGAAATGCAATTACAAAACTAAAAGTTGAGGCACAGAAATCAATAGAAGAGTTTTTAAATAAAAAGGTTAAACTGGAACTTTTCGTAAAAGTTAGAGAAAACTGGATGGATGACCAATTATTTGTAGACAATCTTTTTAAAGAATATAGATGACAAGCATTTTTTCAAAATTCAATATACTTCTTTTAATGATATGGAGAGAGGTTATAGTTTTTGTATCATCCCTAATAATCTCAAGTCAGATAATTAAACTGACATACAGTATCCATCCAAATATTTCATATAAAATGTATGATTGTTTAAAAATATCCACCACACTTTTTATGGTGGAATAATACAGTATCTTTACAAAAATATCTTAGCTTTCTTTTTGAGAAAAAATATAATAAAGACAATTCTTGTAGTCAACTCATCGGCACTCTCAATATTTTTAATAGATAAAATTATAAGGAAAACGGTATTTTCAAAATATACACTTTTCTATCCCGCTCTTTTCATCTCCTTCATACTTCCCTTCACAGATGAAATATTCAATATTTTAAAAGTAAGAAGTAAGAAAGTGAGAAGTGAGAAGTGAGAGGGGAAAATATTGGGGGATTTTATTTCTCATCCTGTTTTCGTTTAATTATTCTTCTTTCAAGGGCTTTTATTTTTGCAAGAAGTATTTCTTCATCGAAAGGTTTAGCAAGATACTCATCTGCTCCATATTCAAATCCTTTAACCTGATCATCTATACTATCTTTCACGGTAAGCATAAGAACAGGCAAATCAAAAAAATCATTATCCTCTCTAACTTTATTTAAAAGTTCTATACCGTTCATCTCTGGCATAGAAACATCAAACACCGCAATATCAGGTTTCTCGGCTTTAATCTTCTCAAAACCTTCTTTTCCGTTTGATGCCTCAATAACCTGATACCCGTTGGAAATAAGAATCTCTTTCAAAAGCATTCTAAAAATATGATCATCATCAACAATTATAACCTTCATAATTATATTATACACTATATAAGACACTAAAATTCTGAAGAAATTCTGAATTTTTAAAAAACCCCGTATATCTCAAAACCACAGTAAGGACAATAGCCTTTTCCATCCTTAGCAGAAATATTGCTTTTTCTAAGACTCATATAGTCCCTCTCAATTAAGACCTTTCCACATCCTGGACACACAGTATTTAAATTTTCTGTTAGATAATTTCCACCATATACATAAAAAATACCGCAGTTTTTTGCAACCTCAATTAATCTTTCTATCTTATCTACATCAGTTGCTTTTCTATCAATCATTTTATATGCAGGATGAAACCTTGTAAGATGCCAGGGTATAGAAGGGGAAAGGGATTTAATATAATATGCCATTTTTTTTATCTCATCCTCTGAGTCATTAAAATCATCTATTACAAGGGTTACAAGTTCAATATGAATAGAGCTTCTATATATTTCTTCAATAGATAATAGAAGTTTATCAAGTTCCGCTCCGCCTGTAAGCTTTTTATATCTTTCTTTATCAAAACTTTTAAGGTCAACTCTTATGAAATCAATCTTTTCTTTTATAAAATTAAGACATTCCTTTGATAAATATCCATTTGAAACAAAACCAGTTTTTGCATCTTTTATTTTTCTTTTCGCTTTATCAAATATTTCAAAAGCCCATTCCACAGTAATTGTCGGCTCATTGTATGTTGAAACAAATACCCTGATATCATTTTGACTTGCAATCTGGATTATCTCATCAGAACTTATCTTATATAAATCACCAAGATTTTGCGATATCTCCCAGTTTTGACAGCATTCACATCTGAAATTGCATCCATACATTCCAAAAGAAAACGTAAAACTTCCAGGCAAAAAATGATAAACAGGTTTTTTTTCAACAGGGTCAAGACCATAGGAAGAAACATAATTGTATGGAACAAAAAGTTCACCTCCTTTATTGTATCTAACCATACACCTTCCATGCTTTTCTTGAGGGATAAGACAATTAAAATTACACGCAAGGCATCTTATTCCTTTCCTTTCCTTTTTAAAAAGTTCTGACTTTTTATAAAACATAATTTCTTCAACTGTAGGACAATGTTTTCGCATTGCAATAAGCTCCGACGCTACGTCGGAGCCCTACAATTCATAATTTAAAATCTATAATCCATCATCCAAAATCCAACATCTATAATTTATAATTCAACATTTATCTCGATGCTCACCTCTCAGTTCTCACCTACTTGCTTTTAACCTAATATCAAACTATAACATTCAATGATTCTTTAAGAACACTTATATTTAAAACTCCATCCTCACTAACAAAATCTTCTCCATCAAGATGATAAAGCAATGGACAATCTGAAACAACCTTAAAATTTCCTGCTCTATATATCTTTACAAAAGGAACTTCTTCTATTCTTCCATTAAAAAGATATCTCAGTTTGCTAGCGGTTCTAAAAAAACCCATATCATCAATCAGAACCATTTCAAGAATTCCATCATTAACGATAGAAGATGGACTTATCAAAGCACCACCCCCATACTGTCTTTGATTTGCAACAGTAGCAATAAAAGGACAAGAAATAATCTCTTTCCCCTCAAAATAAATCCTCAATCTTTTTGGTTTGTATTTAAAATAAGACAAAAAACCATGTAGAAAATAAAAAAACAATCCTCTGAAATGATATGTATTGTTAAAAAGATATGCTATATAAGCATCAAAACCAAATCCACAGGTCACAAGAAATACCTTGTTATTACATATACCAACATCAACCTTAATTACACTGCCATCAGTAATTCGCTTTATCGCATCATCTATATTAAGCGGTATCGAAAGATTTCTTGCAAATCCATTTCCAGAACCACAAGGAACAACCCCAAGATTGAAACCTTTACCAACAAGCATAGATGCAACCTCTCTTATTGTACCATCCCCTCCAACAGCAACAAAATTTCTCACCCCCTTATTAGCATATTTTACAGCTATCTCTCTTGCATTTCCTGGGTGTTTTGTGTATTCTATAAAGTATTTGTGCTCTGTTTTTGAAAAATGATCCACAATCTTTTTTTCTATCAGCTTATTTAGTTTTAATCCTGATTTTGGATTTACGATAAATAAAAAATCCATAATTAAAATGCATTCACACCTAAAGACCAGTTTGCTTTCTCACCTGTAGGTATAATTGATAAAAGAATATTTGAACTTAAATCTCCATCAGTTATAAAGGTAACATCATAAAAATAACCGATTTTATAATCATCCTTGTTCGTAATAACACCCTTTTCATCTCTCACCGTTATATAATAATTTGAGGAATAAAGAAAGTAAAGGATAGGATATTTCTTAATCTCCCCTTTAAGAAGAATAAGTTTACCTGAAACAGGAACCCCCTTGTAGTTAGATGAATTTTTTAAAAACTCATCAATTGTAACTGTTTCTTTTTTATCTGCGCTTGCCTCGGAGTTTGTATCAACAATTACAAAATCTTCATCTTCATCTGAGATAGGATTTTGTTGTTTTACATCGTTGATAAGATTTTCATCTCTTACTCTGACACTCATCTTTGCATCTTCCATTCTGTTATTATCCTTATAATACTTTGGTCTGTAATCATCAGTGATGTTTTTTCTGTTGTAATAAACTGGAGAATAATCTGATGAAAAAGAAAAAACTTTTTTAGTAAATCCTTTTTTATCCGATATATAAACTCCAATCATTATCCCTATAACAAAAAACAACATTGTATTTATAAATCTCAACCTATAGAAGTTCATAAACAAATTGTATAAAATCGATATAACAAAAAGATTAAATAAAAATTAATACAAAGTTAATTCCTATCTAATTTTTTATCCAGCTCCCTATTTCTTTTCTCTAATTTTTCTCTTATTCTTTCAAAATATCTCTCAATTTTCAATGCTCTATTTCTTTCACGCTCAGCAATTTTGGATAATCTGTTTTCTATTTTTATATCAGTTTCAGTAATGTATGCCGTTTGATTTCTTTTAATAACCTTCTTTATATCACCTTTAATCACCTCAACCTCTCCCTTATATACCCCAACCTCAGAGAGTTTATCGGTGGAGTTAATAAGAAAAGATGTTCCCCTAACTCCACAAACAGCCTGAATCGTTTTAACATTGTATTTCATTTCTCCTAAACTCTTAAGGACAAAGAGTGCTTTTCCATAAAGGTAATCAAAAATACTTTCGTTCTCAGTAGCATTAAGTTCTTTCACACCAAAAATCCTATCAATTATCGAAACAAAAGAACTACTAGTGGATTTCTCCATTACAAACTTAGTATTTTCATAAAGAGCAACAACACCTATCTCATCAAGAATTATCTCGACATATGAAGATGTGGATGTTAGAATAGAATATCCTCTCTCAATCGTATCCCCCTTTTTTAATGTTACTTTCTCACCTTTCTCATTTATTGCAAATACATCGCCTTTTATATCCTTTACAGTAATCCCACAAAAAATATTAGGTAGCAGTAAAAATAACGAAAAAAGAATACTTATTGCTTTCATTTAATCCTCCCTTTTATACTGAAATCCTTTACAGAGGTAATAGATATCTTTTCTTTTTTAGATAAATATGAAAGAATATCATTAGCATTTCCCCTGATAAGAAGTATCTCAAAATATGCAACCTGCGAATCAAAATTCTTTAAAAAGGCAGTTTTTACTCCTGGTATATTTCTCAGATAATTTGTAATCTCAAAGATATCGTTCATTGAAGAAACATTTGATAATTCAAGTTTTACTGTTTTTTTCTGATAATAGAAATTTATAATCGCCTGCTTTATATCTGGATAAACCTTCCTTAAAGTATTTAAAAGAGAATTGTTTTTAGCATCAACCTCATTTATTCCTATACCCGCACTAGATGAATTAAACCCACCGACAAACTCATCCTCTTGAGTTTTTACATTGCCGGTTATAAAAGAAGAATATGAATAAAAACCACCAAGACCCTCTGATGTATTAAACTTAGTAGAAGCTTTCATATTTACTATAAAATCAGAATCATTTCTATCACCTACCACCCTGAAACTATCTTTCTTAAACTCAGAAACAAGAAAATCTGAGGCAAAATTTGCGCTACTGCCAAGTTCCCCAGGTTCAATTTCAATATAAATCTTTGGACTTCCTATCTTTTCAACCTCGTTTTCAATAGTTCTTAATTTTCTAACAAGGTCTTCTTTTCTAACATAGGCCTTTATCTTTGTCTTATAAAAATTATTTTCAATAGTTTCTTTTAAAACCTCATATCTTTCTATATAACCTTCCGTCTTTGATGTAATCTCATCGTTTATAAGAATAGATTTTGAAACAAGTGATTCCCCACTTACATAAACACCAACAACCATACTCAGTGCTTTTTTAAGAGCATCAGAAAGAGATGCCGATTTCGCATCCAAAGTATTCTCATCTTTAATAGGTGCTATCCCTTCGGCTTCAACAACCTCAACCTCATAAGATGTATCTATACTTTTTTTAGTTGATGTACAAGAAACAAAAATACCAAATACAAAAACCAGATAATATATCTTTTTCATAACTTTTCTCCTTCAAAACAAATTCCAAAATTCAAATCAAAAAAGAAAAAATTATTCTTTCAGTTTAAGACCAAGTTCTTTGAGCATCGATTTGGGAAGTTTGAGAATAACAACACAGCCATCATCAGCGGTCCACTCAGTTCTAACAACTTGAGCACCTTTTATAACAGCATCTATCTTTGTTGCAAGAAGAGAATCTGTTTCAATTGCCTTTTCAACTGTAATTCCACCCTCAAGTTCAATACCCTTAACCATTGAAAGAAGATTGTACTGAGCATTAACTATTGCAGCATTTCTTGATGTAGCCATTTTCTGAGTTTTGTTTTCAAGCGTCTGATCCGCAGCACCAATTCCTCTTGCATAAACTGCATCCTTCGTAATACCTTCCTCAACCCATTCCCTGTTGATCTCACCACCGGATGAGACAACACCTTTCTCCGCTTTATTGGTGCAGGAAGCAATAATAATACAACCAGCAATAATAACAAGCATTTTCCTCATAAAATACCTCCTTTATAGATTTTACAAATTTATTGACAGGTAATCAAATATTTTTGTATAATTATAATGAAAAATTTCTTCCAAAGTTCTTTCAAACTTTTTATGTTTGAAGGAAACCCTCTACAATAAATAAGGAAGTTATATGATAAAGGTTGAAAACTTAGTTAAAAACTATGGTGATTTTACTGCCTTAAAGGGAATATCATTTGAGGCAAAACCAAACAAAATAACTGCACTGCTTGGACCAAATGGTGCCGGCAAAACGACAACTCTTAGGATTCTTTCTGGATATTTTTCATATGACAGTGGTGAGATTTATTTTTTTGATAAAAAATTTAGTACCTCACCTGATTTTAGAAGAATGATAGGATATATCCCAGAAAACAATCCTCTTTATGAAGATATGGAGGTAAGCGATTATCTGAAATTTATTGCAAGAACATATGGTCTACCGAAGTCCGCAATTGAGATGTCTATTGAAAACTGTTCCTTAAAAGAGGTTATAGGGAAGAATATAGGTTCATTATCAAAAGGATACAGACAGAGGGTGTCTCTTGCAAAAGCGATAATGCCAGACCCTAAAATTCTTCTTCTTGATGAACCAACAAGTGGCCTTGACCCAAATCAGGCATTTCAGACAAGAGAACTAATAAAAAATTTGAAAAAAGACAAGATAATAATTGTTTCAACACATATACTTTCAGAAGCCGAATATCTTTGTGATGACATTATAATAATAAATAAAGGAAATATAGTTGTATCAGGAACAAAAGATGAGGTCATAAAAAAACACTCATCAAATTCATATATAATAAAAATTGAAGGGAAAAATGAAATAAATTTTGAGAATATAGGAAAAATTAAAAGTGTGGAACATTTTTATGACGCAAATATTGATGAAACAACTATAAAGATAACATTTGATGAGGAAAAAGATTTTAGAAGGGATATAATTGAAAAGATTTTAAAGGACGGCTTAAGACTCCTTGAGATATCAAAGGAAAGAATAACACTCGATGAGATATTTTCAAAAATAACAGGAGAATGAGATGAACATAGAAAATATAAAAACACTCACAGCAAAGGAAATTGGACATTACTTAAACAATCCACCGGCATATATTCTCTCATCATTCTTTCTTTTAATATGTGGATACTTTTTTGCACAGCCACTCTTTCTTATAAATCAAGGAAATCTAAATTCTTTAAATGACATCGCACCGCTTATACTGACATTCTTCATACCGGCTTTGGGCATGAGACTAGTAGCAGAGGAAAGAAAAACTCAGACCATAGAGGTCCTTCTTACACTACCCTACAGCGAAGAAGAGATAATAATATCAAAATATATCTCTGCAGCAATCATAATTATAGGAGGTATTCTACTGTTTTTCCCTTATGTTCTAACACTTTATTTTCTTTCAAAACCTGATACTGGACACATACTTGGAAGTTTTCTTTCACTAATAATACTTTCACTTTCTTTTTTAAGCATCTCGCTTTATTCCTCAACGCTTTCATCAAGCCAGATAACTTCATTTATAACAGGTTTTGCAATATCGTTCTTTTTCTACCTCTGCGGTAAGATCACAATGTTTTTACCGCTTGCTATCCAGAACTTCTTTTCCTATTTGGGTATAGATATGCATCTTGCAAATCTCTCAAGAGGTGTTATAGACCTAAAGGACCTAATTTACTTTTTCTCAATAATTTTTCTTTTTCTATATTTTTCCATAATTAAAATTAAAAGTATGAGGTTGAAATAATATGAATATAAAAAAACATACAAATACACTGCTCATAGTAGTTCTGGTAATACTTGTAAACCTTATATTCTCAAGTTTAAATATAAGGCTTGATATAACAAAAGAAAAGATATACTCACTCTCACAAGGAACAAAAAGA
>Ga0123519_10011243_pt1 | contig 13240 bp, 7 predicted proteins | sample YelNatPaOPRAMG02_FD_87396 | JGI IMG/M metagenome (GOLD analysis project Ga0123519, IMG submission 87396) | Hot spring microbial communities from Yellowstone National Park - Yellowstone National Park OP-RAMG-02 (version 2) | ecosystem: Environmental > Aquatic > Thermal springs > Hot (42-90C) ...
GAATTCTAGGGCCAAATATTTCTTCACCGAACAATTTAACCATGATATTCATTGCTTCCATCGCGATAAATTCTTTTTCCTCCCAGGTGTCACCCTCAAGAAGATTTATTCCGATCGGACGTTCCATATCGCCTGGATTGAAATAAATCACATCATCAGCCCTCTCACGCGGAACAAAAGGAAGAATGTCTTCAACAAGACTTCCGTGCGGATCAATGATGCAAAGCCCGTCGCCGTTTTTTAAATCCTGACGCGCCATCACTTGAAGCAAAGAAGATTTTCCAGTGCCTGTTTGTCCAATAATATAAAAATGCCTGAATCTGTCTTCTCTTTTTATTCTGATTTCTTTTATTATGCCGCGATAGGTGTTATATCCCAAAAGAAGACCTTCGGAAGGCATATGCGGAGGACATGGTGCAATTTTATAATTTTGCCATGCTATAGAAGGATTTTGATTGTATCTAATGTTTGGCAGATGAAATAAGCTTGCAAGTTCTTCAGAACACAAAATCATTTTCCTTGAACGAAGCCATTGAAGAACATTGCGTACAGGCCGCCTTAAGATGAAATTGGAAATTAATAATTTGTCATTATGCCATCTTGTATAAACAAGCTCATTTTGATTCGGCGCATCATATTGGCTAAAAACATTTCTTATGTTGTTAAGATTTGCAATAGCTTCTCTTTTATCCGGAGAACTTGATACAATTCTGATCACGCAATCATAACCTGGTTTTGAATTTTTTTCTTCAAGCGCTTTTACCTCCTCATCAGTCATAGGCGTTGTTCGGCCGGGTCCGGGATCTCTATCGATCGGAGTTTTTGAGTCTCCGCGGAATAAAGTATCAAATATTACTGAGAGCCAGCTTATGGGATTATACCATTCAAATTCAGAACGTTTTCTTGTTCCGAAAACTTTTTCCGCGTATTTTCGTCCGCGTTTTTGCCATCCATCATGCACAGGCCGCGCGATTATTTGAATTGCCGCCCCCTCATCTTCTTCAAGCTTTGAAAGAGCATTCACGAGATTGTTTAATGGGTCGGAATGCATGCGCTGGAAAGTTTTGAAAGGATACATCCAATGTTCTTTTAGTCTTATGTAAGACCCAAATGCGTAAGAATTCTGTTTGAAAATATTATAATCAGGCGTCTTTTCAATAACTGCGTCAGGATAAAAGCTTGTTATTTGCTTCTCAAGAAAATTTACAAGATGCCGCGGGGTAACTATGTAAAAATGAATTTGTTTATCCAAAGAAACAATTTCAAATGAAATAAAATCTTGGCCTGTGAAGAAATACGAAATTTCATCATGTAATATCCCATGCAGAGATTCATAAAAATGAGTCATTATAGCGGTTATTTCTTTAAAGCTTTTTTGTGCAGAATATTGTTCGCGTTCGCGCTCCGTATCTTCCTTGGATTCTTTACGGGGCACTCTTATTCGCAAAAAAACCATATTCATTATGCGTTTATAATCATTGGCTTTTCGCATGCGCCAGATTATAAACCATGCTATAAACACGGAAACGGCGGCTATTTCAACTATTTGCAGATAAGTGGTCATGGATTTTATTTCTATCTGGATATTTTATCATGTTTAAGGCTTTTTCGCAATCTTTATATGCATTTCCGCGATTTGTTCATCAGGCAGTTTTGAAGGAGCGCCGGTCATAAGATCTTTTGCTTTTTGATCTTTTGGGAAAGCGATTACCTCGCGGATATTTGGTTCCTCGCGAATCATCATAATAAACCTATCAAGACCCCACGCGATCCCGCCGTGAGGAGGAGGTCCGTATTCAAATGCCTTAAGCAAATGTCCGAACCTCGTTTTTGCTTCTTCAGCCGTGATTTCTAAAATATCAAAAATTTTTCTTTGAAGATTCGGATCATAAATTCTAATACTTCCGCCGGCAATTTCAACTCCGTTTAAAACCAAATCATAAGCCTTTGCGCGGACGCTTGCGGGATCTTTATCAAGCAGATGATAATCTTCGTGCATTGGAGAGGTGAAAGGATGGTGTGAAGATACCAATTTTCCTTCCTCCTCGCTCCATTCAAACAAAGGAAATTCAACAATCCACGCAAGAGCAAATTTATTTTTATCAATCAAGCCAAGTTTATTGCCGCATTTAAGCCTTATATCGCCAAGCGCTTCGCACGCAGTTTTAAACGGAGCGGCGCATATTAAAACAACATCTCCTTCTTTCAAATCCAATTTTTTTGTTATAGCGTCAACCTCTTTCTGCTCGATATATTTGAGAATAGGGGATTTTATTTCTCCGTTTTCATAAATCATATATATTAATCCCTTTGCGCCATGCGATTTCGCGATTTCTTCAAATTCATCCAATTCGCGTCTTGAAAATTTTGCGCCTCCGGATACGCATAAAGCATATACAACCTCTTTTCTAGCCGCCGCGTCGGAAAAAACCTTGAAATCAGATTGAGCGGCTAAATCAGTTATATTTTGTATTTCCAATCCAAACCGCAAATCAGGCTTATCCGTTCCATATTTGCTCATTGCCTCTTTCCATGTCAAACGCGGTATAGGCGTCAAAATAATTTCTTTTTCAGGCGCGTATTTTTTCAAGAGTTCAATAGCCAATTCTTCGTTTACAGTCAATACATCCTCCACATCTACAAAAGACATTTCAACATCAATTTGTGTGAATTCCGGCTGTCTGTCGCCGCGCTGATCTTCATCTCTAAAACATCTGGCAATCTGAAAATATCTATCAAAACCCGCAACCATAAGCAATTGTTTTAATTGTTGAGGTGATTGCGGAAGCACATAAAATTTTCCGGGATAAAGTCTTGATGGAACAATATATTCGCGGCTTCCTTCAGGGGTTCCTTTAATCAAAGCAGGAGTTTCAATTTCAACAAAATCGCGCTTGTCAAAAAAATCACGCACCGATTTCACGATTTTATGACGGATAATGATATTTTTCTGCATGCGTTCGCGTCTTAAATCCAAATATCTGTATTCAAGGCGCAGCTCTTCGTTTACTTCTTTGTCTTTATCAATTTCAAAAGGCGGAGTTTTTGATTCTGATAGAATTTTTACTTCATCTGCGGCAATTTCAATTTCACCGGTTTTTAATTTTAGATTGATCATTCCATCAGGTCTCAAACGGACTTTTCCGCTTATTTGAATAACATATTCAGGCTTTATTTTTTCGCCTTTTTTTGGATCAAGAACAATCTGTGTAATCCCATATCTATCTCTCAGATCAATAAAAATCAAACCGCCGTGATCTCTTCGTCTCGCTACCCATCCACAAAGCGTAACATTTTCACCGGTATTGAATTTTGTGAGTTCTCCGCAAGTATGTGTTCTATAAACAGTTTTGTACATATGTTATTGATTTTAATTTATGCCGCCGTCATTTTATCAATTCGGATAATTCGGCTTGAAATTTTTCATTGATGTCAACTCCAAACGGAACCTTAATCCTTTTTATATCTCCATTGTCTTGTATGTGAATCTCAACGGAAGTAAGTCCTTTATGTTTTGTTAATATTGATTTGATTTTAGAAAGAACTTCTTTCGGCGCATCGGCTGATAAATTAATTATATAAGGTTTAGATTTTTCTTCATAGGTGTAATTATTATTTGCGTCTTCATCTTCGTCTTTTTCATTTTCTTCATCTTTGATATAAGAAACATTTTTGATTGTTCTTGAAATTGTTTCATTCTCATCATAAAGATGTTCTGCTTTTGCGTTTTCGACCATAGTTTCCAATGAGACATTCTGCGCGCTTTCGCAAATAAATTGAAAACCGGCTCCACGCGCGACAAGCTTGCCTTCAACAATTAAAATCATATTTTCTTTAATCATTTCTCCATATTTCAAATATATTTTTGGAAACATTGTTACGCCTATTCTTCCAGTCAAATCTTCAAGATCAAAATAAAGCATATACGCGCCAGATTTTGTAAAAACCTTTTTCGTTGATGTTACAACACCGCATAGCTTAATAGGTTTATTCAAATGCTTATGCGTAAGTTTGTCTATAATAAACACTTTTTTGACGAGATATTTATATAGTCCTTGCAATGGATGTCCTGAGACATATAAACCCAAATATTGTTTTTCCCACGCAAATTTTTCAAGCCTCGTCGCCGGCTCAATATTTTTTAAATTCCAAGATGCCTTCTGCGGTTTTGACCCGTCATATAGCATGTCAAACATATCAATTTGTCCCTGAGCTTTGGACGCTTGATAATCTCTTGCAAATTTTGATATTTCTTCAAAATTTAACGCTATGTATTTCCTATCACCGAATTCATCCAGAGCGCCGCAATAGGCGAGAGACTCCATCAATTTTTTATTGATCAGTTTTGCGGGAACTCGTTTTGCGAAATCTTCAAGGCTTTTAAATTTTCCACCCTTATTTCGTACTTCAAGAATTTCTTTGATCGATCCCTCTCCGACTCCTTTTATGGCAAGAAGTCCGAATCTTATTTTATCATCTGCGATATATGTAAAATTTAAATCAGATTCGTTTATGGAAGGCGGAAGAACCTTAATGCCTTTTGTCTCACATTGCTGGATTTCTGCAACAATTTTATCAATATTGCCTTGTTCGCAAATCATAAGCGCAGTCATGAATTCGGTTGGAAAATGAGCCTTCATATAAGCTGTTCTATAAGCTATCATTGCGTAAGAGGTGGCATGCGCTTTATTAAAACCATAACTGGCGAACGGTTCTATAATTTTTTCAAACACCTCTTCCGCGAATTTTTTGCTGTGTCCTTTTTTGACAGCTCCTGAAACAAATTTTTCACGCTGTTCTTCAAGAAGTTTTGTATTTTTTTTGCCAACAGCCTTTCTTAAAATATCAGCTTCTCCAAGGGTAAATCCCGCAAAAGTTCTAGCGATTTCAAGAATCTGCTCTTGGTATATCGCTACGCCGTGAGTTTCTCGCAAAATCGATTCAAGATCTTTATGTATATATTTAACAGTTTCTGGATGATGTTTGCCTCTGATGTAATTTGGAATCCACTCCATGGGGCCGGGTCTGTAAAGAGAAATCATGGCTATAATATCTTCAAATCGTGTTGGCTTTAACTCGACAAGATAACGTCTCATGCCGCTCGATTCCAATTGAAAAATTCCTGTTGTGTCTCCTGATTGAAGTAATTCAAAAGTCTTCTTATCGTCCATCGGTATGGCTTTGAGATTCACGGAAATTTTCTTTGTATTTTCAACAATCTCAACGGCGCGCCGCAGGATTGTAAGATTTTTGAGGCCAAGAAAATCCATTTTTAAAAGTCCGATGTCTTCAATGGATTTCATTTCATATTGCGTGATAATTTCAGTATCTTTATCTTTTCCGGCAGCAAACTGTAGGGGAGTATATTCAACAAGAGGTTTTTCGGAAACAACAACGGCGCACGCGTGAGTGCCGGCATGACGAACCGTGCCCTCGAGTTTTATCGCGTAATCAAGAATTTTTTTTGTGTCAGGCTCATTTTTATATGCGGTATTCAATTCAGAATTTTGTTCAATCGCGATAGATAATGGAATATGCCGTCCTTGCACTGGAGGCGGTATCATTTTTGCAATCCTGTCAACATCGCTGTAGCTATATCCAAGCGCCCTTCCAACATCGCGCACGGCCGCGCGCGAAGCCATTGTTCCAAAGGTGATAATCTGCGCGACATTTTCTCTTCCATATTTGTTAATAACATAATTTAAAACATCATCGCGTCTGTCGTCGCTGAAATCTATATCAATATCGGGCATTGAGATTCTGTCCGGATTCAAGAATCTTTCGAACAATAAATTATATTTCAGTGGATCTATCTCGGTAATATCAAGAGCATAGGCAATAATAGAACCTGCCGCGCTGCCTCTGCCGGGGCCGACAGTGATAAAATTGTCTTTCGCAAATTTAACAAAGTCATGAACTATCAAAAAATACGAATTAAAGCCCATTTTATCAACCACAGAGAGTTCGTATTTAAGACGTTCTTCAGCTTTTTTAAATTGATCTTCGCTATATTTTTTGCGCAAACCGTCTCTGCATAACTCTTCCAGATATTTATTCGCGTCAATATTATTTGGAGTGTGAAAAACAGGAAGCAAATTTTGATTGAGAGGAATCTCAATATTACATCTTTCCGCAATTTTCAAGGTGTTTTTAATCGCATCAGGCACATCTTTGAAAACATTTATCATTTCTTCCGGAGAACGCAGCGAATAATCGCCCGTATAACGCATGCGGTTCTCGTCTTTGATTGTTGTCTGTGTTTGGATGCAGATCAAAATATCATGAGCGTCAGCATCTTCTTTATTGATATAATGGACATCATTAGTGGCAACAAGACCGGCGCCTGTTTTTTTGGATAATTCAATAAACATCTTGTTAACCCGCTCCTGATTTTCAATAAGTGGATGATCCTGCAGTTCAAGAAAAAAATTTTCTTTCCCGAAAATATCTTGATATTTTTGAATTACTTTTGCGGTTGCTTCCGCGTCTCCTGTAACGGCGCTTCTGGCGGTTTCTCCGATCAAGCATCCGCTTAAAGCAATTAGACCTTCTCTATGAGCATTTAAAAGGCCGTAATCAACGCGTGGTTTATAATAATATCCTTCCAAATGGGCTTTTGTGACAAGATTAATAAGATTTTGATAACCCGTAAAATTGACAGCCAGCAAAGTGAGATGATATGGTTTTGTGTCTATGCCGGCTGTTTTATCAAAACGCGTGCGCGGCGCAATGTATATTTCACATCCGATAATCGGTTTTATACCAGCTTTTTTAGCGGCTTTATAAAATTCAATTGCGCCGTATAAAACGCCGTGATCAGTAAGGGCGAGAGCTGGTGAGCCATGTTTTTTTGCGGACGCAACAAGATTTTCAGGCGAGCCAAGCCCGTCAAGCAAGCTATAATACGAATGTACATGAAGGTGAACAAATGACATCATGCGTACTATAGAAAATTTTTTGGAAAATAACCAGTAAAATTTTGGTGCGGGCGGGAGGACTTGAACCTCCACGGGATTGCTCCCACATGCTCCTAAGGCATGCGCCTATGCCATTCGGCTACGCCCGCTTTTTATTCTTGACAGAATTAATAAAAAGAACTACAATTGCATCCTTTATAATATAATATATTTGCCAAAATAATCAAATTTCTGGCTTGACACGCAAATCAATTATGAATACGCTGTTAAAGCCAAAAAATAATAATCCAAATAATATGGATACAACAAAAATTAATCTTCAAAAGATTTTAGATGAAATCTTTCTAGTTTTAACATCAAAAGAAAAAGAAGTAATGACAAAACGTTTTGGTCTCGACAATAAACCGCGTCAGACACTTGAAAAAATCGGCCAGAAATTTTCAGTAACGCGAGAACGCATTAGACAGATAGAAAAAATAGCTCTCTCAAAATTAAAACGGACAGCGTCAAGCACGCGTCTAATCGTAGTTAATGAGATAGCGAATGAGCTTATTAAGGAGGCAGGCGGACTTTTACTTGAAAACACCATTATAAAAATTATTCTGGAAAAAATCGGATCAACGCATGAGGTTGATGCGCCGATTATTAAATTAGCGCTCAGTATCAACCCAAATCTTGTAAAGATAGAAAAAAATAATATTTTGCACACATTCTGGAAGGACGCAAATTTAAATATAAATGAAATCTTTGATGTTATAGAAGCAGGTATAAAAATTCTCAATAAAAAGGGCGATGTAATAGATCAAAATACTCTTGCCGCGCAGATAAAAACCTCGATGGACGAAAAAGCAAAATCTTATCCGGACAATTTCGTTATTAATTGTTTAACGATTGATAAGAGAATCAAACAAATGAAAGAAGGATTCGGTCTTATGTCATGGCGGCATATCAATCCAAAATCAATACGCGACAAAGCATATATTATTCTCAAAAAAGCCGGAAAGGTTATGCATTTTAAGGAAATCGCGGATAAAATTATAGAAGCGCATTTTGATAATAAGCATGTCACGGTTCAGGCTGTGCACAACGAGCTTATTAAATATGATAAATTTGTACTCGTGGGACGCGGACTTTACGCACTCAAAGAATGGGGGTATAAAAAAGGCACAGTGGCTGATATTATAGAGGACCTGCTTCGCAAAAAAAGTCCGATGACAAAAAAAGAAATTATACAAGCTGTTTTAAAGGAAAGACATGTTAAAAAAGGAACAATTTCTTTGAATCTCCAAAAAAACCCGCAATTTGTAAGAGTCGGTCATGCCGTATATGCGTTAAAAGATTCAAAAAACATATAAATTCATATGGAAGATTGCATTTTTTGTAAAATTATCAATAAACAAATCCCAAGCGTTTTTATATATGAAGATGATAAATGCGCGGCTTTCAACGATATACATCCAAAAGCGAAGCATCACTTTCTAATTGTTCCGAAAAAGCATATAAATGCAGTTTCTGATATCAAAGAAGAAGATTCGGCGCTTATGGGACATTTGATTTTTGTGGCCAAAAAATTGGGTGTTGAAAAAAAATTAGATTATTATAATCTCCAGTTTAATGTCGGCAGGGGAGCCGGACAGGAGATTTTTCATGTGCATTTGCATCTGATGAGCAATGCTTAGACTGTTTCCATTGAAAAATCCAGCGGCTCAGCATTTTGCGTAAGCATTCCGCTGGAAATAATATCAACTCCTGTTTTCGCGTATTCAGCGAGATTTTCAAAGTTTATTCCGCCCGACGCCTCAATTAAAAAACGGTCGCGCTTCACCCTTTTTATAAATTCCGCAATCTGAGACGGCGTCATATTATCAAGCATAATCGCGAATGTTGTTGTTTCGTCATCAAAATTGTTTATGGTATCTGCAGCAAGAACGCCGTCTTCTATATTTTCAATTTCAATTTCGACGAATCTCGCACCCACACTTTTTGCTGATTTATAAGCATTTTTTAAGGCATTTTCAATAGTAATGCCCGGCAAGCCCAAATGGGTGTCTTTTATCAAAATTGCATCTTCTAGATTTAATCTGTGCGTTCCGGCGCCTCCAATCGCGCACGCCCTTTTATCAAGCAGTCCCCATAAAGTTTTTCTTGTTGGAGTAATTAAAACATGATCAGAAACATTTCTTGCGGCATCAACGAATTTCCGCGCCATAGTAGCGACCCCGCTCATTCTCTGGAGAAGATTTAAAATGGTACGCTCGGCCATTAGAATATTTCTTACTCTGGCGTTTAAAATCATTATAGTTTCTCCCGCAACAATGATATCTCCGTCATTTTTTAAAAATTTTACATCAATATCACCGAGTCTTGGTTTAAAATTCGGATCGCTGTCGCACAAAAAATATTTTATCTCCTGAATACCGGCCAAAATCCCGGCTGATTTCGAAATGATTTTATAAGGATATTTCATTTCATCAGGCACAACCGCATTGCTTGTTATATCGCCCTTTTCGCCCAAATCTTTTTCCAACTCCAGAAAAGTATATCTAAAGACCCACTGTTTATAGGTCGGATTTTCGATTGTCAATAATGATCCAAGATTAAAATTATTGATTTTTTGTGAGTTCATACATTTTATCAAATGCTTTTTTGGCTTTTTTAGCGATTTCTTTGGGTACAATCACCTTATATTGTTTATATTTTAATGAATTCAAAACCCGCTCCAAAGTAATTTTTTTCATGTCATAGCATAAATTGCAGACAGTAAAAAATTGTTTTTCAGGCACATCCCCCTTTATTTTATTAATCATCCCGCATTCAGTCACCACAATAAATTTTTTTGATTTGTCAGTTTTCGCAAATTGAGCCATTTTGCTTGTGCTCCCTATATAATCAGCCATTTGCAAAACATTTGAGGCACATTCTGGATGCACGATTAACTTTGCTCCTTGATATTCTTTTTTCGCCTTCCTAATCATTTCAGGGGTTAAATTTTGATGAATCGGACAAACGCCGTTCCACGCGATTATTTCTTTATTTTTCACTTTTGACGCGGTGTAATCAGCCAAATTTTTATCCGGCAGCATGATGATTTGTTTATTTGGCAGCGCTTTAACAACTTCAACAGCGTTTGAAGAAGTGCAAATCGTGTCGCATTCAGCTTTGATTTCAGCGGTAGAATTAATATAGCAGACAGTCGCGGCTTTTGGATATTTTTTCTTGAATTCACGCAATTGCGCGGTTGTAATCATGTCAGCCAGCGCGCACCCGGCATCCAACGCGGGAATATAAACTTTTTTTCCCGGATTCAATATCGCCGCGCTTTCAGCCATAAAATTTACACCGCAAAAGATGATTATTTTTGCTTTGCTCTGGGCCGCGGCATTGCATAATCCCAGCGAATCACCGATATAATCAGCGACATGGTAAATTTCTGGTCTTTGATAATTGTGCGCAAGAATAATGGCGTTATTTTTTTTCTTTAACGCCAAAATTTCATTGATTAATTTTTTCTGCCTTGTGTTAAGTTTCACGGCAAATAAATTGTATCACACATTATACAGCAATGCCGTGCACAAATCTCAGCCACAGATTTTTTATCATTTCGAAGGTGGCTTTTGCCAATGAAGCCAAAACATCAGTCAATTCATGAATCTTTGCAAGAATATTATTAAGTTCAAAATAATCGGTATTTATGCTGAAATATATCATTTTTGAAACCTTTGACTGTAAAGAGCGGATTTCTTTTGAAATTTTAGATTCAATCTCGGCTTTCATGCGTTTTTCGGACGGCAAATGCGCCAGCAGTCTTTCTTTGATTTCTTGCTGAGTCAATCTGCGCGCGGATTTCGCCTTGTCTCCGGCGGTTGATGTTTGTGGTTCAGAAGGAAGATCGCTCACTATTTCGGAAAGCCTTTCTCCAACCACATCTTTAACATTAATTCCCTCGGCATTTTCAGCAGATGTTTGCATGCCGTTCCAAATAGCATTAGGCGGAACGATTTTTTCCCGTTGTATGTGTTGATTTGATTGCATATTCATTCTACTTTAACTATAAAGGAAAATTATAATTTTGTCAAATAATAAATTTTACAAATCGAATCTTCCTTAAGAGAAAATATTATGTTAAATTGATATTAATAGCAATATATTTTATGAAAGAAATTCAATCATCCTACGATCCTCAAAAATACGAAATAGATATATATCAAAAATGGGAGTCATCGGGAGCATTCAAGGCTCGTCCAAAAGCTGGAAAAAAGACATTCGTAATATCAATGCCGCCACCGAACGCGACCGGCACGCTTCATCTTGGCCACGCGGTTATGCTGGCATTGGAAGATATAATGATTCGTTATCATAGAATGAAAGGTGAAGTCGCCCTATGGCTTCCTGGGACAGACCATGCTTCAATCGCTACGCAGAATAAAGTTGAGCAATTGATCGCAAAGGAAGGCCAAACAAGGTTTTCTCTCGGCCGCTCAAAATTTCTTGAGCGTGTCGATGAATTTGTGAAAAATTCGCAGAATACGATTAAAAATCAAATCAGACGAATGGGCGCGAGTTGCGACTGGAGCCGCGAAAAATATACATTAAGCCCAGAATTAAGCCTTGCGGTCCGCACCATTTTCAAAAAAATGTACGATGATGGATTGATTTACAGAGGATACAGGATTGTAAACTGGTGTCCGCGCTGTAAATCTACGCTTGCCGATGACGAAGTTGAATATAAAGAAGAAAAAACAAAATTTTATTATTTCAAATACGGACCATTTGTGATAGGAACGGCGCGTCCGGAAACAAAATTTCTCGATAAAGTAATCGTTGTCCATCCATCAGATAAAAGATATAAGCAATATGTGGGAAAAGAATTTAACATTCCGTGGATTAATGGAGAAATCAAGGCGCGTATGATCGCGGATCCGGTGTCCGATCCAAAATTCGGCACAGGCGCGATGACGATAACGCCCGCGCATTCATTTGTCGATTTTGAATTGGCAAAAAAATATGGTTTTGAAATCGTAAAAATCATAGATGAAGATGGAAATTTAACAGAAGCCGCGGGAGAATTCGCTGGAATGAATGCGTATAAAGCACGGGAGAAAATCGTTGAAAAAATGCAAAAACTCGGCCTGATAGAAAAAATAGATGAAAATTATACTCATAATATTTCTGTTTGTTACAGGTGCGATACTCCGATTGAGCCCATGCCGTCAGAGCAGTGGTTTATAAATGTTGATAAAAAAGTGCAAAAACGCGGGAAATCATTGAAAGAAATGGCGATTGAAGCTGTTAAAAAAGGAAAAATAAAAATTCTGCCGCCCAAATTCAATAAAATTTATTTTCATTGGATGAATAATCTGCGCGATTGGTGCATATCGCGGCAAATCTGGTTTGGGCATAGGATTCCGGTTTGGTATTGCAATTGTTCAAAAGAGCCGATTGTAAGCGTTGAAACACCAAAACACTGTCCGCGCTGCAGATCAACAGAATTGCGTCAGGACCCTGATACCCTTGACACATGGTTTTCTTCAAGCTTATGGACCTTTTCAACCCTTGGCTGGCCTAAAAAAACATCTGATTTAAAGTATTTTCATCCTACATCAGTGATGGAAACGGGATATGACATACTGTTTTTTTGGGTGGCAAGAATGATTATAATGACGCTTTATGCTCTCAATGAAATACCGTTTAAAACAGTTTATCTGCATGGATTAATCAGGGATAAATTCGGCAATAAAATGAGCAAATCGCGTCCCGAAACATGTATAGATCCGCTTGATATGATTAAAAAATACGGAACTGACGCTGTAAGATTAAGCCTAGTGATAGGTTCAACACCCGGCAATGATATGAGACTTTATGAGGAAAAAATTGCCGGATACAGGAATTTTGTAAATAAGGTATGGAATGCCGCGCGGTTTGTGTTAATGAATGTAAATGAGTCTGATTTACGAATAAAATTTTCTTCTGCTTCAATAAAAACAAACGCGGACAAATGGATATTAAGCAAACTGCAAAAGATTGTAAAAACCACGACGCGTCTTATCGAAGAATATAAATTTTCTGAAGCGGGAAATAAAGCGTATGATTTTCTGTGGTCTGTTTTTTGCGATTGGTATCTGGAATTAAGCAAAGGAGAAAATAAAAATCCTGTTGTGCTTTTATATACCTTAAAGACAATGCTGAGCTTGCTTCATCCTTTTATACCGTTTGTCACAGAAGCAATATGGTCAAATCTTACAAGCCGAACAATGCTAATAAATGAGAAATGGCCAAAGTTTAATAAATCTCTGGTGAATGAAAAAATAGAAAAGAAAGTAGAA
>Ga0123519_10011246_pt1 | contig 13239 bp, 8 predicted proteins | sample YelNatPaOPRAMG02_FD_87396 | JGI IMG/M metagenome (GOLD analysis project Ga0123519, IMG submission 87396) | Hot spring microbial communities from Yellowstone National Park - Yellowstone National Park OP-RAMG-02 (version 2) | ecosystem: Environmental > Aquatic > Thermal springs > Hot (42-90C) ...
GAGGAGATGGCCCGCACCCTGGGCACCAGCGCCAGCGCGGTGAAGGCCAAGCTCCATCGTGCACGAGAGCTGATGGCCCAACATCTGTCGCGGCGTCAGGAGGTGCAGCCCGTACACGGGCTGGAGAGGAGAGTGACCAGACATGCGTTGCCATGACGCGCACGAGTGGATGTCGCTCAAGCTCGACCGCCGCCTTCCGGCCGATTTGGAACGAGAGCTGCAGGCCCACCTGGCCAACTGCCCCGCCTGCGCCGAGGAGTGGTCGACATGGCAAGAGATCGCCAACCTCTTCGAAGGGGCGCCGTTGGCTGAGCCGCCGGAGGACCTTGCGGCCCGGGTGCTGCTGCGCCTGGAGGCCAGGCCTCATTGGAGCGCGCTCCTCTGCAGCCTGCTCGCCCTGCTGGCCGGGTTGGTGGCCATCAGCGCCCTCTTCCTCGCCCCTTGGGCTCAGGCCTGCAGTCTGGCCTTGCGGGTGATCCTGACTCCAGGCGCGCTCGGGGCCATCTCACATGCCGTGGCCGACGTGGTCCGGCCCCTCGCCCTGGCGGCCGAGGCGGTGCGCATCGCCGTACGTGCTGTGGTCACGCCCAAGTCGGCACTGGCAGCGTTGGGCTACGGGGCAGTGCTCCTGGCCGCCTTGGCCGGGTGGCTGCGGTTGGTTGTTCTTTCACCCATTCGAGCGCGTTCGAGCGCCGAGTTCGAATGATCGATCATGAGGCAGAGACCATCCCAGGAGGAGAGAGTCATGGTACGGTGGCGAGTGTTGTTGGCTGCAGTCATCCTCGCCTTGCTGCTGAGCCCGCCGGTGCTGGCCCAAGGTGGCGAGGGGGGACGGGTGACCTTTGGCCAGGATATCACGGTGCGGAGCGGTGAGAACATCAATGGCGACCTGGTGGCCTTTGGCGGCTCTGTCACCATCGATCCAGACGGCCAGGTGCGCGGGAATGTCGTCTCTTTCGGCGGCAACATCGATATCGGCGGCCGAGTGGATGGCGATGTGATCTCCTTCGGCGGCAGCCTGGTGCTGCGCAGTGGCGCCTACGTGGCGGGCAACGCCCTCGCGACCAACGGCGTCAGCCGCAGCCCAGGTGCGGTGGTCCGCGGGCAGGTGGGCGATATGCGTGGTGGCATGACAGTGCCGGCGCTGCCCTCGGCCCCCGCGCAGCCCAGGCTATGGTGGCCAGGCTGGGGGCCGGGCTGGCCCTGGGGCTCCGGCGCCTTTGACCTCCTGAGCTCGATCTGGCGTTCGATCATCGGCACGCTGACCATGCTGGCGCTGGGCATCATCATCGTCCTCCTCATCCCCAGAGCTACGCACACGATGGGGCATGCCTTCGTGGCCTTCGCGGGCCAGAGTCTGGCAACCGGGCTCCTGACCTGGCTCGTTGCCGCCCTGGCGGTGCCCTTGCTCATCATCATCTGTATCGGCATCCCTGTGGCAGTGCTGGGAGTCGCGGCCCTGGCCATCGCCACCGGCCTGGGTTGGATCGTCGCCGGGCTCGTGCTGGGCGAGAGGCTCCTGGATGCGCTCAACCATGCCGACCACCAGCCGGTGCTGGCCGTAGTGGTGGGGTTGCTCGTCCTGGCCGTGCTTTCGGCGGTGCCCTGCCTGGGCATCCTGGTGACCATCCTGGTCGCCACCTGGGGCTTGGGAGCGGTCATCCTGACCCGCTGCGGCACAACGCCCTACGCGCCTACAGCCGGCGGCCCCCTGCCGCCCCTGGTGCCCACGGCCTCGCCTGCGCCTCACGCGCCGCCGATGGAGGCCCCGCCGGCAGCTCCGGAGCCGGCCGAGCCGCCTGCTCCATCAGAGCCCCATCAGAACTCGTAGCAATCCATGGCAGCGCCCAAGGCGCCCCACGTGATGGAGGCCTGGTAGGGGTTTGGGCGGGTTGAAGCAGCCAGTTGCTTCAACCCGCCCAAACCCCTACTCGCTTTCCCCGTGCATTCGCACCCCCGCTGCGAACCTGCTATAATCCGATTGTGCAGCAGGAGAAGACGATGGAGCGTCACCGCCAGATCACGCCCCACCTGGGCCTGCCACTCCTGATCATGGCTGTGCTCCTGGCCCTCCAGATTGTGGCTCCAGCGCCGCCGCTCGCCTACGTGCTGGCCGTGCTGGCAGGCGCCCTCGGCGCTGGATACTATTGGGCGCGGCAGATGGCCGGCGGGGTAACCCTGGAGCGCGAGCGTCGCTACGGCTGGGCACAGGTGGGCGACGTCGTCGAAGAGCGCTTTGCCCTGCGCAACGCCTCCTGGCTCCCCGTTCTGTGGGCCGAGATCCGCGACCATTCGACCCTCCCCGGCTACACCGCCTCTCGCGTCACCGGCGTCGACGGCCACGCGACCACGCGCTGGCTCGCCGAGGGCGAGTGCCGCCAGCGCGGCATCTTTACCCTGGGACCGATCGACGTGCGCATGTCGGACCCATTCGGCTTCTTCACCATCTCCCTGCGAGTGGGCGAGCAGAGCACCTTCGTGGTCTACCCGGTCATCGCCGCTCTGCCGCCCTTTGAGATGCCGCGCGGCGAGGCGCCCGGCCACATGCGCGCCAACCTGCGGGCCAGCGCGGCCACGTCCAGCGCCTCTTCGGTGCGCCTCTACACCCCGGGCGACCCCACCCGCCGCATCCACTGGCCCACCACAGCGCGCCACGGCGAGCTCTACGTCAAGGACTATGACCGCGAGCCTGCCGGGGACCTCTGGGTCATCCTCGACCTCCAGGAAGAGGTACAGGCCGGCGAGGGCGAATCCTCCACCGCCGAGTATGGAATCACCCTGGCCGCTTCCCTCGCCGATGCCATGCTCCGCCAGAGCCGGGCCGTGGGGCTGCTCTGCGACGGCGGCGAGCATACCCTCCTGCGCCCCCAGTGGGGCCAGGTCCAGCTCTGGCGCATCCTGCGCAGCCTCTCTGCCACCCGGGCGGCCGGCCAACAGCCCCTGGGCACATTGATCGGCAGGGCCGTGCCGGTGCTGGGCCACGGGGTCACGGCTGTCGTGATCACCCCCTCCACCCGCACAGAGTGGCTGCCTGCACTCCTGGAGCTACAACAGCGCTCCATCGCTACCAGTGTGGTCCTGCTCGATGCGGCCTCCTTCGGCGGCCAGGGCAGCGTCGAGGCCATGTTTGGCCTGCTCTCAGCACGCGGGGTCGCCGCTCAGGTGATCGACAGCAGCTTCCGCTTCCGGCCACTGGTGCAGCGCCGCCGGCAGCGGCCGACCTATAAAGTGCTCGGCACGGGCAGAGTGATCGCCGTGCCGCCTGTCTAGGGAACTAAGGGAACTACGGAACTGAGGGAACTGCAGAGCCGCCCCCTCAGGTCCCTAGTTCCTCCAGTTCCCTCAGTTCCTCGTAGGACAAGCCCCATGGTCTTGCGCTTGTTGAGGAAGCTTGAGCCGCCCCACGGCTACCTGGTGCTGGGCCTGCTCCTGGGCACGGTCCTCTGCCTGCCGTTGGGGGTCATGGCGGCGGGCTGGCTGAGCGGATCCGCCGCGCTGCTGGGCATCGCGCTCCTGGCAGCGCTCACCGGCTTTGTGGCCGGGCTCACGCCGGTGCCCGGGCGGCTCGTGGGCCTCTTTGGGCTGCTGACGGGCATCGAGTGGAGCGTGGCCACCTTGGGCCGGCTCCTGCCCAGTGCAGGGGCCATCGCGCGCGAGCTGGGCCGGAGCGCGCTCTGGCTATGGAGCGGCCTGCACGGCGCGTGGACGGCCGATTGGCCCCTCCTATCCCTGCTGCCCGATGTGCGGGCGCGTGGGCTGGCCCTCTGGGCACGGCTCGGCTCGTGGGCGCAGGCCGGCCTGAGCGGGGGAGCCAGCCACGACTCGCTGGTGCTCCTCATGCTGGCGGCAGTCGCCACCTGGTGGCTGGGGTACTTTGCGGGCTGGCAGGTGGCCCGGCGCCGCAGCGCCCTGGTGGCCCTGGCACCCGCCGGCGCCGCCCTGCTGGCCAACTGCGCCCTCACCTGGGGAGCCGGGGTCGACTATCTGCGCGCCTTTCTGGGCGGCACGTTGTTGCTCATGGTGCTGCTGCACTTTCACAGCCAGGAGGCGCGCTGGCAGCGCGAGGCCATCGACTACTCGGAGGAGCTGCGCCCGATGGTGGGCCTGGTGGGCCTGGCGCTGTCATCGTTGCTGGTAGTGGTGGCCCTGGCCATGCCCTACGTGACCTGGCGACAGTCGGTCGATCTCTTCTGGCGCTACGCCCACCGGCCCTACGAGGCCGTCACCCAGCGCCTGGATCGGCTCTTTGCGGCCCGCATCCCCGTCGCAGGCCCGGCGCCGGCCGGCCGTCACGGCGCCCAGGGCCACGAGCTCTCGGGCCCTGTCGAACTCGGCCGTGACCTCGTCTTCTACGTCGCCACCAGCGACCCGGCGCCGCCGCCCTCTGAGGAGCAACGCCTGGCCGGCGCCGCCACCCCCCGGCACTACTGGCGGGAGCTCACCTACGACACCTACACCGGCCGGGGTTGGGAGAATGCCACCAGCGAGCGCATGGGCCGTGCCGCCGGCGATGAGTTGGCTGCGCCGCCGGGTCCGCACACCATCCTGACCCAGACCTTCACCCTTCAGCAACCGGCGCAGGGTCTGGCGCCCGCAGCCAACGAGCCCGTGCGCGCTCTGGTAGCCTGTACCCTCATCAGGCGCAGCCCCAGCGACCTGGTGGGCCTGGCTGTGGAGGCGACCGAGTACACCATCGTCTCCCACATCCCCTTGCCCACCGTAGAGCAGCTCCGCCAGGCAGGGGCCGAGTACCCTGCCGAGATTGCGGCCCGCTACCTCAGCCTGCCCGCCATCCCCGAGCGTGTGCTCGACCTGGCCCGCCGCCTGACCGCCCGCGCCCCTACGCCCTACGACAAGGCCGTGGCCATCGAGGGCTACCTGCGCGCCTTCGACTATGATCTGGCGATCGCTGCCCCACCGGCCGGCGCAGATGTGGCCGACTATCTGCTCTTCGAGACCCGACGCGGCTACTGCGACTATTATGCCACAGCCATGGCCGTCATGCTGCGCGCAGTGGGCGTGCCGGCCCGCTACGCAGCGGGCTTTGCCATGGGCCAGTACGACGAACGGCGCGGCGCTTACGCCGTCACTCAGCGCGATAGCCATGCGTGGGTCGAGGTCTACTTCCCGGGCTGCGGCTGGATCGAGTTCGAGCCGACCCCCTACCGCGCCGCCTTTGCCCGGCCAGCCGACAACCGCGCTCCCCCCACCTCCGCCGCCACGCCCCTGCCGGCGGCTATGCCGTGGGCTACACACACCCTGGCGGGGGCGGTTCTCCTGCTGGCGGCGGCGGCGCTGGGTGGACTCCTCTGCTGGGCTCTGCGCGCGCTGCAGGTGCGCCGCAACGCCGACGCAGCGCGCCTGGCCCAGCAGATATACGGAGAGATGCTGGCCGCCGCACGGCGGGTGGGGTTGGAGCCGGCTGCTGGGGATACGGTCCTGGAGTTCAGCGACCGCCTGGGCCGCGCGCTCGAGGCGCGGGGGCAATGGGCCCGCGGTGCCGCCGCCGAGGCGCAGGCCATCGCCCGGGCCTACGTCCTCGCCCGCTACGGCTCTGCACCTCCTTCGGCCTCCGAGGCCGGCACGGCGCTCATAGCCTGGCAGCGCCTGAGGGGCAGGCTGCGCCGCCTCTTCTGGTGGAGGTGGTGATACCCCGTGGGACAGGCCTTCCAGCCTGTCCGGCCCTCGTGCCTGCGGCCAACCGGCACGCCAGGAGGCCTGCCCCACTATGCCCAGGCCGAGGGCTGGCGGCAAAGGAGCTGGCCGCCACCGCGCTGCCCCACGAACTCCCCTTCCTTGACGATGACCTGGCCGCGCAGCACCGTGGCCACCAGCCGCCCCGGCACCGTCCACCCCTCGTAGGGGGTATAGTCCACCCGCTGGTGCAGGCCGGCTGCGTGCAGCGTCGTGGTGCCGCCGGGGTCGAGGATGGCCAGGTCGGCATCGGAGCCCACAGCCACCGTGCCCTTGCGCGGGTAGAGCCCCAGGGCACGGGCCGGTTCGGTCGCTGCCACAGCCACAAAGCGCTGCAGCGAGAGCCTGCCCTGCGCCACGCCCAGCCCATAGAGGAGAGGAATGCGCGTCTCGATCCCCGGGAGACCGTTGGGGATCAGGTTGAAGGCCTCCCTGCCCCGCTGTTTCTCCACCGCGAAATTCCACGGGCAATGGTCGGTAGAGACCACTTGCAGCTCGTCCTCAGCCAGCGCGGTCCACAGGGCATTGGCATGGCTCTGCGAACGCAAGGGCGGCGTACAGACGTACTTGGCCACCTCAAAGCCCGGCCCCTCGAGACAGGCATCGGTGAGGGCCAGGTACTGGGGGCAGGTCTCGGCCACGACGCGCTGGCCACGAGCCCGCGCCTGGGCGATGGCTGCCAGCGTCTCGCGGCAGGTGACGTGGGCCATGTAGACCGGCGCATCCACCAGCGCCGCCAACGCCAGCGCACGGTTGGCTGCCTCGCCCTCCACCAGCGGCGGGCGGCTCTGCGGGTGATAGCGCGGCTCGGTGTGGCCCTCGGCCAGGAGGCGAGCCGTCAGGTAGGCCACGGCATCGTGATTCTCTGCATGCACCAGCGGCAGCACCCTGTGCCGCCGACACGCATCCAGCGCGCGCAACAACTCGCCATCGTCGAGGCGCAGGCCGGCGTAGGTCATGTAGATCTTGGCCGTCGTGTGGCCCTCGGCAGCCAGGCGCGGCAGGGCAGCCAGGTTCTCGTCACCAGCATCGGCCAGGGTGAGGTGCAGCGCCAGGTCCACCGCGATGCGCCCTTCGGCCTCGGCCCAGCGGGCGCGCACCCCCTCCGCCAGATCGTCGCCACGGGCGTTGCCGGTGAAATCGGCCACCGTGGTCACCCCGCCGCAGGCCGCCGCCACCGTGCCGCTCTCGAAATCATCGGTCGAAACGATCTCGCCCACACGCAACTGGAGGTGCACATGGGGGTCCACAAAGCCGGGGAAGACGTAGCAACCGGAGACGTCGAGGCTGGGCCCGCCGGCCAGGTTGGCGCCCATCGCCACAACGCGCCCGCCGCGAATGCCCACATCGACGCGCCGGGCGTCGCCGGCCGTGACGACGACGCCGTTGCGAATGATCAGATCCAGCGTTTGTGCCATGCCTTTTCTTCAGAGGGGGCAGGCCAGGAGGGCAAGAGCCATTCTGACCCGCCACAGGGGAGGCGCCGTTCTCGCAGGCGCGGCGCCTCGGGCGAACGACCCCAGGAGGTCCACCGACGCGCAGCCCCTGGCCCACGAAGGCGGGGTACTGCCACGCTCTATTATACACCCGCCTGTCAACATGACGGGCGCACGCGGCAGGGCCTTTGCCAAGTCGTGGGTGGGGGTTTGGCGGGTTGGCCTTGACGGCCGCACACCCCCGGCGTATACTGGAAGTGTGGTGTATCTTACGTATCCCCGTGCGGTTGGCCGCGTGATTCTCTTCGCTGTCGTTGGCTCCATCGCACCACCCACCGCTGCACAGGCCGTTGCGTGTGCCCGGGAAGACGCTTCGGCCGTTGCTCCCGCGGACGGCGGCGCTCCCGTCTCGCGGGCTCTCCCGGCGTGCGACCGACAAGGAGGTCCTGCCATGCCTGCCCTACGGGATTTTGGCGCCTCGGCGCTCTGCTCGGCTCTGGCCTGGCTCAGCCGGCGGCGCCTGCCGCAGACCCACGGCACGATCACGGTCGCCGGCCTCGAAGCCTCCGTCGAAGTGATCCGCGACCGCTGGGGCGTGCCCCACATCTACGCCGCGAACGAGCGCGACCTGATGTTCGCTCAGGGCTTTGTGCACGCCCAGGACCGGCTCTGGCAGATGGAGTACTCGCGCCGGCTGGTAGCCGGGCGCCTGGCCGAGGCGCTCGGCCCCGAAGCGCTGCCGGTGGACCGCTGGCTGCGCACCCTCGGCATGCGGCGCGTGGCCGAGGTGGAGACGGCCAGGCTGGAGGGGGAGGTGCGCGCTGCCCTGGAGGCCTATGCCGCCGGGGTCAACGCCTGCATCGCCCGCGGCCGGCTGCCGATCGAGTTCACCCTGTTGCGCTACCGGCCCGAGCCCTGGTCGGTGGCCGATACCGTCTCCTGGGGCAAGATGATGGCGTGGACGCTCTCGGTCAACTGGGAGATGGAGCTGATCCGCGCCCGCCTCGTCGACCGCCTGGGGCCCGAGCTGGAGGCGGAGCTGGAGCCCAGCTACCCCGCACGCTGCCCACAGATCATCCCGCCCGGCGTGGATGGGTCGGGCCTCGGCCGCTCGGCCGAGGAGCGAGCCAGGCGGGCACGCCCCTTCACCGGCCCCACCGCCACCGAGGGCCTTGGCTCCAACAACTGGGCCATCGCCGGCACGCGCACCGCCTCGGGCGCGCCCATCCTGGCCAACGACATGCACCTCGTCCTCACCGCACCCGCCATCTGGTACGAGAACCACTTGGTCGGCGGCGGCTTCGACGTCACCGGCGTCACCTTCCCCGGCGTGCCGGGGGTAGTGGCCGGGCACAATGGCCACGTGGCCTGGGGCTACACCAACGGGTTCCCCGATGTGCAGGACCTCTACATCGAGCGCCTGCGGCGCAGCGCCGACGGCCACGTACAGTACGAGTACCGGGGCCAGTGGCTCGATGCGCAGGTGATCCGCGAGGAGATCCGCGTCCGCGGCGGCAGGCCGGCCGTGGAAGAGGTCGTCGTCACCCGCCATGGGCCCATCATCAACGCCCTCTCGCCAGACCTGGCCGGCGAGCAGCCCCTCGCCCTGCGCTGGACGGCGCTGGAGCCCGAGGAGGTGTTCCGCGCGCTCTACTGGATGTGCCGTGCCCGCAACTGCCGCGAGTTCCGTGAGGCGCTGCGCCACTGGGGCAGCCCGGCGCAGAACACGGTCTACGCCGACACCGAAGGCAACATCGCCTATACCCTCGCCGGCCGCATCCCCATCCGCACCAGAGGCGACGGCTGTCTGCCGGTGCCCGGGTGGACGGGCGAGTGCGAGTGGTCCGGCTACATCCCCTTCGAGGAGCTGCCACACCTCTGGAACCCGGCCCCGGGCTATGTCGTGACCGCCAACAACCGCGTGGTGGGCGACGACTATCCCCACTTCCTGGGCACCGACTATGCCACGGGCGACCGCGCCCAGCGCATCCGCGAGCTGATCGAGGCGCGCGAAAAGATCGGCGTGGATGATGTGCGGGCCATGCAGTTCGACCAGCTTTCGCCCTCCGCCCGCCTCATGGCTGCGCGCCTGGGCGAGCTGCAGGTCGACGACCCGGAGCTCGCGGCCGCGATCGAGATGATACGCTGCTGGGACGGGCGCCTGGCCGCCGACAGCCCCGCCGCCTGTGTCTACGAGACCTTTGTGCGCCGCATGATCCACCTCCTGGTGGCCGGCAGGCTGGGCGAGCTGGCGGAGCACTATGAGGGCAAGGGGCCCACGCCGGTCCTCGCCGAGGCCAGCCTCTTCGGCTGCCGCGCCTGGGAGTGGCTGGAGCAGATGTGGGCCAACCCCCAGTCGCGCTGGTTCGACCTGGGCCATGGCGAGTCGCGTGACGACGTGGCGCGCCGGGCGCTGCGAGAGACGGTGGATTGGCTCAAAGCCGAGCTGGGCCCCGACCCGGCCGGCTGGGCCTGGGGCCGACTGCACCGCCTGACCTGCGCCCACCTGCTGGGCCGCGTGGCCCCGCTGGATCGGCTCTTCAACCGCGGCCCCTACCCGCTGGGCGGCGATGGCAACACCATCTGGGCGACCGGCGTGGCCGGCCCAGACCTGAAGGGCGAGACCCTCGTCGGCCCGCCCTTCCGCTTCATCGCCGACCTGGCCGACCTGCCGCACGCCCTCGGGCTCCTGGCACCCGGCCAGTCGGGCCACGTCGGCAGCCCCCACTACGACGACCAGATGCAGGCCTGGTTCACCGGCGGCTACCACCCCATGCTCTGGGAGCGCGCCGACGTGGAGCGTGAGGCCGAAGCCCGGCTGCAGCTAAAGCCGGGCTGAATCCGGCGTGACCCCTTTCCTGGCACCGATTGTGCTGAGGGTGCCCGATGGTGCCCTCTGGGCAATCTGCTGCGGAAAGGGGTCTCTTCATGTCTGGCCGCCAAGGCATCCTCTCCCCAATCGTGTGTGCCGGACTCTCCTGGCTCTGCAAGCGCAGGCAGCCGCGCGTCGACGGCACCCTCCGCGTCGCCGGCCTGCACGCCCCGGTGGAGATTATCCGCGACCGCTGGGGCGTGCCCCACATCTACGGCCAGGAGATCACCGACGTCATGTTCGGCCAGGGCTTCGCCCAGGCACAGGACCGGCTGTGGCAGATGGACTTTCAGCGCCGGCTGGCTGCGGGCCGGCTGGCCGAGGTGTTGGGGCCCCCGGCCCTCCCCACCGACCGCCTGCTGCGCATCCTCGGCCTGCGCCACGTGGCCGAGCAGGAGGCCGCGCTCCTGGCCCCCGCCGTCCACGCCGAGCTACAGGCTTTTGCCGACGGGGTCAATGCCTGCCTCGCCACCGAACCACTTCCGGTCGAGTTCACCCTCTTGCACTACCGGCCCGAGCCGTGGACGATCATCGACACCATCGCCTGGCCGGTCATGGTCTACTGGAACCTTTCGGTGAACTGGGAGGCTGAGCTCCTGCGCGCGCAGCTCATCAACCGGCTGGGGCCCGAGCTGGCAGCCGAGCTCGAACCCGACTATTGCTCGCGCTGGCCCTGCGTGCTGCCCCCTGGCCTCGACGATCGCACCATCGGCGCCGAGGCACAGGAGCTCGCCGCACAAGCGCGGCCATTCGTCGGGCCGCCCGCCCAAAGCGGCCTGGGCTCCAATGCGTGGGTGCTCGCCGGTTCGCGCACCGCCTCGGGCATGCCGCTCCTGGCCAATGACCTGCACCAGCAGATGAGCATCCCCTGTCTCTGGTACGAGAACCACCTCGTAGGCCCGGGCCTGAACGTAACCGGCGTCACCTTCCCAGGCGTCTTTCACGTGGTCGTTGGCCACAACAGCCACGTCGCCTGGGGCTTTAGCAACGGCTTCCCCGACGTACAGGACCTTTATGTCGAGCGCGTGCGGCACGCCCCAGGTCGGGGCATACAGTACCAGCACCGGGGCGAGTGGCACGATGCCCGCGTGCGCCGCGAAGAGGTCCGCGTGCGCGGCAGAGGCGTCGCCGTGGAGGAGGTCATCAGCACCGGCCATGGCCCCATCATCAACGGCCTGGCCCCAGGCCTGGCCGGCGACCAGCCGTTGGCCTTGCGCTGGACGTGCTTCGAGCCGGGGACGATGGCCCAGGTGCTGCACGACACATGCCGGGCAGGCACATGCCGCCAGTTCCGGGCCGCCCTCCAGGCCTGGACAGGGCCTTCGCAGAACATCGTCTATGCCGACACTGCCGGCAACATCGCCTACTCTCTCCCCGGCCGCATACCGATCCGCACCAGGGGCGACGGGCGGGTGCCGGTGCCCGGATGGACGGGGGAGTACGAGTGGGCCGGCTACATCCCCTTCGAGGAGTTGCCTCACCTGTACAACCCACCCGTGGGTTACGTGGCCAGCGCCAACAACCGCCCCACCCCCGCCGACTATCCCTACCCCATCGGCTGCGATCACTGTTCAGGAGATCGTGCCCAACGCATCATCGAAATGATCGAGGCGCACGCCGCCATCGATGTGGCCGATGCTCAACAGATGCAGATGGACCAGCAATCGCCCGGGGCGCGCCTGGTGGCCGGCTACATCGGGCGGCTGCAGGTGGACGACCCGCACCTGGCCTCCGTGGTGCAGATCATGCGCGATTGGGATGGTCGCCTGAGCCCAGACAGCCCGGCCGCTGCCGTGCACGAGGCCCTGGTGCCCCGCCTGGCCGGGCTCATGCTCCGTGACAGGCTGGGCGACCTGGCCGAGCGCTACACCGGCAAGGGCCCGGTGCCGCTCTTGGCCGACGGCAGCCTCTTCGGCTTCCGCGCCTGGGAGTGGCTGCAGACCACCCTGCCCGATGCCCACTCCCACTGGTTCGACCTCGGCCATGGCGAAACGCGCGACGAGGTGCTGCAACTGGCTCTGCGCCAGGCAGTCGCGGAGCTCCAGGAGAAGCTGGGCCCCGACCCCCAGAGCTGGGCCTGGGGCAAGCTGCACACCCTCACCTACGGCCACCCCTTCGGCCAGGTGAAGGCGCTGCGCCGCTTCTTCAACCGCGGCCCCTATGCCCTCGGAGGCGACTATACCACCGTCTGCGCCACCGGCACCACCCTCTACGACGCCGGCGCCGGGAAGGCGGTGATCGGCCCTTCCTACCGCTTCATCGTCGACATGGCCAACCCGGAAAGCGGCCACAGCCTGCTGGCACCAGGCATGTCGGGCCAGCCCTCAAGTCCCCACTACGACGACCAGGTGCAGGCCTGGCTCGACGGCGAGTATCACCCCATGCTCTTCGCGCGCGAGGACGTCGAGCGCGAGGCCGAGAGCCGGCTCGTGCTCGTCCCTGAGTAGGGTGCGGGGTTTGCCGTGCGGCCACAGGGCAGCGAGCTTTCGGGGGTTGACGCCAGAAGGCAGCGGAGCGGTGGCCTGGCTTCCACTCAAGCCACCCCGCAGGCCTGGGATGTGCCCACTCGCCCCGCCCCATTCGAAAGGTACTGCCTCTTGGTGTACAATGAGGGCCAGCCCGATCACGATTCAGAGAGGACTGCGGGAAGTGAGCCGATCCGATCAGGTGGCTGGCGCCGCAGCCGGCCGCATGCTCGAGCAGATGGGGCTGGGTGAGCTGAAGCGGCTGCTGCCTCTGGTGCGCCAAGAGTACGCGCCGGTCTTTGCCGGACGCCGCACGGTGTGCCTGGCGGGCCCGGTCAACACCGGCAAATCATCGCTCTACAACGCGCTGGTCGGGCCTGCGGCGCCGAAGGCCCAGGTGAGCCCCGTGCCCGGCACCACCCGCAGCCCCCTGCGCGGCGATGCCGGCGCTTTCTGGGTCGTCGACACGCCGGGGGCCAACGAGGCGGCGGTGGGCCATGAAGGCCCGCAGGCCGCGGCCGGCCGGCACGCGGCAGCCATCGAGGCGGCCGCAGCGGCCGATTTCGTGGTGCTGGTGTTCGATGCCTCGCACGGCATCGCGCAAGACGAGGCCTTCCTCTACGGCGAACTGGTGGGCTTGGGCACACCCTATGTGGTGGCCCTGAACAAGATCGACCTGGTGCGCGGGAGCGAGGAAGCGGTGGTCAAGGCCGCGGCCGAGGCCCTGCAGCTCAAGCCCGAGCAGATCATCCCCACCTCGGCCACCCACCGC
>Ga0123519_10011250_pt1 | contig 13234 bp, 13 predicted proteins | sample YelNatPaOPRAMG02_FD_87396 | JGI IMG/M metagenome (GOLD analysis project Ga0123519, IMG submission 87396) | Hot spring microbial communities from Yellowstone National Park - Yellowstone National Park OP-RAMG-02 (version 2) | ecosystem: Environmental > Aquatic > Thermal springs > Hot (42-90C) ...
CCTTGGCCTTTCTATAGCCTATATGATAGTCAAGGAGCACGGAGGAGACATCGTTGTGGCCTCCGAAGAGGGGAAGGGTTCAACCTTCACGGTGAGACTGCCATGGAAAGGATGACCATACTTATAGTCGAGGACGAAGACAACCAGAGGATGCTGCTTAGGGGTCTCCTCGAGAAGGAGAGGTACCGGATCGTTGACGCGAAGGGGGCGGCAGGAGCCATCGAACTCGTAAAAGAGCATGCTGTGGACTGCCTGCTTCTAGACTATCGGCTTCCTGATCTGGACGGCCTCGAAGTGCTAAGGAGGGTAAAGGCGCAGAACCCGGAGCTGGAAGTGATCATGATCACGGCATACGGAACAGTAGAGAAGGCAGTTGAAGCACTCAAGTCTGGCGCGAGTGATTACCTCCAGAAGCCAGTGGATTTCGACGATCTCTTGATCAAGTTGAAGAAGATAGAGGAGAAGAGGCAACTCATTCGCGAGATAGACGTACTCAAACAGGTAGTGAAAGAGAGATTCACGAAGGAAGGATTTATCTATGCCTCCGAGGCCATGGAAAGGGTCATGAGCATCGTCGTGAGAGTGGCAGGAACCGATTCTACCTGCCTCATCACAGGAGAGAGCGGAGTGGGCAAGGAACTCGTTGCCAATCTTGTGCACGAGATGAGCAACCGAAGGGAAGGCCCACTCATCAGGGTGAACTGCGCTGCCATTCCGGATAACCTGCTCGAAAGCGAACTCTTCGGGTACGAGAAGGGCGCCTTCACGGGGGCCTTGCAGAGGAAACCGGGGAAGTTCGAGCTTGCCGACAAAGGCACCATCTTTCTCGATGAGATAGGCGACCTCTCCTTCCCCCTTCAGGCGAAGCTCCTCCGGGTCATCGAGCAGAAAGAGATAGAGAGACTTGGAGGCCTTTACCCTTTCAAGGTTGATGTGAGGATCATCGCAGCGACTAATAAGGATCTCGAGCAAGAGGTGAAGAAGGGGAGTTTCAGGGAGGATCTCTACTTCCGGCTGAACGTGGTTACGATCGAGATTCCACCGCTAAGGCACAGGAAGGAAGAGATCCCTCTGTTCCTCGATTTCTTTCTGAAGAAGTTTTGCGGAAGATACGGGAAGCAGATAAAGGGGTTCACCAGGGAGGCGAGGGACTGGCTCATGAAGTACGACTATCCAGGCAACGTAAGAGAACTCGAGAACATCGTTGAAAGAGCTGTCGTCCTCACAAGGGGGGAATATATATCTATCGATGACCTCCCGGCAGGCAGGGGGAGAGAGACAGGCAGTTCCCTCACGATGAAACAGACCGTGGAGGAGATCGAACGCAGGATGATCAAGGAGGCCCTCGCACAGGCAGGAGGTGTGCAAAAGAGGGCTGCAGAGATTCTTGGTATTACGGAGAGGATACTTAGGTACAAGGTAAAGAAGTACGGCCTTCTTCCAAGGCAACAGGAGGAATAGTTGGGAGATGGCACACCCATCTCCCAAAGGACCTCTACTTGCCTGTAGTTGGGGCTGGTTGCGGGGCAGTGGTCGTTGTCTCGCCAGTCGTTGGCTGCTGGGTTGTAGGCGCAGGAGCGGCCTCTTCCTTGGCAGGCGGAGGACTCTTAGTCTCTTCCTTCTTCTTACTGCAGCTTGTGAGCCCGACAGCAGCGATTAGCGAAAGGGCCATTATTAGTGCCAAAAGCCTTCTCATACTTCTCACCTCCTTTTCTCTGTCTTAAGAAAACACTCCTCTATAGGGTTAGCAATGTACATGCCATAGGCCGCAACGAGCGGATGCGGAGTCCATGCCACCTCGGCCACGCATCCTTTGTCGCCATACAAAGGCCCACATGGAAGTTTGTCAAATTCAAAGTGTCCGGCGGACCGAGCGGTGCTTGGCCATCCCTTTTCCGCCATGACCTGGCCCTTAAGGCACGTCTCTCACCACCGATCTTGACGCAAAGGAACGATTCGGTATAGAAGAAGACAAAAAGCGAGGAGGACCGATGGATGCGATCCAGTGCATAAGGGAGAGGATGAGCATAAGAAAGTTCAGGCCCGATCCCGTCCCAAAAGAGACTATTGTGGAGATCCTCGACGCTGCAAGGTGGAGCCCCTCCTACAAGAATAGCCAGCCCTGGGAGGTTGTTGTCGTATCAGGCAGAAAGAAGGAAGAGCTCACGAAGATGCTTCTTGAGCTCCTTGAAAAGGACGAGAAGCCTTCCCCGGATCTTCCCGAGCCTACGTCATGGCCTGAACCCGAACAGAGGCGCATTGAGGCACTCATGTTGAAGAGGGCCAGGGCATTTGGAAGGGATCTCATCGATCCTGCAGCGCTCAAAGAGGCGAAGAAGGCAAATTTCAGCTTCTATGGCGCACCTTGGGGCATCTTCCTCTTCCAGGATGCCTCCTTGAGCCTTTGGTCACTCTTCGATATGGGTCTCTTTGCTCAGTCTCTCATGATAGCTGCGAAGGCGAAGGGCCTCGGCACAGTCCCTCAAGCGTTCCTTACTGATTACGCCCCTCATATAAAGAGGTTCCTCGGCATCCCTGAGACCAAGCGCCTCGTCATCGGCATCTCCATAGGTTATCCCGATCTCGGGTCTCCTGAGAATTCGATAAGGTCGGATAGGTCCCCACTCAGCGAGTTTGTGAGATGGGTCGAGTGAGATCGTAGAGGCAGCGGCCGTAGGCATCGATCAGGACGAAGAGGGGCATATCTTTTACATGGAGCCTGAAGATCGCCTCAGGACCTAGGTCCTCGTAAGCAAGGACCTCACAGGTCAGGACGAACTGGGAGTAGAACGCGCCTGCCCCTCCTGTGGCTCCGAAGTAGATGGCCCTCCTCTCAACCATTGCCTCCCTCACCTCTCTCGATCTTTTTCCTTTCCCTATCATTCCTTTGAGCCCGAGCTTGAGGAGAAGCGGTGTATAGGGGTCCATACGGGAACTCGTAGTCGGCCCGCAGGCCCCTATGGGCCTTCCAGGATTTGCGGGAGACGGTCCACAATAGTAGATCACCTGCCCATCTAGACTGAAAGGCAGCTCGCTACCTTTCACGATGGCCTCGTACATTCTTTTGTGGGCAAGGTCCCTTGCTGTAAAGATCACCCCTGAAAGTAGCACCATATCACCGACTCTAAGATCCTCGACTGCCTCCGCCTTCAAAGGCGCGGTTATGGACTTCGGCCCCCTCACAGGAGGACCTCCCCTACCCTGTGTGCATGACATCCGACGTTTATGGCGCAGGGGAGGGATGCGATGTGACACGGGGCGGTCTTTATATGGAGATCCAGGACGGTCACCCTCCCTCCATATCCCTGTGGGCCTATACCCGTCTTGTTTACCTCCTCGAGGAGTTGAATTTCAAAGGCAGCAATATCGGGATCTTCGTGCCTCCTTCCGTAGGGTTCAAGCAGCGCCTCCTTTGAGAGAAGAGCCGCAAGCTCCATGTCACCTCCGATGCCGATCCCTATGATGAGGGGAGGACAGGGGTTTGGCCCGCCCGTACTTACTACGTCCAACAGGAATTCTTTTATCCCTTCCTTACCTTCGTATGGGCTAAGCATCCTTAGCGCACTGCAGTTTTCGCTGCCACCTCCCTTCAATATGGCCCTTATCCTTATACCTTCCCCCTTCACAAGTCTCACATGTACGATAGAAGGCGTATTGTCCCCCGTATTCCTCCTCGTCAGGGGGTGGCACACGGACTTCCGGAGCCCTCTGTAAGCCCTCCTCACCCCTTCGTTCAGGGCCTCTTCAAGGCTCCCGCCCTCTATGCGAAGGTCTTCACCAATGTCGACAAACATCACTACGAGGCCCGTATCCTGGCACAGGGGGATCTTTTCCCTTTCTGCAATGCTTCTGTTCTCAAGGAGTTGTTTGAGGACTATCTTCCCCATCTCGCTCTCTTCATGGCAGAAGGCCTCTTCGAGCATCTTCTGCAGGTCTTTACTGCCTCCGTAATTCAGGCTCAACAAGAGCGCCTCTGCAGCCCTCTCAACATCTTGAGCATCTATCTGCCTCATGCCCTGACGATACCCTTCTCCATGAGGAGTCCCAACTCCGCCCGCGCCCTCTCTATCGTCTGCTTAGCCATCTCGTAAAGCTCCTTCTGGGCAAGCCTGAGCCTTGCCACGTTCTGCTCCATAGCCTTCTTTGCCACAGCCACGGCCTCTCTAACGAAGACCTCTGCTTCATCAAAAGTGGGCACAATGTAATCCTCCCTTATCCCCCTCTCCTCTGCAAACTTGGCGAGTTCAAAGGCAGCGGCTATACACATCTCGTCCGTGATCGTCTTCGCCCTGACGTCCAAGGCCCCCCTGAAGATGCCAGGAAACCCCAGGGCATTATTGATCTGGTTGGGGAAGTCGCTCCTCCCTGTGGCTACTATCCTCGCCCCTGCCCTTCTCGCCTCTTCGGGCCATATCTCAGGGACAGGATTGGCGCAGGCAAACACGATGGGGTCTCTTGCCATCCCTTCGATCCATTCCCCCTTCACTCCGTCCGGTCCAGGCTTCGAAAGGGCGATTAGCACATCCTGACCCCTGAGGGCGACATCGGGCCCGCCATCTCTCCCTTCGCCATTTGTGATCGCGCAGAGTTCCCTCTTCTGCCTGTGCCAAACCGGAATATCCCCCCTCCGCATGTTGAGGATTCCCCTACTATCAACGACTATCATCCTCTTCGGGTCAGCCCCTGCCTTCATAAGGATTCTTGCCACACAGATGTTAGCTGCCCCTGCGCCGATGAGGGTAATCCCCACGTTGCGGATATCCTTCTTCACGATTTTTAGCGCGTTTATGAGGCCAGCGAGGGTAACCGAGGCCGTACCCTGTTGATCGTCATGCCATACAGGAATGGATAGCCCCTGCCTCAACTTTTCCAGCACGTCGAAACATTTCGGACTCTCGATATCCTCGAGATTCACCCCTCCGAAGGAAGGGGCTATCAATCTGACAACATGCACAAGCTCTTCTCCGTCCTTTGTGTCAACGGCGATGGGAAAGGCATCCACGCCACCCAGGTACTTGAAGAGCAATGCTTTACCCTCCATGACGGGAAGGGCTGCGAGGGGTCCTATGTCTCCCAACCCGAGCACCCTCGTCCCATCCGTAACAATGGCCACAGTGTTTGCCCTGTTTGTGTACTCGAAGACCCTTTCTGGCTCCTCGAAGATTCTCTTGCAGGGTTCTGCTACATAGGGCGTGTAAAGGACAGAGAAATCGTCGAAGCTCCTTATGGGACACTTAGGTACGATCTCTATCTTTCCCCTGCAAAGGGAGTGAACAAGTAAGGCCTCTTCCTCCCTCCCCATCTTCCGATCCTTCGGTACAAATCCTCTAGCCTGTAAGCGTAATTTTTAGGACCTTTTCGTGGAAAATTCAAGACAAACTTACGAAGGGGGTGGGTCCTTGACATAGAGCGCCTTTTGGACTTTAATATGTTAGACAGGCTGCGAGAAAGGAGGGTGAAGATGTTGAGAAAGATGTTTGTGGTTCCGGTCCTTCTAGGGGTCTTTCTTCTTGCCGCAGGGTGCGGATGCTTCCGGCAAGCTATGAAGGGGGAAGTCGCCCCACCTAGACCTTCTGAGGTTGTCAAGGTGACACCAGAGGAGAAGAAGGAAGAAGTAGTCGTCAAGAAGGAGGTGCCTGAAGTAAGTCCTTTGGAGAAGAAAGTGCCAGTTCCTGGAGCTGCCCCGTCTGCACCGCCTGAAGGTATCGTATCTCTGCAGGACATCCACTTCGACTTCGATAGGTACAACATCCGCCCTCAGGATGCCGAGATCCTGAAGAAAAACCTCGAGTGGTTCAAGAGGAACCCCAACGAGAAGGTGAGGATCGAGGGCCACTGCGACGAGAGGGGCACCATAGAATACAACCTCGTCCTTGGGCAGAAGAGGGCCGATGCGGCTAAGTCCTTCCTTGTAGACCTCGGGGTAAGGGAGGAACTGCTAGAGACGATAAGCTATGGTAAGGAAAGGCCGATAGATCCCAGACATAATGAAGAGGCATGGGCGAGAAACAGAAGGGCCCACTTCGAGCCACTCAAGTAAGAGTGGAGGCGAGGGAAGCGAAGCTTCTCCATTCTTGACTCAGCCAGAGGAGCTTAGAAGGTTCTTCCATCTGAGTGCGCGGGAGACGGCAGCGATCGAGTCCGTCTCCCGCGTCTATCCTTTGAAGATCCCAAGATACTATGCATCTCTCTTCGACAGAACTGCTACCCGCTGTCCGCTCTCTAGGCAGGCGATCCCGTCCCTGGAGGAGCTCAACTCCTGTTCTGAAGCCGATCCCTTAGGCGAACGCCATATCTCCCTTACTCCCATTCTGCTCAGGAGGTACGAAAACAGGGCTGTTCTGCTTGTAAGCAACACGTGCGCCATGTTTTGTAGATTCTGCAACAGGAAGAGGCTCTTCAAGGAAGGGTTCGACCCTTTGCCCTATCTCGAGGAAAGCCTTGGAAGGATCGCCAGGGAAAGATCTTTGAGAGAGGTCATTCTATCGGGTGGAGACCCTCTTATGCTCGATCCCGATCTCTTCTTCGAGGTCCTATCGAGAATCAAAGACATAAGACATGTAGCCATAGTGAGGGTGAGTTCTAGGGTGCCCGTAGTGTTTCCGGAGGGCCTTAAAGATCGTCACTTAAGAGCATTGAGAAGGCAAGAACCCGTATGGTTCGTCTTGCACATAAACCATCCGAAGGAGGTAACGAGGGAGTTTAAAGAGGCTGTGAGGGCCCTGAGAAGGAGCCGATGCGTACTTGTGAGCCAGACCGTCCTCTTGAGGGGGGTCAACGATTGCCCCCACATACTGAAGGACCTCTTTGAGAGACTGGTCGTCCTTGCCGTAAAACCTTACTATCTATTCCACCTGGACCCTGTGATGGGTACGGAACACTTCAAGGTAGGGATCGAAAGAGGCATCGAGATCATGAGGATCCTAAGGGCCACCGCAACGGGCCTCGCCATCCCCCATTACGTGGTCGACATACCTGGTGGCCTTGGGAAGGTTCCCCTCGAAAAGCATGGCATAAGGGCGAGGGTTGGGCATAGGGTGCATCTAGAAAGCCCGATCGGTGGCGAAGGCGTGTACATAGATGACGCAGCAGAAAGCAGCTGTCTAAGGTGCGGCCTGTGTAGGGGATGTGGAAAGGGGGTAAAGGTAAAGGACGGCGGACAGAAGGCTAAGAAAAAGGGCACCGCACAGAGATACGAAGCCAAAAAGATGGAAGTACCGATGGAGATATCCGGAGAAAAGGCTCAGGATGGTGGCCGAAACTCCTACGATCTGAAATAACGTCTTTGCCTTCCCGTAGGAAGAGGAGGCCATCCTCAGACCGCCGTATGCGTAGAAGGCTCTCAGACTGCTTACAAGGAGCTCCCTGCCAACCATAAGGAGAGTCATCCACAGGGGAACTTGCCTCAGGTATGTAAGGGTGATGAGGACCGAGCAGATAAGCAGTTTGTCGGCAAGGGGGTCAAGGTAGAGGCCAAAGGTACTGCTGAGCTTGAGCCGTCTCGCTACATATCCATCCAGGCCGTCCGTTATACCTGCCACGATGAAAAGGATAAGGGAGAGAAAAAGGAGGTGCTTGCTGGCCGTGCAGAGTAGAAGGAGGATCAAAGGGATGAGGAAGATCCTTGTGAGACTGAGCCTATTGGGGAGACTCCAAAGAGGCACACCTTCGCTCTTCGGACACCTGTAGGACTTATCTGCTCTTGAAGCGCCTGTAATAGGAGATCACCCTTTTCACATATTCCCTTGTCTCTTCGAAGGCCGGGACCGAACCCAATTCAAGGACCCTTTGAGGTCCAGCGTTGTATGCAGCGAGCGCAAGCTCAGTGTTGGCCTGGAAGAAATCCAATAGGTACCTGAAATACCTGATGCCGGCGTTTAGGTTCTCCAGTGGGTCGAAGGGGTCACGAACGCCGAGCAACCTCTGTGTCTCAGGCATGATCTGCATGAGCCCTTTTGCACCCTTCCTCGATACTGCATAAGGATTGAAGTTCGATTCGACCTTTACTATCGCCTTTACGAGGTGAGGGTCCACACATTGCTCCCCTGCAAATCTCCAGATAAGCTCGTCGAATCTTGACTGATCTGGGAGGAGCTCGCCTCGAGACCGCTCGTCGCTGCCATAAAGCAGAATGTCGTACTTCTTCCCGACTGGCTTGACGTTCGTAAAGTGACTTACACCATCCTCGTCGACGTATACATAGATTGTCGTAGCCCCAAGGAGCACAGGGGCGAGCACGAGAGCCGTAAGCACCATAAGGAGACGCACCCTAGTATTTTGAAGTAAAATAGGCCCCCGTGTCAACAGCTCTCGCTCTATGAGCATAGAACGACCTCGTGAAACGGCACTCCATCCTTTAGTTCAAGCATTACCTCCGGAGAGGGCGAACCTTTGCGCCTCGTTAAGATCTCTTAGAAGCCCTGCGATCTTCTTGAAGGCGAGTGCATTTCTGAGGGCCTGTCCGTAAGGACAGTTGTTGAAGTAGACGTATGTGCGGTCTGTCTCCTCTATGACGCCCTTCACCTCTTGCAGGATCCCCTTCAGTTCGTTCTCGGAATACATGTAATTGTACCTCTCATCCTTTTCGGCGCCGAACCAGTTCGGGTTCCTCCCGTGGAGCCTCAAGTAGCCTGTCTTGGAGGTGGCAAGAGGAACGAAGGGGAGGAGTCCCCTTATCTTCGGTTCGTCCACGATACAGTAGCCCAATTCGAGTTCTCTTAAGAGCCTGTAGGCAGTATCGCGGTGCCAGGCCCTATTCCTAAACTCGATGACCACGTCGAAACCGTCCAGTCTCTCCTGGCAAAAGCGGAGGTAGTCGTAGGTAATGGGACTGGGCCAAAAACCATAGGGGAATTGAAGAAGGATGGGACCGAGTCTTCCTGCCTCCTTCAGGGGTAAGATGCCTTCGACGAAACGTTCAAAGGCAGGGGCCGTATCCTTAAGCCTACTTCTGTTCTCCCCGTCCCAGATCTCATGGGTCATGGAACCATGGCTTCTCACGGCAAACTCAAACCCCTCAGGCACCTTTCTTGCCATCGCCTCGGATGTGCGGGCAGAGGGCAGGCTGTAGTAGGTGTAATTCAACTCTACGGTGTCCATGCAAAGGATCTCCGCGTAGTATTCGAGTGCGTTTCTCTGCTTCAGACTCCGGGGGTAGACTGTTCCGAACCAGTCATCAAACTGGAAGCCCGAGGTGCCTACCCTTATCCTCCCCTTAATCCCCTCTTCCAATGCCATGGAGTATCCTCCGAGCAAGCTCTTCCCCCTTCGGTACGTCCTTGGGTCCGATCGGTAAGGTCCCTCTAGCACCCTCGAGCTCTAGGTATCTTTGAACTTCAGGGGTGCAGAGGAAGCGAGAAGGTCTCTGAAGGGTTCTCATACCGCCGTGAGACATCGTGAGGTAAAGCTCCTTCTTCGCCCTCGTGACGGCCACATAGAGCAGTCTCCTCTCCTCTTCAACATCCTCTTCCGAGCTTGTCGTGTAGGAAAGAGGAAGGTGACCATCGGCGAGGCCAAGAACAAAGACGGTATCCCACTCAAGTCCCTTCGCCGAGTGAATCGTGGAAAGGACAAGTGGCCTTGTGTCGAGCCTGATATCCTGCCTGTCCTCCACGACCATTTGAGGTGCCTCCATGGCAACAAGGTCGAGAAGGAAGGATTCAGCTGAGCCATATGCCATCGAGATGTGCTTCAGGGACTCGAGATCGTAAAGCCTCTTAGGATAGTCCTCGTATTTCCTCTCAAGGATTGGCAGGTAATAGTCCACAATGATCGAGACCGCCTCATACACATCCTTCACTCTCGAGGCTGCCTCAAGGGCCTGCTTCAACCGTTCTATGCCAGCTTTCACTCTTGGCCTTCCGGCATAATCGGAGAGCACGCCCCTCCAGTCAACTCTCTCAAGAATTGCCTCGACCAGTAAGCCCGCCGTCTGAAGGCCTACACCTTCGACAAGCCTCAATACCCTATGCCAGGCAAGCTCATCTGCTCCGTTCACGATGACCCTTATATGCGCAAGGACGTCCTTGATGTGGGCTGTCTCCGTGAATCTAAGACCGCCATATGTCTGGTAAGGGATGCCCCTCTTCGAAAGAGAGACCTCTAGCGGCCTTACAAGATACATGCTTCTAAAGAGGACGGCCGTCTTTGAGAGCTCAACGCCTTCATCCCAGAGCTCCTTTATTTTCGATGCGATCCACTCTGCCTCGCTCTCTGGATCCTGGAACACAAGGAGGCAGGGCTTTCTCCCCCCTCCGTTTATAGCCCTAAGAACCTTGGTATACTTTTTCTTCGCCCCCTCTATGATGGAATTCGCAAGGTCAAGGATGGGCTGCGTTGAACGGTAATTGTCCTCGAGCCTCACTACCTTTGCATCTCTAAAGACCTGGAGGAATTCGAACATGTTTTCGAAACGCGCCCCCCTGAACGCATAGATACTTTGCGCGTCATCTCCCACGACCATGACGTTCCTGTGCTTCTCTCCGAGAAGGTAGACGATCTTTGCCTGGATGTGGTTCGTGTCCTGGTACTCATCTACCATCACGTATCTGTACCTCTTTGAGAGTCCCTCTCTCACCCCCTCACTCTCAAGCAACACGTGGAGATAGAGCAAGAGGTCGTCATAGTCGAGGAGATTATGCTCGATCTTGTAACGCACATAACTCTCCTTCAGTCTCTCTATCTCGTCCGCCCAAGAGAGAAGGTGCGGATACTCCTTAAGGAGGATCCTTTCGATGGTCTCGCCGCGGTTGAAGGACGCACTTATGAGTTCCCTCAAAGTGGACTTCGACGGAAGACGCCTCCCCTTTTCCATAAGACCCATCTTAGACGCAAGCCTTGAGAGTAGCTCCTCACTATCAGACTCATCCAAGAAAGAAAGGGGGCGCTTGAAACCGAGTATATCTGCGTACTTCGATACGATCGAATAGCCAAAGCTGTGGAATGTTCCGCCACTTACGTGCTCACAGAGCCTGTTGTGCCTTGACGCCCTCGCTAGCATCTCGCGAGCTGCCCTCCTTGTAAATGTGAGAAGGAGGATAGACTCGGGCCTTATGCCGGAGGAGACCATATGGAGTACCCTGTACTCGATGACTCTCGTCTTCCCCGTCCCCGCTCCTGCGACGACAAGTAGAGGCCCCTCAACAGAGGTAACGGCTTCGTATTGGGATGGGTTGAGTTGCGCTACCAAGAGTCCATCGATGGACACGGGAAATTTTAGCATATAAGCTACCCGAAGTCCTGCATGTCTTGACCCTGATTGGTACTTCCTTACCCATCTCGATTCCAAATAGCCTCTTGGGGGGTGGTATGCCCTCCTCACCTTAGGAGGGCCCTAAGGACGTAGGATCTTGCGGCACCTCAGGCAGGCTCGTTCCTTAGGGCTACCTTGAACAGCAGGGAGGTAAAGAGGGCCCCCAAGGCGTATATGCCGACGGTGATCATAATCTCTGGGAGCGTGGGAAAGTAGGTTGCATAGCGTCCAACTGGTGTGGGAACAAAACCGGGGACGAGGAGGCCTATACCTTTCTCAAGCCAGATGGAGAAGAATGCCGAGAGGGCACCGATAAAGAGCGTGTTAGTCCTTCTTCTGAGCGAAGGGATTAGGAATATGATGAGCGAAAGGATGGCAAGTAATGAGGAGATCCACGAGACGCAGAAAAACCTGCTGCCTGGGCCTCCGAGATAGAAGTACCTGAGGTGCATGAGATCCTCAGGTACATCTCCGTATAGGACGGTAAAGATCTCGACGAAGAGAAAGAAGGCATTCACGACAATGGCATAGGCGACGATAAGTGAAAGCTTCTCTATTGCCTCCGTTTTTGGCGAAAAGCCACTGAACCTCTTCATAGAAAGGAGCAGAACGATGAGGAGCGATGGGCCGGACGAGAAGGCAGATGCAAGGAACCTCGGTGCAAGAAGGGACGTGTGCCAGAAAGGCCTTCCAGAAAGACCGAGGTATATGAAGGCAGTGACCGTATGTATGCTTATGGCCCAGGGGATAGAGATGTAAAGTAGGGCCTTGAGCCAGGAAGGCGGGCCTTCCTCTTTCTCCTCGTAGTCTAGGGTGAACCAGCCGGAGAGCATGTTGATTACGAAATATCCCGAAAGCACAACCACATCCCAAAAAAGGACAGAAGAGAAAGAGGGGTAAAGGAGCATGTTGAATAACCTCTTCGGCTGGCCAAGATCCACAAGTACGAAGAGGAGGCACATGAGGATAGAGGAGGCGGCAAGGAATTCAGCAAAGACCTTGATTCCGCCAAATACTTCCACCCTGTGTATATAGTAGGGAAGGACCACCATCACTGCAGAGGCTGCAACACCCACGAGGAACGTAAAGTTTGCAATGTAGAGACCCCAAGAGATGTCTCTGCCCATCCCTGTTATGCCAAGGCCTCTGTCGAGTTGCCTAAGGTAGAAGAGAAGTCCGATGAGTGAGAGAATGAGAAGAAAGAGAAGGAATGTCCAGTACCTCCTCGAGCCTCTAAACGCCCGCTCTAACACAGGCTCTCCTCTCCTTGCTCGCTAAAACACGTAGAATACCCTCGGCCTTGTGCCAAGATGGCCCTTCCTCGAAAGGGCCATTTTCTTCCTCAACAGTCTTCCAATCTCAGACTCTGGATCGTTGACGTCACCAAACAGAAGCGCCTTTTCCTTACAGGCCAAAACGCAGATAGGCAGAAGATCCTTTGCCAGTCTCTCCTCGCAGAAGTTGCATTTCTCTACAACACCCTTTGTCCTTCTCGGAAATCCCATATTCAGGTTCTTTATGTATGGCTCAGGGTCGAGAAAGTTGAAACTCCTTGCCCCATAAGGGCATGCAGCCATACAGTACCTGCATCCTATGCACCTGTGGTAGTCCATCATTACGACACCATCTTCCCTTCTCCAGGTGGCTTTCGTTGGACATACCTTCACACATGGAGGGTTATCACAATGGTTGCACATTACAGGGACCTCTTTCTCCTTGAAATCCTCCCTTTTTTGCGCTCCAAGCACCTCCTCTATGCCTTGAAGCCATATCCATTTGATCTCGTGCCTCTTTTCTGGCATGGAAGGCACGTTGTGCGTTTCATGACAGGCCTCTACACAGTCATTGCAACCCTTGTTTGCGATGCATTTCTCCACATCTATCGCCATCGCCCATGCCTTCTGTCTTCCCGCCAATACCCTCACAGGGCTTACAAGGACAAGAATGGAAGAGACGGCGAGCCTCAGAAATTCTCTTCTCCTC
>Ga0123519_10011253_pt1 | contig 13232 bp, 17 predicted proteins | sample YelNatPaOPRAMG02_FD_87396 | JGI IMG/M metagenome (GOLD analysis project Ga0123519, IMG submission 87396) | Hot spring microbial communities from Yellowstone National Park - Yellowstone National Park OP-RAMG-02 (version 2) | ecosystem: Environmental > Aquatic > Thermal springs > Hot (42-90C) ...
CTCCATAATCATAGGACCGAGGACCATACTCCAAGATAAATCCATTCTTTTCTCTGACCCGCGCCCTTCCGCCTAATTCTGAGTCCTCTTCTATCACCAAAACCGCTACCCCTTTTTTGGCAAGCAGGGCGCCCACGCAAAGCCCTGCCAATCCCGCACCAATCACCACTACTTCTTTCTTCTCAGCCATTCTTTGCTCCTAAAATTTTTTAAACACCAATAATACCCGCTCCCCCATCTCTAAGGCAAGTGAAAAACTAAATTTCTCCTCCAATTGAAACCGATGTTTATAAATATCTTCTTGATATTCGGTAAGCTCCTTTTCCCCCTCTGGTCCTTTATAAGCAACCAATCTCCCATTCGGTTTGAGATAAGGGCTTGCGATTTTTGTGGTCTTATATAAAGTGCCAAAGGCTCTAACTAAAATTGCATCCAATTGTCTGGCTAAACCTAACTGAAAATTTTTATCCTCGGCATTATGAGCAATGGCTCGGGCATTTTCTAAACCAAGCGCCCTAATCACCTGATTGGTAAAAGCAGATTTCTTGTGATTGGACTCAATCAAAATCAGCCTTAAACTGGGTCTGGCAATTTTCAGCGGTATGCCCGGACAGCCCATCCCGCTTCCTAAATCCGCAATAAACCATCCGCTTTTTAAAAATTGATGCCCAGCCAAAGAATCCAAAAAATGCTTGACCACAATTCCCGGCTCATCCTTTATGCTGGTCAGATTCAACCTCTGATTATACTCCTGAATCAGCTCCAGATATTTCTCAAATTTTTCTAACTCATTTTTCCCAAGCTGGACTTCTAAATTCTTTGTCTGGCTAATCAATAATTCTCTTAACTCAGGCCGCATTCTTTGCCCGCTCTTCCTTAATTTTCTTTAAATAAATCTGAAGAATAGAGATAGAAGCAGGCGTGATGCCAGAAATCCGACTTGCCTGCCCAATGGATACTGGTTTGACCTTTTTCAGTTTTTCTCGGACCTCATTTCTTAGCCCGGGAATTTTGTCATAATCTAAATCCTCTGGAATCCGCTCCTTTTCTATCTTTCTGAACCGCTCTATTTCTCTCATCTCCCGCTCTATATATCCTTCATATTTGGACATAATCTCTATCTCTTCTTTCACCGCTTCTGGTAGCTCTTCCCAATCCGAATTTAGTCTCTTTAACATCTCCCCGCTCACTTCTGGTCTTTTTAACAATTGCTTCAGGCTATAGGGCTCGGAGATAGGAGAACTCCCAAGCTCAAAAAGAACCTGATTGGTCTCGGAATTAGGATAAATCATCTTCTGCTCCAGACCAGTCATTCCCTTTTCTATCAACTCCTTCTTTTTGAGGAACCGCTCATAAGCTTGAGAATTGACTAACCCCACCTTGTATCCTATCTCTCTTAACCTCAAATCCGCATTGTCCTCTCTTAAAATCAATCTATATTCCGCTCTACTGGTGAACATCCGATAAGGCTCAGTTGTCCCTTTGGTTATCAGGTCGTCTATCAAAACCCCGATATATGCCTGACTCCTATCCAAAATTAAAGGCTCTTCTCCTTTAAGCTTTAATCCCGCATTGATTCCTGCAATCAACCCCTGGGCGCCTGCCTCCTCATAGCCAGAGGTGCCATTGATTTGACCCGCATGAAATAAACCCTCTATGGCTTTGGTCTCTAAACTTGCCTTAAGCTGGATTGGATTAACAAAATCATATTCAATCGCATAGCCGGGACGGATAATCTTTGCATTTTCTAAACCACGGATGCTTTTAACCATCTTCTCCTGAACATCTATGGGCAGGCTGGTGGGAATGCCGTTAGGATAAATCTCCACTGTTTCCAATCCCTCTGGCTCAAGAAAGATATGATGTCTTGGCTTATCTGGAAATTTCACTACCTTATCCTCTATGCTTGGACAATATCTGGGACCTATTCCCTTAATCACCCCGCAATAAAGCGGAGAGCGGTCCAAACCGCTTCGGATTATCTCGTGAGTCTTTTCATTGGTATAGGTGATATAGCAGGGCACCTGCGCCCGGTCTATTTTTTCAGTATCAAAGCTGAACGGTCTGATTGGAACATCTCCGGATTGAACCTCAAGAATTTCATAATTGATGGTTTTTCCATCAAGCCTGGGAGTGGTGCCGGTCTTGAGCCTTCCTAACTCAAGTCCCAATGAACTAAGGCTTGCGCTCAATCCCTCACTGGGAGGTTCTCCTGCCCTTCCCGCTGGAAAATTGACCAAGCCTATATGAATCAATCCTCTTAGAAAAGTGCCAGTGGTCAATATCACGCAAGTTGAATAAAATTCCTCCCGGGTCTTGAGACGAACCCCTTTGACCTTTGCGCCTTCAGTCAGAACCGCCTCTACCATCCCCTGGCGGATCGTGAGATTTGGCTCCTGCTCCAGAACTTTGCGCATATAGACCCGATATTGATACATATCTGCCTGGGCTCGGCTGGAACGCACCGCTGGACCTTTCTTAGTATTAAGGGTGCGGAACTGGATGCCGGTCGCATCAATTGCCTTTGCCATTTCTCCGCCCAAGGCGTCAATCTCCTTGACCAATTGCCCCTTGGCAAGTCCGCCAATTGCGGGATTACAGCTCATTGCGCCAATCATATCCGGATTGATGGTCACCACCAGCACCGAGAATCCCATTCGGGCGCTGGCAAGGCTTGCTTCTATCCCTGCATGCCCTGCGCCCACTACAATCACATCAAATTTTTGCTCATCGTTCATCCGCTTTTATTTTGCTTATGAATTCCCCCTCTTGCAAGCCAAGATAAAGATACCCCTTTTCTTTTAGCTATAAATTTAATCGGCAAGCGATAAAATTAAAGGCTTATTGCCTGACTAATTCGCTGGAAAAAATCTTCTTCTAAACCGCAATGCCACATTCACCAAGCTAATCAATATCGGAACCTCTAACAAAGGTCCTATCACAGTGGCAAAGGCTTGGTTGGAGCCAATGGTAAAAATCGCTACCGCCACCGCAATTGCCAGTTCAAAATCATTGCTGGCGGCAGTAAAGGAGACCGCTACGGTTTGAGCATAATTGGCTCTTAACCGCTTCATTATGAAAAAGCTAATAAACCACATAAAAAAGAAATAAATACTGAGCGGGATTGCTATCCGGACCACATCTAACGGCATCTCAATTATATATTTCCCTTTCATTGAAAACATCACTATGATGGTAAAGAGCAATGCCACCAATGTAATCGGGCTGATTTTCGGGGCAAACACCTCTTCAAACCATTTTTTCCCCTTTAATTTCAATAGAGAAAATCTGGTGATAATCCCTGCCAAAAATGGAATTCCTAAATAGATAAACACGGTCTTGGCAGATTCCCACATTGAAATATGAACCTCCAGTCCTTCAACCAATCCCAGCCAATTGAGAAATAAGGTAATGAAGATATAAATATAAACCGCATAAAGCAACACCTGAAACACCGCATTAAAAGCAACCAGTCCAACCGCTAACTCCCTATCCCCCTCTGCTAACTCGTTCCAGACTATTACCATCGCTATACAGCGCGCTAACCCCACCAAAATCACTCCAATCATATACTCCGGATAATGTCTTAAAAACAATATCGCCAGAAAAAACATCACTAAAGGTCCAACTATCCAGTTCTGCACCAGAGAAAAAGCCAAAATTCCTTTATGCTGGAAAATTCTCCCGATTTCCTCATATTTCACCTTTGCTAAGGGAGGATACATCATCAAAATCAAGCCTATGGCAATCGGGATATTGGTCGCACCCACCTGAAACCGATTGATTATATCCACTACCCCAGTCCAGAAATAACCTAATAGCACCCCAAAAGCCATTGCCAAAAGAATCCAGAGCGTTAAAAACCGGTCTAATAATGATAATCTTTTTATTGCTCCCTGGTTCATTTTCCCCCTCCTAAAAATATCCTCATCGCAAAATAATGGTCCCTCAAGTTCCTAAAAAATTTAGGAACCTGAAAATCCTTCTTGAGCCAGCCAAAAACAAATGCGCTTAATTGGTCAGTAAGCGCGATTAAGCCTAAATGGGTAGCGTCTAAAATAATCTCCGCGGAAAATTCCTCTTCATCCTCCATAATTTTAGTCCCAAAGCCATCTTTCCTAAGCTCAATCAATAGCGGGTCTGAATAACAATCCAGTTGCTTTATCAAAATCCGCTTCACCCCCTCTTTTCCAAGCCAGCGCTGAATTAGCTTTTTCTTTCCTTTCTCTGAATATGCCCGAGTTAGCAACGGCTCCAAATGATGCCTTTCCACACTATCCCAGAACATATTGTGATGGCTCTTTAAATCCTTGAGCATCTGGGAGGTGCGCCCGGTCTCCTCTTTTTCCCCAAAACTCTCCGCCATCTACTTACTCTTTCTCCTTCTTCTCCTTAAAATCCTTAACCGGATTAGTCTCCCCATCCAGATGACATTTCAGCTTCCCTTCCTGCGAGCCCTTCAGCCCAGCATAAACCACCTTCTTCAAAAAAAGATACGCACCCTCCCGGTCCTGGTCAGTGATGATTCTCTCTAACTCCAGAACCTCCTCTGGCTCAAGCGCCAATGCCTGCTTCTTTATCTCTAACATCTCTCCGCCACTAATAATTTCTATTCCTTAGGAATAACCCCCTTCTCCATTAAATCCTTCTTCACTGCCTCCCAGATTTTATGCTCCTCATAGAGTTTTCTCAGCTCTTTTACCCTGGGAAAGGTGATTGCCTGCCCCTGACACAGATTTCCGCAAGTAGAGCATCCTACTACACATTCATTGGGTCTCACCACCACTGGCTTACCCTCCCGCCATTCATAAACCTTCTTCCCACAATTCATACACATCCCGCATTTCACGCATTTCTCCTCATTGATGGTTGGATACCATTTTACCTGGTCTCTTGGATAACCTGTTAACCACGCCATTTTTTATACCTCCTTTTTAGTTTTTGCCTTTGCCTCAAACCTCTCATCTGCCTTTGCCTTTTTATCAAAACTTTTTTCCAGCCAGCCCCAGCGCTTGACCGGAAAAGAGTCAAACTTGGGAACATAGGGCTTAATGTCCAATAATGGTGTGTCATCCAGACAATCCACATCCGAGACATAAAGCTTAGAGCCCTTGATGGATAAAAGCCGAACGCAGGAAATCCCTATTGGATTGGGTCTAGTGGGCGCTCTGGTAGCAAACACCCCTCGGGATTTATTGTCCATATAGGGCACAACCCAGAGCTTCGGCGCGCCTGCCCGATGAAACCAATAAATTAACCAGACGCGCTCAAATCCTTTTAAGTCCTTTAATCCCCTTGTAAATTTTTTATAAATGGTGATAGTTGCTTTCACTCCCTCTGCCATTCTGGGCTGGAGCGGAGAGCCCGCGGATTCTTTTAATGAGGAATGGATTATCCCGATTGGTTTGACCTTAAACTCTTTCCTCGCGCCTGAAGCCTGAACATAGCCTTTTTCAGTTAAATATCTGTAATAATCCTGATTCCGGGCTGAAAAGGGGTTTGCCTTTTTGGCTTTTGCTCGCTTTATTCTGCTCATCTTATTTCTCCTTATCTGTTGATATCCTTATCGTTTGGCTGGAATAAGTAAGACCGGAGCGATGGAACTGCGCACCACATTATGACTCACGCTTCCCAAGAAAAGCTCCTCAACAAATCCCCGCCCCTGGCTTCCCATCACCACCATTTGCACCCCTCTTTTTTTAATCAGCTTTATAATTTCTACCGAAGGATTACCAAAACCTATTTCTAAGTTAACCTTTACCTTGCTTTTCTTCTGAAGAGCTTTTTTTAAATTTTCCAGCCGTGCCTGGTCAATTTGATTAAACTCCGATAAGCGATAGCTCAAATAAGGATTGATGCGAGTTTTATCTTGAATATGGACCAAGGTCACCTGCTTTGCCTCGCTCGCAACCAGCTTCTCCAGATAGCCAAAAGCCTGGTTCGCATTTTCCGAAAAATCAGTAGGGAACAAAATATGTTTAGTAAAATCGCATTGGGCAAACTCCTCAATTTTTTTCCCTTTTATCTCTTTGGTTTTGATTGGAACCACCAGCACTGGCTTGCGAGCACTATGAATAACCGCATAAGCCACTCCCCCGAGAATCGCCTCTCCTACCAAAGAATGACCCCGCGAGCCAACCACAATCAGGGAATAATTCTCCTCTAAAGCTATGCGGTTAATCTCTTGTTTCGGAAACCCCGGAACAATTCGGGTTTGAACCACAAACCCCTGTTCTTCTAATAGCTTTTTTTGCTCTTTGAGATTGGCTTCCAGAAAAGCAGTTGTATAGGTAAGGGCTTGAGAAGTAACCTCCTGCAAACCTAAACAAAGAAGCAAAAGCCCCTGCTTAGCCCCCAAAGCCCTAAGCCCACTAATACAATTTACCACCTGAAATGACGCAGGTGATAGGTCCGTGGCAATAATAAATCTGTTAAACATAATACCCTCCTTTGAGCTTATTCTCCCTTCTTTTTCTTGAGCCAGGGATTATCCTCTTTTGCGCCATCCTGTTTTCTCGCCTCTAACTCAAACGAAGGCATACAATGCGCCTTATTGAGCTCTTTCTGCATCTTAGGATAAAGGGTCTCCTTGAGTAGTTTCAACGCTTCTTCTTTATCATCATCCAAAATCGCTCTCTCCAAGCGCACCTGCTCTTCGGGCTCAAGCTCTATAAAAATTTTCTTAACCATCTCCTAATCTCATTTTTTCAAACTGGAGAAAATTCTCTTTAGCTCCTCCACTGAAGGAAGTTTTCCCTGCACCACAATCTTACCATCCACTATCACTGCTGGCGTCATCATCACACCCAATTTGGGAAACTCCTTGACATCATAGATATGCGAAATATCTGCAGGTAAATTTAACTCCGCGCAGGCATTAAAAACATTCTGCTCAGTCTGCTGACACCTGGGACAACCCGGTCCCACCACTTGAATCTTCATCTTTTCTTACCTCCTTTTTAAAATTTTATTAAAATATCTCTGACTTGGTTGTTCTGGATTTAGCAACACCCACATCCTTCTGAATTCCGACAACAATCCCCGATTTGAGATTGCTGAACCCGGCGATAAATTTTCTTTTTCAGAAACTCTAATGCATCCTTCTCTTCCCCATCAATAATAATTCTCTCCAGCTCTATAATCTCCTCCGGCTCCAAAGAAATCGCGGTTTTGACTGCTCTTAACACTCTTAACCTCCTTTCCTTCTATAAAATTTTAAAAATATAAGCCAGCACATAGTAAATTCCCACCAGAATAAAAATCCCGCCCGTAATCCTCTTTGCATAAAATTCAATTCGGCTCAGATTTTGATAGAATTTGCTCACCAACTGGGAACTCATTGAAATCACCCCGGAGAAAGCTAACACCGGAAGCGCACTGCCCAGCCCATACAATAAGGGCATTGTCAGAACTGATTGTTGCTTGATAGAAATTGGCAAAAGCCCTCCGAAAAAAAGCGCTGCAGACACCGGACAAAAGGCAAGCGCAAATAATCCTCCTAATAAAAAAGCGCCTAAAATTCCGGACTCGGTTAATTTTTTGGAAAGCCTTTCCGGGGGCTTGAAGCTGGGGAGATTAAAATTGAACAAATTCAACAAAAACATCCCCACCAGAATCAAAATAATCCCCAGAGCCTGGTTTATATATCTTTGCAAAAATTCTGAAACGATAGAGATATTAAGAGACAGCTTTATTATAAATCCGCTTAACAGGATATAAACCAAACTTCTACCCAGTCCATAAAAAATACCGGCTGAAAGCGCCCCCAGCCGATTGGCAATCTGGTAGGAAATCAAGGAAATCGCCGCTATATTAGATGCAAGCGGACAAGGGCTGATGGAGGTCAAAATCCCCAGCCATAATGAAGAACTTATAGCTATCCAGAGCTCGCTCATTTTAACGCCTCTCTTAGTTCCGCTTGAACATATTTTATGAAAGCGTCCTTATTCCTAACATAAGCCCAGACCTTTTCCAGATTCTTCCAACCAACCTCCCTCCCATCCTCAAACCTCGCCAGAATCAAAGACCGAGTGTAGAGAGAATAATCCTTTATAAAATGCCGATTCTCAGCTTGCTCCACATTTATCGGCAAAAACTTAATTCTCCCCTCCTGAATCTCTTTGGCAAATCCACTCTCAATTGCCTCCCGAGCATAACGCTCAATGGTAATGCAGGTCCAACACCGATGAGTGCCATAAAAGTAATAAGCAATGACATAGTTCCGTGGCAAAACCGCATTCTCACATCCGGGACCATTGGTTGCGCATTGAGAAATTAAATCCCGGTTTGAGTCAGTTTGAGACCGAGAATTTAGCAGTGAAGAATCTGTCGGTTGAGGATTAGAAACAGGAGAAGACCGCGCATCATTCTCAGGTCTCGTCGCATAATTGAAGACCAGATAACCAAAACTGGCTATCACAAAGCCAAGCAGAACAATTTTAACCAGCTTTTTATATTTCATATCCTTCTTCGCTCCTTTTTTTGAATTCATTTAAAAATCGCTCCGAAAAGTATCCCAGTAATAGTTGCCATCACCACCACCAGAACAATATAAATCACGGTCTTTTTTCCTCCCATTATCCCTCTTAAAACCAGCATATTGGGAAGCGAAACCGCAGGTCCGGCAAGTAGTAAAGCCAGCGCTGGACCTTTTCCCATTCCACTCCCAATCAGCCCCTGCAAAATCGGCACCTCGGTCAAAGTCGCAAAATACATAAAAGCTCCAAACACCGAAGCGAAAAAATTAGCCAGCAAAGAATTTCCGCCCACTAATTTAGACACCCATTGAGAAGGTATCACCCCTTCAGTTCCAGGCTGACCCAATAAAAACCCCGCAACCAGAACCCCGGCTAATAACAATGGCAATATCTGTTTGGCAAATCCATAGCTGGAGCTAAACCATTGCCCAAGCTCAGCTTTATCCTGACTAATAAAGATAGAAAAAATAACCACCCCAATCCCAAAAACTAAAAGATGATAATTCGGAAATAAGAGCGCTAAAACCGCTACGGAAAAAGCCACCACCAGAAACTTCCACCACTTAAGCCCAAACCATAAAACTAACATCAAACCAAAGCCCAAAGCGATTAGCCCGGTCAATATCCATTTCGCCGAATAGACCTGATACCAAAATCCACTCTCCTCTATCGGCTTTCCCCAGTTGGCAAAAACCAAAATCCCAATCATTGAGCCAAAATATAAAACATTCTTCCAGAGCGGTCTTTTCACCTCTGGTTCAGGCAATCCTTCTAATTGCGCCTTTTGTTTTGCCTTTTCTTCTTTATGGAAGAAAAGCGCCATCAATAGACCAATGATGATGCTAAAAAGAATTGCGCCCAATGCCCGGGCAATGCCAATTTCTAAGCCCAGAATCCGAGCAGTTAAAATTATCGCCAAAACATTTATCGCGGGTCCAGAATATAGGAAGGCGCTGGCAGGACCCAAGCCCGCGCCCATCTGATATATCCCGGCAAATAAAGGGAGCACAGTGCAGGAACAGACCGCTAAAATCGTGCCTGAAACACTTGCTACCCCATAGGCTAAAATTTTATTGGCGCTTGGTCCCAGATATTTAATCACGGATTGGTCGCTGACAAACACCGAGATTGCGCCGGCAATGAAAAATGCTGGGATAAGACAAAGAATGACATGCTCCCGAGCATACCATTTGACTAATTTAAGCGCTTCCATCACCGCATTGTCAAACCGGGCATTGCCGATGGGAAGATAAAACAAAAAGAAAAATATCCCCAGCATATAAGCTAAAATTTTTAACTCCTTCTTCCAATCCATTATCACTACCCCTGATTAAATTTTACTATTTGGCAATTTTACCAAATAGTTCGGTTTATAAAATTCATTTTCCGCTAACTTTGCAAGCCAAAACTTTTGGGTAAAGCTCCATCCTTCCTTTTCTGCTTAAAAATACATCAAAGCAATCAAAACATCTAAAAATGCAAGGTAGTTTCAGGCGGTAAAAAACCTTTAATCCCTCTTTTCTATCCTCTACTAATCCCGCATCCTTCATCAGCTTTAGATGCTTGGAAACTGTGGTGATGTCCGAACCGACCAGCTCCTGAAGCTCGCAAACGCATTTCTCGCCCATCGCCAAGGCATCTATCATCAAAAGCCGACCGGGATGTGCCATTGCCTGGATAACCCGAGCTTTATCCCGATAATAACTCTTGCCCCTTTTTGAGCCTGGTTTTTTATGCCTAACCATTTTACTATTTGGTAGTTTAACCAAATAATTACTTTTGTCAAGTGGTTTTTAAAACTTTTATTATTTAGATGTTGTTGAAAAATTTTAAAAATTTGAGTGGGAAAATTTTTTTTGATACAATTGAAAAACAAATTGATATAAAGATGAATGGCTTAGAAAAAGATTTAAAGGCGCTTTTGGGCGAGGAAAAGGTCAAAACCGACCCGGTTGACCTTTATGCTTATTCCAGTGATGCCATTCGGTATTTTATCTCTCATAATCCATCTGCGGTAGTGCTTCCAGGAGATAAAGAAGATGTCTCCAAAGTGCTGAGCTATGCTTATCAGCAATCTATTCCCATTACTGCTCGGGGAGCAGGCAGTGGGCTGGCTGGCGGATGTGTGCCGATTAAGGGCGGGATTGTGTTGGATATGAAGAGAATGAATAAAATAATAGAGATAAATCGCTCTAATCTGACCGCAAGTGCAGAGAGCGGGGTGGTTCTGGCTCGGTTTCATCAAGCGGTGGAAAAGCAAGGGCTATTTTATCCACCAGACCCTCAGAGTCTTGAAGTTTGCACTTTAGGAGGCAATGTTGCGACCCGCGCTGGTGGACCCAGAGGAGTGAAATACGGCACCACCAGTAATTATGTTTTAGGTTTGGAGGTGGTTTTATCAGATGGAGAGGTGATTCAAACTGGTAGCATCTGCGTCAAGCAGTCAGTGGGCTATGACTTAACTCATTTATTTACTGGTTCCGAAGGGACTCTGGGGGTGATTACCAAAATCAATCTTCGGCTTTTGCCATTGCCTAAGGCTCGGCTGACCGGGCTGATTATTTGCGAGAGCTTGGAGTTTGGAGCAAAACTGATTTCTGAGCTGATAGCCAGGGGCATAGTGCCTGCCAAGTTAGAGTTTCTTCACAAAGGCGCAATCGGGTTAATGAATTCCTGTTTAGCCAATAAAATTCCTTTGACCGGGATGGCTTATTTATTATTTGAGCTGGACGGTGGAAAAAAGCAGGTGGAAGAAGAGGCGGAGAATTTAAAAACAGTATGTCAGGACTTAGGTGCGCTGGAGCTGAGGATGGTTTTGGACCAGAAAGAAGCGGAGGGCTATTGGCAGGCAAGGGCTAATCTGAATCCGATATTAGGAGCAATTTTTAAACGGATGATAAATGAGGATGTCACGGTTCCCAGAGACAAAATTCCAGAGATGTTTAAAGCGGTTGAGGAGATTTCCAAAAATTTGGGGATAACCATTGGGATGGGTGGACACGGCGGAGATGGAAATATCCATCCCGTAATTTTAATGGCTCAGATTAACCCCGAGCTTGAGAAAAAGGCGGATAAAGCAGTGGAGGAGATAATCAAGGCGGGATTAAATTTAGCTGGCACCATTTCTGGTGAGCATGGGATTGGATTACATAAAGCCAAGTTTTTGAGCTGGGAATTGGGAGAAAGGCAGGTGGCATTGTTCAAAGAGATTAAAAAGGTATTTGACCCAAAAGGGATTATGAATCCGGGTAAAATCTGGCGTTGGGAAGAATAAATGTTTGAGTTAAGCTCATACCAATCAAGCATAGAGAAATGTTCGGACTGTAAGTTCTGTCAGGCGACCTGCCCGGTGTTCCGGGAGGATTTGCTTGAGACCCATAATGCCAATGCTCGGCTACGGCTGATTCAGGATTGTTTAGTAGAAAAAAAATTAGCGCCTTCTCCCAGATTTTATGAGGTACTAAATAGATGCCTTTTATGCACTACCTGCACCCAGACCTGCCCGGCAAGAATTCCCATAGAAGAGGTAATTATTTCCGCGCGCTATCTTTTGAATAAAGATGAGCGGAAAAGCTCATTAGCAAAATTGAAGCAAAAATTTATGGAAAAGCGCGGGTTGGGAGAATTATTCGGGAAAATTGGCGCATTGGTGGCTCAAATTGGCTTAATTCCTACTGATTTTCCCAAACCAGCTAAATTGCCTTTTTCCTCTCTCCGAACCGGGCTGGTGACAGCAGAGAAGGAAAAAAGAGCCAGGGTGATTTATTTTGTGGGTTGCGCAACTAATGCTTTTTATCCGGAGACCGCAGAAGATGTGGTTTCAGTTTTAACCAAGAATGGGATAGAGGTTTTGCTTCCAGAAGGGATAGTTTGTTGTGGTCTTCCGGCACTGGCAGATGGAGATTTGGAGTTTGCTAAAGAGCTGGTAGAAAAGAATGTTAAAATCCTTTCTGAGATAACCGCGGAGGCGGTGATTACTGATTGCACCTCTTGCGGAATGGTCTTAAAGACCAAGCTCTCAAAAATTCTACCTGAGAATCATCCTTTAAAGCCAACAGCAGAGCTGATTTCAGCGAAGGTGTTTGAGGCAACTGATTATTTGGCGCAAAAAGGGTTAATGGTTAAGCCTGGAGAATTTCCTGAGTCTTACACTTATCATATTCCCTGTCATCGGGGCTGGAGCCCGGGCTTGAGGGATGCGCCCAGAGCCTTGCTTTCTCGGATTCCGGAAGCGAAGCTGATTGAGATGGCATCTCCAGAGAACTGCTGTGGCGCGGGTGGGCTTTTTTTCTTCAAGTTCCGAGAGCTTGGTAATAATATCAGAAGCCATAAAATAGAAGATATATTGAACACCAAAACTGAAATCGTGATAACCCAATGTCCAGCTTGCAGGTCTTATTTATCCAGTTCTCTCAAGGGGCATAAATTTATGCACCCGTTATCCTTGCTGGCAATGGCATATAATAGAAGATAACGGAGGGAGAAGAAATGAAAAAAATAGGTTTTATCTTGGGATGGCTTGGGCTTTTATTTTCACTGAATCTTAATCTTAATGGAGGCAAGCAAGCGCGGGAATGGGAGAATCCTTATGTCAACTCCATTAACCGAGAGCCTGCTCATTCTAATTTAACTCCTTATCCGAATGAGGGATTAGCCTTAAAAAGTTCAATTGAAAGTTCTCCTTATGATTCTCCATTTGTGATTTCTCTGAATGGAAAATGGAAATTTCACTGGGTAAGGAGACCAGAGGAGAGA
>Ga0123519_10011255_pt1 | contig 13229 bp, 10 predicted proteins | sample YelNatPaOPRAMG02_FD_87396 | JGI IMG/M metagenome (GOLD analysis project Ga0123519, IMG submission 87396) | Hot spring microbial communities from Yellowstone National Park - Yellowstone National Park OP-RAMG-02 (version 2) | ecosystem: Environmental > Aquatic > Thermal springs > Hot (42-90C) ...
ACAGCCTCTGATCCGGGGCCGGCCTCATAGGTAGAAGGTAGGCCTTGGCCCCTTCTCGGCGGGCACGGCGCACCAGCTCGCGAAAAGCGGCGACAAAGAGCTTGGGCCTGACCCTAGGCCTGGATTCCCGCCGCAGCGCATCGTCGTGTTCCCCAAAGGCCCCTCCCTTCTCCCGCAAAGCCCGCGAAAGGAGGCACTCGCCGATGACCCGCAGACGCATCCAGGGGCAACGTTGCGCTTGCCAGAGGCGCTCGCGCTGAGCATCAAACCGAGTACGGCGGAGGGCGGCGTCGTTCAGGCCGAAACAGAATATCACCACATGGGGGGCAAAGGGCGTCACATCGCGCGCGTAGCGCGCGCAGCCCATCAAGACCGTATCCCCGGGGATGCCGGCGTTGATGACCCGCCACCGGCCCTCCTGTGAGGCCCCTTGATTCAAGAGCCGCTCCAAGATCGCGGGAAAGCCCTGCTCGTGGGGCACCCCCCAACCGTAGACGATGGAATCCCCTAGCGCGACGACAGTTCTCGTCCGCATCGCGGCCTCTAGAGCATGCCCCTTGGCCTCATCGCGCAAACCCGGAGAAACCTCCCGCGAGCCCAGACGGCCTCGCCTTTACCAGCTCAGGGGCTCCGGAAGCCCCCCATTCTTCAGAGAATGCTGTGCCTTCTCCAGGATCCTCACCACGTCCAAGCCCACTTTGCCATCGCTGCGTGGCGTCCGACCGTAGCGAATGCAATCCAGAAAGTGTCGGCATTCTATCTCCAGCGGCTCCCGATCGGGGATGGCCGGCGTGGTGATATCCCCATAGCGATACGAAAGACGGAACTCTTCCAACGTATCGGAATACGGCGGCGCCTCTACGCCCTTGTCATAGATCTTGATCTTTTCTGTCGGCTCCACGTCATCGTAGACGATCATCTTCTTGGAGCCGACCACGGTGAGGCGGCGGATCTTGCAAGGGTCGAGCCAGCTCACGCGGATATCCGCCATGATGCCCTCGGGGAAGTTTAGGGTGAGATAGGCCACATCCTCCACGCCGGGCTGGACATAGGCGGCGCCGCGCGCGCTCACCTGGGTGGGCTTCATGCCCAGGATATAGAGCAGGATGGAGATGTCGTGCGGGGCCAGGTCCCAGACGACGTTGATATCCTTCTGAAAGATGCCCAGGTTCACGCGCGTGGCGTTGATGTAGTAGATCCTGCCCAACCCGCCCTGAGCGATGTAATTCTTCAAATAGTCCACCGCCGGGTTATACTCGAAGGTGTGGCCGACCATGAGCACCCGTTTACGCTCCTGAGCCAGGCGGATCAGCTCCTCGGCCTCATCGGAGCGGCTGGTCAAGGGCTTCTCCACGAGCACGTGTTTATCGTGCAGCAGGGCATCACGGGCCATACTGAAATGGCACGAGACGGGGGTGGCAATGGCCACGGCCATCACCGGGGAGGCCAAAAGCTCGGCGTAATCGGTCGTCGTCCGGATAGTGGGATAGAGCCCTTTGATGTGCTCCAGCCTATCCTGACGCAGGTCGGCTACGATCTGCATATCGGAGCCGGGGATGGATTGAAAGTTGCGGATGAGCTTGGGGCCCCAATAGCCACACCCCACTACCCCTACGGAGATCGTCGGAAGCTCGTTGTCAATCAACCTCGTTTGCCTCCCCTCTAGGATAAAGCCTCCGGGCCATTTCCCGCTCAGTATCGGCCGTAAAGCGGCCCAAAGTTGGCACAGGCGCGGAAATCAGCTCCCGTCGGATCCATGGCCCCGAACATGGCCCAGGCGCTGGGGCGAAAGATGCGTTCCTCGGGCACGTTATGCATGCACACGGGGATGCGCAACATAGAGGCGAGGGTGATCAGATCGGCCCCGATATGGCCATAACTGACCGCCCCGTGGTTGGCTCCCCAGTGGTACATCACGGAGTAAACATCGCGGAAAGGTCCGCTGCCCGTCAGCCGGGGCACGAACCAGGTGGTGGGCCAGGTGGGGTTGGTGCGCTCGTTGAGCACGTTATGCACCTCGTCGGGGAGGTCCACCGTGTAGCCTTCGGCGATCTGTAGGACCGGCCCCAGCCCCTTGACCACGACCAGGCGCGACATGGTCACGGGCATCTCGCCGCGCGTGAGGAAGCCGGAGGAGTAACCCCCTCCACGGAAGTATTCGGCCTGGGCGGGATACCAGGTCGTCGCCTCCAGGCAGGCCTGAGCTTCCTCAGGGGTTATCTCCCAGAAAGGCTTCATCGCCGGCTCACCGCCGATCCTCTGCCGGCCCGTCGCATCCAGCGCCGTGGCCCCTGAATTGATGAGGTGGATGATCCCCCCTTCAGCCCTGCCCCTCAGGGTATAACCCGTGACGCGCTTCACCGCCGCCGGGCTCCAGAAGGTGCGCACATCGGAAAAGATCTGCGCGGGGTTGGTGAGCAGGTGGCCGAAAAGCATGGGGATGGCGTTGAGGCTATCGTTCTCGGTGGCCATGATAAAGGCCTCGCGGATGCCGTTCCAATCAAAGGAGGAGCAGAGGATGGCCTCCATAAAGTCGCCGTTGGGGAAGTGGTCCGTCCAATGGCGCTGCCCCTGGAAGCCGGCGGCGATGGCGTTGTGTCCCAACGCCTCCTCGCCGTAGCCCATCTCGGCCAAGCGGGGGTTGCCCACCATCAGGTCGCGGGCGATCATGGTCATCTTGACCACCGTCTCCCAGTTCTTGTCCTTTTGGGCGCGGCTCAGTTGTTGTTCGGGGGGATTGTAATCCCGCCCCTCGCGGCAATAGGCCTTCACCCAGGCCATGGCGCGCTGGAATTCCTCGTGGTCGTAGATGCCCTCTTCCATGCGGCGGACGAGCTCGGTCATGTCCACCGACTCTACGCGCATGCCCAGGTAGCTCTCAAAGAGGCTATGATCCACGATGGAGCCGGCAATACCCATGGACACGCCTCCCAGGGCCAGGTACGACTTGCCGCGCATCTCGGCGACGGCCAGGCCCGCCCGCGCAAAGCGCAAGAGCTTCTCGCGCACATCCTCCGGGATGCTCGTATCCGTGGCATCCTGGACATCCCGCCCGTAGATGCTAAAGGCCGGCAACCCCTTCTGATTGTGCGCTGACTGCACTGCCGCCAGGTACACGGCCCCCGGTCTCTCCGTGCCGTTAAAGCCCCAGACGGCTTTGGGGATCAGGGGATCCATATCCATCGTCTCCGAGCCGTAGCACCAACAGGGCGTGACGGTGATGGTACAACCGACGCCGGCGCGGGCGAATTTCTCGGCCGTTTGGGCGGCCTCGGCAACGCCCCCGATGCAGGTATCGGCGATCACGCACTCCACAGGCAAGCCGTTCGCATGGCGCAGATTGCTGCTGATCAGCTCGGCCACTGCGCGCGCCAGGGCCATGGTTTGGCCTTCCAACGATTCGCGAACTCCCTTCCGCCGGCCGTCAATGGTCGGGCGAATGCCCACTTTAGGCATCTGGCCGATCAGACGTTGACGTGGGGGATTCATCTTGAAGTCTGAGGAAGATGCCATCTTGCTCCTTTCTGTGAGTTATTTGCAGCAGTTAACCCGGCGAAACGCTAGGCCCATTTTACTTCATTTCCCTCAAAGACGCAATCGGGATCGCAAGACTCTGGAATGTGGCGGGGATCGTTCCTGGCGCGATTCCGTAGTAGTTTGACGAGACTTGACAAAGGTGGTATTATTTTTATGAAAGAAATGGGAAGCATAGGTGCCCCCATGACCAGTCGCTTTGGGCGACAGGTGGGGGCTTTTTTCTGTAGGGATTGGCTGACGGGGCGTGCGAAAGGGGGAAGGTTATGCGCATTGGCATTGATGCCCGGCTGATCCATTATCGCCAGGCGGGTATCAGCCAGTATATCCTGCAACTGATTGAGGGGCTCGCTCGCTGCGATTCTGAAGACGAGTTCGTCATCTTGCAAAGCATCAAGAGCAAGAGGCCTCTTTTGCATCAGCCTAACTTTACCCATCGCGGCCTGCTCACGCCCAGCCACCATCGTCTTGAGCAATTGACCCTGCCCCTAGAGCTCTCGGCCATCCGCCTTGACGTGTTGCACAGCCCCGATTTCATCCCCCCCTTTCGCCGTAACTGCCGCTCGGTGATCACCATCCACGACCTGGTCTTTATGCTTTATCCGCATTTCCTCACCAAAGATGCGGCGCGCTATTATGGGCAAATCGACCAAGCCGTGCGCCGCACCGACGCGATCATCGCCGTCTCCCAGGCGACCAAGCGCGATATCATGCGCCTGTTGGGCGTGCCCGAAAACAAGGTGACGGTCATCTACGAGGCGGCTAACCCCATCTTTCGCCCGCTCAAGACACCGGACCTCAGGCAACGCGTGCGGGGGAGGTTTGGCATCCCCGGCGAGTTCATCCTCTTTGTGAGCACCATCGAGCCGCGCAAGAACGTGCCCACCCTCCTGAGGGCCTTCCGCCAGTTCCGTGATGCCTATCGCCGCGAGGTCAAGCTGGTCCTGGCTGGCGAGAAGGGCTGGCTCTTCGATGAGGTGTTCCGCCTGGTGACGGAGCTGAAGCTGGAAAAGGAGGCCATCTTCTTGGGGAGGGTCTCCACGGAGGAATTGCTTTGGCTCTATAACACCGCCGAAGCGCTTGTGGCTCCCTCCATTTATGAGGGGTTTGGATTACCTCCCCTGGAGGCGATGGCCTGCGGCACGCCGGTGATCGTCTCCAACGTCTCCTCCTTGCCCGAGGTCGTAGGGGATGCGGGGATACTCATTGATCCCACTTGCCCCGAAGAGCTGGCGGTGGCCATGGAGCGCATCCTGAGCGATTCGGAGTTGCGGGCCAGTTTGATTGAGAAAGGCCTCAAACGGGCGGCGCTCTTCTCTTGGGATAAGGCCGCTCAGGAGACCTTGGCCCTTTACCACAGCCTAGCCTGATCCACCGCGAGGCACTCATGAGCGAGGAAGGCTCCTCAGAGTATCCTGGGCAGAGAGCTCTCGGTGCGCGATGTGACGCTTGCTCTCCTCTGAGGCAACGCATCCTCTTCCTGACGCCGCAGATGCCCTATCCCCCCGAGCAAGGCGCGGCCATCCGCAATTACAACCTGATCGTTCAAGTGGCCGCCCAACACGAGGTGGCCCTGCTCTCCTTCGCCCAAGGGGCCGACCAGGAGCCCGGCCCGCTGGCCGGGCTTTGCCGACCCCTCGTCAGGGTGCCGATGCCCCCGGAGCGCTCCGCCCGCGAGCGCCTGCGAACCCTCTTCACCACCGACGAGCCCGATATGGCCGTCAGGCTCTACTCGCCGGCCTATGCCCAGACCCTACGCGAGCTATTGATGAGCGAGAGCTTTGACATCGTACAGGTGGAGGGATTGGAGTTGGCCTGTTATCTGCCCCTGGTGCGCCGTTGGCTGGGGGAACGCGCTCCAAAGCTCATCCTGGACGAGTACAATGCCGAGTACTTGCTCCAACGGCGCGCCTTTGAGGCCGATCTGCGGAGCCTGCGTCGTTTGCCGACGGCCTTTTACTCCCTCATCCAGTGGCGGCGGCTGGCGCGCTTTGAGCGCGAGGTCTGTCGCCAGGCGGATACGGTGCTCGCCGTCTCCGAGGCCGATGCCGAAGCTCTGCGCCGGCTCGTGGAAGGGCTGCAGCCTGTGGTCGTGCCCAACGGCGTGGATACGGAGCGCTATCATCCCGGCTTACCCGATTCCCTGCCCTTGGAGCATCCGGCACTCCTCTTTACGGGCAAGATGGATTTTCGCCCCAATAGCGACGCTGTACTTTGGTTCCATCGGCATGTCTGGCCGCTCGTGCGCGCCCGCGCACCCCAGGCTCATCTCTACATCGTGGGTAAAAACCCGCCCGCGCGCTTCAAGCCGCTCTGGGATGATCCCGGCGTCACCGTCAGCGGCTATGTGCCCGATATCTTGCCCTATTTCGGCAGCGCAGATGTTTACATCGTCCCCCTGCGCATCGGTGGCGGCACACGCCTCAAGGTATTGGAGGCGATGGCTGCTGGGCTGCCGTTGGTCTCTACCACACTGGGGGTGGAAGGGATCGCCCTCTCGCCCGGTCAGCATGCTCTCCTGGCCGATACGCCCCAGGATTTCGCCGAGGCGATCCTCTCCCTACTGGCCGATCCTGAGCGGCGCCGGACCTTGGGGGCAGCCGCGCGGCAGTTCGTGCTAGAGCACTATGATTGGCGGCTGATCGCCCCCCGCCTCGCCGCCGTCTACGCTACGAGCGCAAAGCGCTCCTAGTGTGCCCGTCGGGGATTTTGGAAAAACATGGGCTGTACCGCAGAGATGCCGAGGACGCAGGGGCTTTTCTCCCGTTTTTCTCTGTGCTCTCTGCGCCTCGGCGGTGGCTTGCCCATCAGAATCGTCGGGGCATGAACGCCTGATGGCCTCGCGACAAACATCAGTCGATCTTGATCCCCTCGGCCCCTGGCTCAAGGGGGGGCCATTCCATGTCTAGGGCCTCCAGCGTCTCCGTGAGGATTTGGGAGATCACCAGATTGCGGTACCACTTTCTATCGGCGGGGATGATGTACCAGGGAGCATGCTCCGTGCTGCAGCGGCTCAGGGCATCCTCGTAGGCGGCCATGTACTCATCCCACTTGGCGCGCGCCTTTAGGTCGCCCAGGCGAAACTTCCAATGCTCGCGGCGGTCCGCCAAGCGCTCCTCCAGACGTTTGCGCTGCTCGTCTTTGGAGATATGGAGGAAGAACTTGACCACGACGATGCCACACTCTGCCAGGGCCTCTTCAAACTCGTTGATCGCCTCATAGCGCTTGCGCCACACCGCCTCAGGCACGAGGCCCTCCACGCGCACCACCAGGACATCCTCATAATGCGAGCGGTTGAAAATGCCCACCTGTCCGCGCCCCGGAACGGCTTTGTGGATGCGCCAGAGGAAATCGTGAGCCAGCTCCTCCGCTGTGGGCACCTTGAAGGAGGTCACTTGGCACCCCTGGGGGTTAAAGGCCCCCACGACGTGCTTGATGACTCCGTCCTTGCCCGAGGTATCCATCCCTTGCAACACTACCAACAGGCCGTATTTCTCCGTAGCGTAGAGCAGCTCTTGGAGCTCGTTCAGCCGCCCCTGGAGCTGGGCGATCTCCTCCCTGGCCTGCTCCTTGGTGATCCCGCCTGTATCGGCGGGGTCATAGTCGGCCAAGGAGACCCGTTCCCCGGGCTTGACGCGGAGCCGCTTTGGGGTTGATGCCATGATCTATCCCTCCATTCTCGTATTTAGGGTGCCTTTAGCGTGCTCGTTGAGCCAACTGGGCCTGCAGAGCGATCCGCCCATAGCGCCATCGCACCCAGGCGAGGATCACCAAGCTCCCCAGGCACATGGCCAAGGTGCCGACCAGCCCGGCCTCTGGCCCAAAGGGGCCGCCCGTCCAAACCTCCGGCCCATGCTGGGCTGTGGCGATCAGGCGCGGGCCCAGGGCCGTCCCGCTCACCGGAAAGCCAAAGACGTTGCCCTGGAACAGGTTCCAGGTGATGTGCAGGCCGATGGGGATGGCCAGCTCGCCGGTCAACACGTAACCCAGCCCCAGGAAGAGGCCGGCCAAGATCAAGTTGGCCGTGCTGGCCAGCGAGGCGTGGGGGTTGCCGAGATGGGCCAGGCTAAAGGCAAGGGAGGAAAGGAGCCAAGCGAGCACCACCCCGCCTCGGGCCCGCAGCGGCCGAAAACACAACCCTTCGGCCAGGTTGCGCAGGATATAGCCGCGGGCAAAGAGCTCCTCATAGAACCCCACGCAGATGAACAGCACTACCGCCCCCGCGAAGGCCGGGGGGAAGGAGGGGCTGTTCGGGCCGGTTGTCAAGATGCCGGTGATCGTCACCCAGCCGGCGACCCATTCCGCCAGGAAGATGCCTGCCATGAGCAGCGCCCCCAGCGTCAGGCCGAAGGCCAGGTCCGGCCACCATCCTCTTCCGAAGTGAAAGCCCAAGGCGACGAGGGGCCGCCGATCCAAGAGGCGCACGGCCAGCAGGATGCCCAAGAAGATGGCCAGAAACTGGCTGAGGCCCTGCACGGCCACCCAGCCAGGCACTCCCCACAGTCGCCCGACGGCATCCGAGAGCACCCTATTCGCTACCCAGCTTAAGAGGAGATACAGAAGGACGATGAGCATCATGCCGAGGGCTAGCCGGGGGAGGAGGCGCAAACGCCGTTCGTGAGCGTTCCAGAAGAGCCAAGAGAAGCCGGCGCGCAGCTTGTCCATCCTCATAGCATCCTTGCCCCTCAGAATTGTAGGCGCGGTTTTCCGCCGCGTCGTTTCGCCGCCGTTTCAATCCAAGAGCGGGCGCGCAGACTGAAGGCGAGCCCGCGCTATCGCTAAAGATCCTATGATCGCGCGCTGCGCCTGACACGCTGCGAGGGAACGCAGTGAGATCGGCACAGCGGTCCCCGCCGCCGGAAAGCTGAGCAAAGCGATGCCCACGGCGATATCCGCCGGGTAGAGCATAAGCTCGCCCCGCCCGCAGGCCGGGTTCACCGTCACCAGCCCCAGCAAGAGGCTGACCCTATCTAGTTGGTCCGTAGCATCGACGACGCCCGCAAGAGGCTAAGCTACGCTGTGCATCTCAATCTTGTGCGCGCGGATTCTCGTTCAGCTTCCCACCTGATTGGCGGTGTACCAGTCCGCGCGCGTGAGAGGCAAGCCGCTTCGCCCCGAAGGCTCGGGCTTGACCAGCAGGGCCTGATAGACGTTATTCGTGCCCACGGTGAAGCCATGTGCCGAGCCCGAAAGGAAGAGCCGCCAGACGCGATAGGTCGGCTCGTCCACGAACTTTAAGGCCTCCTCGTGATGGGCCTCTAGGCGGCGCACCCAGTGGCGCAAGGTCAGGGCGTAATGCTCGCGCAGGCACTCTACATCGCGCACCTCAAAGCCGTTTGCCTCGGCGATGGTGAGCGTCGTGGAGATGGGCACCAGCTCGCCATCGGGGAAGACGTAGGTGTCCGAGAAACTCCTCCCCCGGCTGGGTTGGACATCGGCGCGGTTGGCGATGCCGTGGTTCAAAAAGACACCTCCCGGCTTGAGCAGCTCCCAGGCGCGGGCAAAATACACGTCCAAAAGGGCTTTGCCCACATGCTCGAACATCCCCACGCTGACCAAGGCGTCGTAGGCTCCCGGTTCGTTCACCTGGCGATAGTCGCGCACCAGCACTTGGGCACGGTCGGCCAGGCCGGCGGCCCGGATACGCGCGTTGGCCAGCTCCGCTTGGGGCTGGCTCAGGGTGATCCCCGTGGCCTGCACCCCATAGTTCTGGGCCGCGTGGATCACCAGCCCGCCCCAACCACAGCCGATATCCAGGAGGCGTTGGCCGGGCTTGAGGCGCAGCTTTTTGCAGATATAATCCAGCTTGCGAAGCTGCGCCGTATCCAGATCGTCATCGGGCGATTGGAAGTAGGCGCAGGAGTAAACCATGCGGCTATCTAGCCACAGGCTATAAAAATCGTTGGAGACATCGTAATGGTACGTCACGGCCTGGCGGTCCCGCTCTATGGAATGCCGTCTTCCCCTGAGCCGCGCCGGGCCGCGTCGGCCGTAGCGCCTCGCCTGGGGGGCGGGAAGGCGCAGGACTAGGCGCCCCAGGCGCAGGCGAGCCTTGCGGTCGGCGGCCAGCTTCATCAGGTGATCGGCCAGGCCAAAGACCGATTCGATATCTCCCTGGATATCGATGTCATCGTAGATGTAGGCTTCGCCCATGGAGAGGTCCGTGCCGGGGATGAGCATGGCCCGCAGGGCTGCCGGATGCTTGAGCACCAACGTGGCCCGGCGCGGGGTCTCATCGGGCCAGAAGGAGCCATCCCATAGGCGCACCCCCAGCTCGGGGGCCTTGTCTCCGAATAGCTCGGCGAGAATCTGGCGGGTGATCTGCACACTTTGCGTTGCGGACATCGGCTTTCCTCCCTAAGCGTTAAGTTAGTAGGATGTGGCGCTTTTGGCCGCCCGGGTGATAGCGCAAGTATAGCACGAATGCAGGATGGGCGAAAGGTGCTTTGTGTGCCCGATCGGTTGACAACAGGGCTTTTCCCCGGCTATGATAGGGCCCTTAATACGTTCTGAGGGGAGCGTATCGTGCCCTCGGAGAGTCCGAGTCTCTGGAAGTATCTGCTCCTCATCCCTTTGGGAATCTATCTGCTTGGCTGGGGCGTTTTGGTGCACCAAGGCTCCTGGGCGAGCGCTTGGGTGGGCGGTTTCCTTGGCCTGGTGCTCGTCGCAGCGACGCTTTGCGCCGCAGAAAAAGGGACTGGCCCCAGCGGATAGCGGGGGCTGAGCCGGAAAAGGGTGACTTGTGTCTTTCGGGGTAAGTCTTTTGAAAGTCTTGGGCGCTATCGTTGCGCTCTGGGTCCTTTATGCTTACCTGTTGCGTTTTGAGCGGCGGGTCATCGGTCGGCTGGCCCTGCGAGGGGACCCTCGCTGGGGTTTGCTCTGGCCGCTGGCCGACGCGGCTCGCGCCCTTCTCAAGAGGTCCATACCCCCAAAGGAGGCCTACCGTCCGCTCTATTACGCAGCGCCGCTCCTGACCCTGGGAGCGATCTTGGAGGCTTTGGCGGTCGTGCCCGCCGGGCCGACGATCACCCTTTTGGGGGGCAGGTTGACCGATGGCCCTATGAGCCTGGACATCACCTTGTTGCTCGTCGTGGCCTTGAGTTGGGTGACCCTGCTGACCGTGCTCTTGGGCGCTTGGAGCGCCCGCTCGGATTACCTTTGGGAGGAGGGCTGCCGGGTTGCCCGCGCCGGCCTGGGCTACAGCTTGCCCGCCCTGCTAGCCCTTGGGGGCGCGATCATGCTCACCGGCTCGTTGGACCTGAGGGCGATCGTGCGCGCGCAGGGCACGGCGTTTCCTTACCTGCTCTACCAGCCCTTGGGGTTATTGACCTTCACCCTCTCGGCTTTGTTGGGAAGTCGCCGTCTGCCCTTGAGGCTTCCGGGAGGCGGGAATCCCCTGTTGGGCGATTTTCACCTCCAGCACGCCGGCGGTGTGCTCGCTCTGTATCACCTGGTAGAGCACCTTCATTTGCTGTTGATTGCGACGCTGGTCGCCACGATCTATCTGGCGGGCTGGTGGGGACCCTGGCGAGCAGGCCCCCATTGGTTGTTGCTCAAGGTGCTGGCGGTGACCGTCGTCCTCCTCTGGCTACGCGACGGCTGGCTGGCCCGCCGAGCCGAGCAGTTGGGCCGACGGGCCTGGCGCATCCTCATGTTGCTGGCCATCCTCAACACGTTGCTTACGGCCATCATCCTCCTCTGGAAGCGCGGGATATGAGCGGCCTCGTTCATGCGTTGCTTGCTCTGGCGACTGTAGCTTCGGCCTTGGCCGTGGTATTGGTGCACCGTCGGCTTTGGGCGGGGTTGGCCCTGGCCCTGAATATGATTTCCTTGGCCGGCGTCGCCCTGACCCTCTCGGCTCCCTCGGTGGCCATCGGCTTGTTCATGGTGGGGTTGGGGGTTGCCTTGGCCTCGCTGGAGGCCTTTGCCCACGACCGCACTGATGACGAGCCGGACGGCCTTGGAGCGTTACGGGATCGGCCCAGATCGGGGAAAGACAGGGCTTTGGCCGTCCGCTGGCTTGGGGTCATCCTCTTCATGGGTCTGGCCGGGGCGCTCCTGGCAGGCGATGCCCCTGGGTGGCGGAGCTGGGGAAGCGTCGGGGCCGCCGGCGATGCGCAGGCGATGCGGACCGTATGGGCGAGCTTGTACACCCGTTACGGCCCGGGCCTCGCGGGGATAGGGTTAGCAGTGGTAGCAGCCCTCGTCGGGGCGGGCTGCGGGAGAGAGGAGCGCTGATGCCGTACCCCTGGAGCGGTTTATTGAGCGCGTTCGTTTTCGTGACGGGGCTGGTGGGGTTGTTGGGGTGGCGCTCGGCCTCGCGACGCGCCCTCTGCGCGGCCTTGATGCTCAGTGGCGCACTGCTGTTCTTTGTCGCCGCCTCGTCCTGGCTGGGTCGGCCGGAGGGTCAGGCGATGGCTTTGCTGGTGCTGGGCGTTTTACCCGTTTATCTCCTCTGGGGGCGCCGATGATCCCCGGCCCGTTCCTCGCCATAGCCATCCTAGCTGGCACAGCCCTTGGCTTGGTGACCTGGGACGCCCTGGCCAAGCCGGGCGATGGGCGGAAAGGGGACTTGCCCTTTGCCCTGGCCCTGGCCGCTTTAGGGCTTGCCTTTGGGGCCTGGAGCTGGACCGCCCGAGCCGCATCTCCCCCCTGGATCCCGGCGCTCCTCGCCGATGACCTGGCGCGCTTCTTGGGCGCGCTCTTTTTAGGGCTAAGCGGCCTCTGCTGGCTCGGCAAGGGGGCTGAGCGCGGCCTAACGGGGAGCGTTTCCCCCGCGCCGCGCTCTCCTTCGTCGGCTTCCGGCGACGGCTCCCCCGCCCTGTTTCTGCTGGCAACCTGTGGCGGCCTCATCGCCATCTCCGCCGCGGATCTCTTGACCCTTTGGGTAGGGTTAGGGCTCTATGCCCTTGCCCGTCGCTCTGCTCGCCCGGGATGGGAAGAGGGGACAGGGGTGCGGGCTATCTTGGGCCTGGCGGCCTCGCTTTTTGGTCTGGCTGCCCTCTACGCCAGCACCGGCACGTCAGAGCTCATCCCCTTGGGGCGCTACCTTTGGGAACATGGCGGACCGCGCCCGGCCATCCTCTATGTCGGCGCGAGCTTGGCCCTGGTCGGCATCGCCCTCGTCGCCGAGCTCTTGCCCCCCTATGAGCCCGAGGCCCCGGAAGGCGAGGCCCCGACCACGACCCTGGGGGTGGCCTTACTGGCCCGCCTTTGCCTTTATCCCCTGGGAGCGCTCTCTTGGGAATGGTCCTGGGCGCTGATTTGGGCCGCGATGGGGGTTTTGGCTTGGGCTTGCGCCTCGCTTATCCTGGGGGCTGGTTCCTTCGCTCAACTTTGGCGGTGGGCGATGGCCCAGAAGGGGTTTTTGCTCCTGGCTCTGGGCCTGGCCTTTCATGAGCAAGGCCTGGTAGCCCTGTTCATGGCTTTGCCGGCCTATGGCCTGGCCCAGGTGATCTTGCCGCTGAGCCTGGGTTGGCTACGGCGCGACGGCGCTGTGGCCCCCTCCATGGACGCACTCAAGGGCCTGCTTAGGTCTGACCCCTGGCTGGGGGGGCCACTATGCGTGGGCATCATGACCTTCGTGGGAGTGCCCGCGACGTTGGGCTTCATGGGGCGGGTACGCCTCCTATGGGCGGCCCAGGTGGCCGGACTGCCGGGGCTGGTGGTGGTGATCCTGCTCGTGAGCGGCCTCT
>Ga0123519_10011260_pt1 | contig 13225 bp, 10 predicted proteins | sample YelNatPaOPRAMG02_FD_87396 | JGI IMG/M metagenome (GOLD analysis project Ga0123519, IMG submission 87396) | Hot spring microbial communities from Yellowstone National Park - Yellowstone National Park OP-RAMG-02 (version 2) | ecosystem: Environmental > Aquatic > Thermal springs > Hot (42-90C) ...
TCAATCTATCATAAGCCAAAATATCATGAGCCAAACAAAAAAGGGGGGATATGATGATCAAAAGCAAAAATAAACTGGCTTTCCTTCTTCTGGCGACCTTTCTCCTGGCCGCGGCAGCTCCCGGCCAGGCAGCGGTGCTTCCACCTCCCCAGCCAAAGCAAGGGCCGGGCGGTGCAGACTACGGCTATGGTAGGGTGATTAAAACAGCCCACGGCCAGGGCGAGCAGGCATACTATATTTTTGAGCCGGATGAGCCCAAGCCGCAAAGTGCCCCTTTGATCGTTTTTCTCCACGGCTGGGGCGGAACTAACCCTGACTACTATAGTAGCTGGATCGAACATCTGGTCAAGAAAGGTAAAATCGTCATCTTTCCGGTCTATCAATCCTGGGGGGGCTTGCTCTCTAGCAGCAAATACACCTTAAATTGCCTTCAGGCGATCAGGGCGGCAATTGAGCTGCTTCAAAGCAGCAAGGAGCATGTCAAGCCAAATCTTGAGCAGTTAGCTATTGTCGGGCATTCGGTCGGAGGGATTCTGGCCCTCAATATCTCGGCCAAGGCTCAGACATTGGGCTTGCCTGTGCCAAAGGCTATCATGTCAGTACAGCCCAAGAGGGCCCTAATGCTGCCTGTGGAGGATTTATCTACAATTCCTACATCTACCCTGCTCCTGGTTGTCGCCGGCGACCAGGATAGTCTCTCGGCTGATGAATCGGTCAGCATTTTCCAGCGCCTGAGCCATATACCGGCTGAGAATAAGGATTTCGTTACCCTGGTCTCTGACGATTACGGGGCCCCTCCTCTGATCGCTGATCATTTCGCCCCGACCGGCAATCCTTCTGGCAGCAGACTCATGCTGGGCCTTAGCAGGGCTCGCACAGACGCCCTTGACTATTACGGCATCTGGAAGCTGTTCGATGCCCTGACTGATGCTGCCTTCTGGGGCCAAAACCGCAACTGGGCCCTGGGAAATACCGCTCTTCAGCGCTACATGGGGAAGTGGAGCAATGGCAGGCCGGTCAAAGAACTCCTAATCACCGATCATCCCCGACCCCGATCAAGATCAAGAAACGGGCTCCTGCGATTCATTCCACGGCTAGGCAGCCGGGAGCGACAAAGTGCGGGGTCTGAATCTCAGGATGGTTCCTGAGAAAACGATAGATGTTTAAAACATCGTTCAAATCCAAAGAGCGAGCTTGAGGCGGTGGTTTTCGGTCAAGGCGTAGCCCTGATCGCACATCTTGCTCAAAAATCCTACAAGCCGCTGGGGTAGCCCACACCGGCAGGCCGCAATATTCAAACAGGGACTTGACTATCTTCTGCGGATTGATCATAAGATCCTCATACCGAAGACTGATCATCGGAATGCCCTGCCGATAAAGGGTCAGATAACGATGCATGACTGAAAGCCACATAATGAGTAAAAGGCCCATACTGCCAAGATCAGCAATGGCCCTTGGGGAATAGTCCTGAATCAGAGGAATAAGCCGCCGGAGCGATTTTTTCCTCCGAGCGATGAACATCCGAAGCCATAATCTGGCTATTGGCGACCGTTTGGTCGTCCGGCGAAACATCCTGCCCCACCTCCCCAGACTCTCAAGGGCATGAGCAATAGACTCAATCACATCCTCTGCATTCCGATAGATAAAAACGTTTTTAGCCCAGGGAAAGAGACCGTGCATAAGATCGGCAATCTCAATGCCAAAACTTCGGAACTTAATCACTAGACACGAAATCCGCTCGCCAGGAGCTGGCCTGCCAACAAAACGGGTACAACCAAGAAGCAGCCTGCTGAGCTCACCGTCGCGGCTTTGGTCAGGAGAGCGCAATCTCACAATCTGGGTGAAAATATCCGGCTCGGACAGGCTGACCACCCCAGGCACCTTATTGAACATCCGGCTGAGCAGCGTAGAGCCGCAGCGGCCAACTGAATAAATAAGGATGAGCTTGTCGAACGGGTTCCCTAACTCGGCGGCCAAGGAGTGAAAATCTTCATAAGGCACAGCAATAAGACTAAAAGCATGCTGAAATTGGGCCTGATAATAAAAGGGAACTTGAGAAAGATCGCACCCAGGTGGTGTTTCAGCAAAAATCACCCGCTTTCGCCGCTCATCCAGACAGTAGGGACTTAGGGCAGGATTGGTAATAATGGCCCTTGAGTCAATCTCTTCTCCCTCCTGGTAGCGGAAGTTACTCAAATCGGCCCACATTTCTGGCGGAAGGGAACGCTTTTTAGTAATATGCAAAACCTTAGCGCTCATGGGATGCCTCAGGTTACAGATAGCTGTCTATGCCTTGACCAGCTTTTCGGTAGATATTTTTATTTCTAATGACACCACCATCCTCCTAAAACTTTAAACTTTTCCCTAGTCATATATTCCCCCAGGGTTATTAAAGCTACACTTTTGCAGAAATTTCTTATCGCCTTGAAATCCTTGAAAGTTACCTCTAATAGCAAATCCAGTAAAATCAAGGCCTTGGAGAAAAAGTGCCAAAGCATAGATTAAAGGTTTAGTTATTAAAAGTTTTAGGAAAGGGGTAAAAAGGGGAAAACCCTTTTTCAAAAGGGTTTTCCCCTTCAAAAGGGTTTTCCCCTTATCTACTTTGCCGTCAGGGTAAGCACACCATCCCAGTCAGAAACAGGGGGAAAACACTGATATTGCCGGCAGCGGTCAAGGTAGTATTTTGACGGCCCATCAGTAGGGCAGATTTGCAAAGCCTGCTGAAATCTCCTAATTCCTTCCTCCCACTGCTGATCCTGGTAGGCTCTAAGCCCTTGATTATAACTATTCAGCAATGATTCAAGCTGTGCGGCCTCTTCTCTTCTGGCCATCAATTCGTAGATCTTTACCGGTTGCGTTTTTCCCTTCACCCGCACTCTGTCAAGCTCCCGAGCGATGAATTCCTCTCGCACAAGCTGATAGGTGAATTCACTTATCACCACATCAACCCCATAGACCTTGGTGATTCCCTCAAGCCGCGAGGCCAGATTGACATTATCTCCAAGCACCGTATAATCCATACGCTCTCGAGAGCCCATATTGCCGACAATCATCTCCCCGGAATTAATGCCTATGCCAATTCTGATCTGCGGGAAATTTTTCTCTTGAAATCTAAGATTAATCTTAGCCAGGGCGGCCCGCATATCGAGTGCTGTCTGGCAGGCCAGGAGAGCATGATCTTGCCGACTGATCGGTGCACAGTAGACGGCCATAATGGCATCACCGATGAATTTGTCCAAAAATCCCGAATAATGCAAGATAATGCCGGACATCGTGCTCATATATTCGTTTAAAAATAAAACTAAGGCTTCGGGCTGAAGCTGCTCGGAGATAGAGGTAAACCCCCTGATATCGGAAAAAAGAACAGTCAAAAACTTCCGCTCTCCACCAAGACTCAGCATCTGAGGATTTTTGATGAGCTCGCGAACCAGAGCAGGGGCAAGATATCGCTCGAATGAGTTTTTAATCCTCCTCTTTTCTCGCTCCTCAGTTGCGTAGCGATAAAGGCTAATCATGGTAAAGATAATCATGATTTGGGCGAGCGGATAGACCAGATTGATCCATACCCCACGGAAAGTGAAAAGATACTGGCTGAGAGCGGCATAGCCCGTGAACAGGGCAGCCGTCAGACCTAAACCCACAAGAGGCCGAGCAAGGGGAAGAAAAAGACACAGCAGCAGGCCAAAAGCCAATAAAATTCCAACATCAGCCAGAAAATAATGCCTAGGCAGGGAAAGAAAATCGAGATGGAGCAGGCTATCCAGGATGTTGGCATGGATTTCAACCCCAGACATGATCTTATACGGCGTATAGCGAAGATCATAGATACCCACAGCAGTAGTTCCAACCAGAACGATCTTGTCCCGAAAGGTTTCAGCCGGTATGCGCCGGGCCAGAATATCGCTTACGCTGTAGTGGGCAAAGGTATCGTGCGGTCCGCGGTAGTTAATGAGCAGATGCCCGCGGGCGTCAACTGGAATGGGAATGCCTTCGATGAGCAGGCTCTCTACTCCCCGATCTCCCATTTGGACCAGTATGGAATCTCTCCTCAAATCCCAATAATGCTTGATGACCTGAATGTCCAGCGAAGGGTAATAATTTCCCTGATATTCGATGATCAAGGGAGCCCAACGAATCGTGCCATCAAAGTCTGGATAAAGGTTAAAATATCCATTGGCCAAAGCAGAACTAGCCAGGATATCAAGGCTAGCTTCAAAGCCATAGCCTCGAGGAACCAGGCTGGCTGAAGCCGATGGACTTTGGGGTGGCTGAACCAGAGGATAGCGCTGTGAAGACAAAAAGGGGGGCATAGGCCGAAGCCTCTTTCCTTCTGGCACCTCTTGGGGAGAGAGGAAGAAAAACATGCCCAAAATAACATTGCCTGCTTTCTGAAGAGCCAGGCTAAAATCCCGCTCGGGATTAAGGCGGCTCAAGGCCTTTCTGATCTTCTGCCGATCGAGCGGAAGATCGACAATATTTCTGACTAGCTCAAGGGCATACTCTTCAGCCGACAGCGGATCCTGCTCTGGTGAGGGGAAGGTGATATCAAAAGCCACAACCTTGGCTCCACTCCTTTTGAGCTCTTCAACCAGGGACCTCATTCTGGCCCGTGGCCAGGGCCATCTGCCAAGCTCGTCAATGCTCTTTTGGTCTATAGCGGCAATGACCACCTCAGCCCCTGGACGGATACACCCTCGCCAGCGAAAACGCAGATCAAACACTTTCAGCTCAATAACTTCCAAAAACCGCGGATGCCTCAAATATAGCCCAATCATGCCAAGGCTGATTGCAAGGCTAATAATGCATCCCCAGCACAGAGTTTTTCTTCCGCTCATATTCTGGTTTATGGATTTTCACCCCAGGTACAAAATCTCGCCTTGCTTCAGTATTCTAGCCCTCGACTGCATGGCCTGACACTCGGCACTGATTTCTTCAAGATACTGCGGCTTCATGCCAAAGAGAAAGATCTGAGTCTGAGGATCGAGTTCGGGCAGAAGCTTGTCGAGAACTTTCGGAATAAGGTGGCCTGTTTCTTCAGCCAGGTTTCTTAATCGGTTTGGGAAAGAGGTTTCAATAAAGGCTGCGGCGAGTTTTTCGCTATTTCTGATCACCTGAATGACCTCTTGAAGACTGCCAGTATCACCAGAGTAGAGAATCGTGGTTTCCTGCTGGCGAATCAGGTAACCAGCGCTTGAGACAGTATGACGCACAGGAAAGGGGATAACCTCAAACTCAGCAACGGAGCAGACTGTGCCGAGCTGAACAGGTTGCAGGCGAAAAACCGGCTCTCCCTGAGCAGCAGGTAGCCGGGTAAAGTCTGGCCAAATCTGGTCGTTGAATACATAATGATGGAGGCTATCGAGCACCTCCTGAAGCCCAATGATAGAGATAGGCTTGCGGATCTGCCCGAAAATGGTATCGCCAAGAAAGGGAAGCCCGACGATATGATCTAGGTGAGCATGGGTGAGCAAAATATCAGTAATATGGCATTGATCTTCAACTTTTAATACCCCTCCGATCTCTCCCGCATCAAGGAGAAGGTGGTCATTAAGTAAGAAACCGCTGGTATAAAAGCCAGGCAGACGCCCTCCACAGCATCCCAAAACTTGAATCTTCATAATGTTTCCCCCTCTTACATCCTTTTCGGTAACTTTCTCATCTCTCACCAGATTGTTTCAGCCTGAATCCAGAGCGAACACCTGAAAAGCTTTATATTCCAGAATCCAAAATGTTAACTCACACATTTTGTGAAAGTTAACTGATTGATTTTAAAATGCAATCAAGCATTCGCTCTGGTATGAAGGTTCAGTCAAGGGAAACATAAAAAACATGCTGTAAGAAAGATAAAAAAGGCAGACATGGTGAGGCAGACAACAAAAGCATGTTGAAGGGGAGAACCCCAAGAAAAAGCTACACGGGAGGGGCAGCTTTGAGGAAGCAAGGTTACTGCCCCTCCCGTGATATGGAAGGGAGGCTTCGCATGGAGGTGGAAGTATTCCTCCATGCGGCTTGGAGGAAGGAGAAAAGCTCCCCTCCCTTGGGTTAGGTACAAAGCCACAAGGCTTTTAATGGATCGGGAAATTCGAATTTCCCGATCCAAAGCCTAATCTCTAGCCTAGAGCGACCACCAAGGTCTGACCTCAAGATCGATGGTGAATACCGTAAAGGCCCCGCGAGCATCCATAGCGAAAATCTCAACTACATAGAAGCCTGGGAACTGAGTCTGGAATGTCCAGAACACATTGCCCTCAGAATCTTTGCCGATAGAGCCTATGTTGCAGGATAAATACACCTTATCGCCATCAGGATCCTGAACATCGATCTCAGAATCCAGGACAAGCAGCTCGCCAGCACGACAGACCTGCGGATGATCCCAATCACCAAGCATAACTGGCGGATGGTTCAGCCATGTTCCCCGATTTACGCAATAGACACTAAATTCATTAATACTAGAAAAACCTCTCGAATCTGTAACTTGAACTACTATCGGATAAACCCCTTCAAACTGTGGAACAAAGCTAATTACCCCAGTATGTGGATTGATTAGCGTCTCTGACCACGGACCATACCGATAATCAGGGGAGCCAGCAATGTAGGCTTTCCAGGTTAAGGTATATTGATCCGGTTTGGGATGAGTGGCTGAATAAAGATAACTGTCTGGGTCAAGAGCCGTAAGAGCGTATCTGAAAACCTCCCCCACATAGGCGATTTGATCATCCAAGTCTTCCATGATGGGAGGATAATTATCCACCGGGTAGTTAACTACCGACACCGGGAAGGTTTCAATATCCTTACTCAAACCATTGCTTACCTCTACGGTAACGATCAGATCTTCCAGGTATTGAGGCAGAAATCGCATGACTGCAACATTCGGCCAATGGGTATAGCCGGCATTCTGCAGGGCTTGCTCAATGAGCTGAACTCGCTCAAGCGGATAAAAGTGATTTCCTTCAGAGCAATGAGGCGGGCCCATTTCATGAGGCACCCGTGGCACGCATTCATCGCCCTCTACGCAGCAATCTTCACTCCACTCACCGCTTTCATCCAGCAGACGATAATAGATGGGTAAAAAGAGGGGGCGATTATCATTGAGATCAACCGGCAGATGATCAATCATTACTGGAGAGTAAGCGCCGGAAGCCGCTCCGCCGCCGACGAAGGCGTCAAAGCGAAGCATATCTTCTCGATGACCAGGGGAATTTGCTCTCCTCATCCCCTCATTGGCCAGAATTGGGCTATTCAGATTGAGACCTGCGGCCGTGACCCGCGTCTTAGCAGTCTGAAGGTCAGCCGGAGTCCAATTGTCAGGATCAGGATCGGTCCAATCGCCAGCAGATCCGTAAATACTGGCCGGGGCAAAACCATCTCGCGAATCTTTAGCATAAGCCCGGGCAATTTCATCAGGGTTAGTGATAACATCGTAAATATTACCCACGTGGTCTTCAGCAAAAACAAGCTTTTCCGTTGGCACAAACAACTGGACAAAAAATGGGCCGGTTTTAAAGAGATAGGGGCAGCCTAGGCCAAGATTGCTTCCCCGACTAAAAGTGATATCATCCAGCCGGTATTGATTCCCACGGATCATAATCTGCCTAATCGCGGCTATGTATTCTGGAGTAGCGCTATTGCTGACATAGCGGTCAAGGATGGCCTGAAGATCCTGGATCACTAAATGCCAGGTGCCATCCTGGAATTCTCTCCCTAGATACACTTCAATAATATCAGGACGTGGATTGTTGCAGGGGCTTTGTCTGCAATTTCCACCATCAATAACCGGGCTTTTGGGGGTTATGCTATCCAAGGCGGAGATATCACAGCCAATGCTTTTTTCCCTGGGGATAAAAACAATCCGGGCAAAACCAGCCGTAGCACCAGGGTTGCAAGGATCACCACAAGGGTTGACCGCAGGGTCAGTTGTGGTTACTACATCAACGATAAACCGGAAGGTGTCAAACATTTCTACCGCCAGAGGAGCCCTCAGCTTGAAGCTCAGCAGGGGATGTGGACCAACCTGAGTAAAATCAATATTGCACTCTCTTATGATCGTATAAGGCATATACCTAAACTTATCCCCTTGAGGATCTGATAGCGGAGGCTCATTGAACGGCAGAAATGTGGAAACTGGCCGATAAATATCCAGTACTCGGCTCCCCTCATTAAAATCCAAAACTGTCAGCATCTGCCCATAGCCGATGCCATATCCCCATACTGGATATGGCGGCTCTCCCACAGTCCAGCCATGATTTTTAGGCTCATCCCAGTATTCGAAATTGTCGATCAAGATATCACCACCTGTGGGATCGGTGGGATCGTTATAATTCGGCAAGTGAATAGGCACAGTGGTCTGCTGGGATAGCTGAGGCGGCAGATTATAGACCGGCGGTGAATCCTGAGCTATGACCAACCTACTTCTCATCAGCGGCAAAATAGCAGCGATGATAAAGGTTAATAACCATACCCTTTTTCCTGTTTCCCTCATCTTTCCTTATCTCCTTAACATAAATATCACTTTACTTTCCTTAACCTCAAAATTAATCTTTGCCTTAAATTTGACAAAGACTTAATAGCTAAAGATTATTAATAGCTATTAATAGCTTACTTATGAAGTTTCCCTCCTCGCCAAAAGTCAACTTATTACTAAAAACAAGCCAACTTAAGGGAGTTTCTTCAGATATTTCCCTATCTTCCTGCCGCAGAAAGAAAGGCTTCCCGCCGCGGCCATAAAGCATAAATTAAGAAGCCTTCTCCCAGCCGGAATGGGAATATCTGGTTATGTCGTATAGACAACTTATTTTTGTCCAAAGGCTACTAGTCTTCAGTCTGCTGAAGACCGGTTTTATAGGAGGGGATGAAAAATCAACATCTAATAACAGAGGTAGTAATAATCAGGAAGGCTTGCGAGCAAAAGCCGCTTCCTGGCGAAGGAGATGATGATTCTTTATTATTGAATCCAAGATTGATCTCTTCTTCACGGGAAGGATGGGATAAGACCTTATTATAGGAAGGATGTATGCATCGGTCTAACATCTGATCGAAACTTGCTAAGATATAATTGCCAATCTTAGTAACATCTCTCGGATAAAGGCTTTTTATCGGCAGGGGGAAAAGGAAGGGGGGGCGGGCAAGCGAGATTTTTGAGGATAGCGTCTGATAAGTAAATTTGCCTATGGCCTTGACCATATCTTTCGATTTCTGGGAAATAGTTACATCCCCCCAGATTTCAAGGAATTCACAAACCCCGATATGTTTGCATCGAGTATATTCAGGAGCGTCAAGCCCACTCAACATAAAAACAAAGCCCACTACCGACAATCCCACCACCAGGCAAGAGATTCTCGTTCTCTTCAGGTAAAAGGGGCTGATCAATATTATTTTCATAACTCTGATTAGTTCCATCGCGACAATAGCTAGCAATAAAGGGGTTTCATAATCAATACTAACTTCTAGTAGAACTAACTTCTAGTAGAAAATGCAATCTTTATACCATAGAAACTTTTTTAAAATTTATCTTTTTTATAAAAACCAACATATCAAATTTATATAATAAAATCAATAAGATAGCCTCTCTCGCTCAGAAAAATTTTTCAAATGCTCCCCCACATCAAGTAGCTCTTCTTAGAAAAATTATGCAATTTTTTACAACCTGGTAAGCAATTTATTTCACATTACTTTTTCGATTCCCTGTCTGTTCAAGGCCGTAGGGCTCATGTCATAAAAAATGCCCAGGGAATTACGCAATTTTCATGAAAGATGCAAGTGGATAAAGAGTGAAACAGCCGAAATATATATGATCTTTAGGTAAATCAGAGGTACAATAATAGTAGAGAATATGAGATAATAGCATACAGCTATGGATACAAACGGATTGTGCTGTCTGAAATGACATCTTTACCCTTTAACCGAAAAGAGATAGTTAGACAATTTCTATGACTTGGTGACCATAACTGATAAAAACGCTTTAACGTATAATATATAAAAAAGACTTGAGTGATGCAAGTATTATTTATGCACTATTTCAAGTATTATTTTATATATTATAAGGAGATAAGAAAATGAACTCTGAGCTCAAAATCCTAGCCATGTTTAGCGCATGGTTAGTTTTTTTGCTGATTACCTTCTTTTTGACCACTTTTATCCCTCAAAGATGCTTGGCTCAAAAAATCATGGCTACTCAAAAGATCAAAGAGGTCGAAATTGATATAGAACCAGGATTATGTCCTAATCCACTCAATGTGGAAAGCCAGGGCACTTTACCTGTAGCCATCCTTGGTACCCTTGACCTGAATATAGCCAATATCAATCCCCAAACCATCAAGCTCGAAGGAGTCCGCGCGGTCCAATACCGGCGAGAGGATGTGAGCACGACGGTTTTTGATCGCCAGGATATCTGTGACTGCACCATTGAGGGGAAAGACGGGATGATCGATTTAGTACTTGAGTTCAATATATCGGACGTAGTCTCTACCATTGGCCAGGTTGACAACGATGATGTAGCTGTGCTAACCATTACCGGCAGTCTATTTGATGGTACTCCTATCGAGGGTGAGGATTGTGTGGTTATTCAAAAACCATAAGCTGTTTTTTAGCAAAAAGTTATCGCTCTTATTTATTAGCTACCATTCAAGAGACATAACCCTAAATAAGAGCTAAGCCCCTTCGAGGGTTTATGGTTGTTCTGATATAGAGTTTATGGTGTCTGATATATAAGAGCAAAAAGTTATAGATTATGTGGTAAACATCCGGATCGCTAGAAAAAGCTTCTGAAGAAGAACCCTTACAAATCAAAAATGGATAGAGAATCGCCGATAAACCAAATAACAATGGACAATATCAAGATCGAGCCCAAGGAGGCTGAGGTTTTCTCTCGCTGGCTGACCATCCTGAATGAAGCAGGCGTCAAATACGTGGTAGGCGGAGCCTTTGCCGTATACGCTTATACTGGCATTTGGCGGGACACAAAAGATGTTGATATCTTTCTCCAGCCGAGCGATCTCAAAAAGGCTCTCGATGCCCTGAGCAGGATGGGATTTGAAACCGAGGTCAGGGATGTTCATTGGCTAGCCAAAGTGCACCAGAAGCCATATCTCATGGACCTGATCTTTGGAACATCAAGCAGCCAGTTCCCGATTGACCAGACCTGGTTTGAGCGCTGCCAGCCGGTTGAACTCCTCGGAGTCAAGACTTACCTGGCCGCAGTTGAGGAATTGATCGCCTCAAAGGTTTACATGCTCAAAAGAGACCGCTTTGACGGTGCAGATATCGTCCACCTTATTCGGGGAGTTCAGGGGAAAATCGATTGGCCGCGGGTGCTCATGCATCTTAAAGACAACCAGGAAATCATTTTGATCTATTTCATTCTCTTTGATTTTGTCTATCCTTCTCACTCAGATTATCTACCCAAGGAGCTTATAGTTACCCTTTTCGAACAGATGCGGGAGGGGTGGTCAAGACCAGTGAAACCAAAGGCTTTCCGTGGTATGCTGCTCGATCCGTTCGCCTTTGCTGTAGACTGCCGACTGTGGGGATATGAAAATGGCTACAACCTGCTTCCCCTAGTCAACGATAAGGGGGAGCGGATATGAGAATCGCCGCTATCGGCGATCTCCACTGCAAAAGCGACTCTGCTGGAATGATTAGACAGCTTCTGGAAGGAGTAGACCGTGAAGCCGATATTCTGCTTCTAGCAGGGGATATCACCAACCTGGGGTTAGTCGAAGAAATGGAGGTCCTGCTAGATGAGCTGAGCTTCTTTTCTCTGCCAAAAGTTGCGGTTATCGGAAACCATGATCATGAGAGTAACCAGATAGAGCTCCTAATCAAGATGATGACCGAAAGCGGCATCTTGGTACTAGACGGCACCAGTTGCCTGATAGATAAGGTGGGAATTGTCGGCACTAAGGGCTTTTGCGGTGGATTTGGGAAACTGCATGTCCAGCCATTCGGCGAGCAGGCCCTGAAAAACTTTATCAAGACCAGCATCAATGAAGCCTCGCGAATTGACAAGGCGCTGGCAGAGCTGAATTGCCCATTCAGGGTAGCGGCTATGCACTATGCCCCGATAAAAGAGACTCTGCTGGGCGAGGAGATCGAGCTCTACCCTTTTCTCGGCTCATCACTCTTTGCCGATGTCTTTGACCGCCACAAGGTAGATGTGGTTGTCCATGCTCACGCCCATCATGGCTCACCCTATGCTTTAACTCCAGGCGGTATTCCGGTTCATAATGTTTCCCGCTTTGTTCAAAGCCGTTTTGGCCACCGCGACTGGTGCCTCCTGACTGTGGGAGAAGAGGGCTTAAAAGAGCAAAAAGCTAGGATAGAAGCTGCCAGCAAGGATAAGACAAGACACTAAAGCAAGACCCTAAGGAGGATGTCATTCAGGGGGCTTTTCGCTAAGTGTGTAACACAAGTACGCAGCGGATCAATTACGCTATCAATATAGGCTATGCTTTTGCACTTTTTCTCCGAATCCTTGATTTTAATGGATTGGCTATTAGAGATAATTTTCAAAGATTTCAAGGCGTTAAGAAATTTCTGCAAAAGTGTAGTATAGGGTACGCTATCAATATCGGGGCTACTGCTGGCCTCCTTCTGGCAACTTGCTCAGGCTTTGCCTCTCAACCTCAGGCTCATACTCTATTTCTGGTGAATTTTTGGCTTGACTATAACAATAACTGAATTATTTGCTTGACCATGACTGTTAATCAAAGTATATTTATTAGTAACTGAAGCAAAACAATATAGTTGACTAGGTAAATAAAAATGCACGAAGTTTTAACCATAAAAAAACTGCAAAATATCTAAAATTACCAGGCAGACTCTTATGAAATTAATCCACGATGGGAAGATTAGGAGTAACAAAGCAGATAGACATTATCGGATACTTGGAAGTGCAATTACCTTCTTTTTAGGCTTAATTGCTGCGGCTATCGCTATATTCTTCGGCTTTGCCCAGCTTCAAACTCCTGGATTCAGACCGTTGTTTCTTTTGTCAGCAAGGCAGTTGTGAAATGAAAGAGCTCGCTAACAGGATAATCAAGAAGATATCGCTGGAAATAATCTATGAGGCCATAGAGGAGCGGACGGCAGAAATTAAAAGGGATATAGCAGAGCTCAAGAACAAGCAAGAGGCCGACTTTCGATATCTCAATACTCAAATTGGACAAGTCAGGCAAGAAATCAGCCAGATAAATCAGAGAGTAGATCAGATAAATCAGAGAGTAGATCA
>Ga0123519_10011268_pt1 | contig 13222 bp, 8 predicted proteins | sample YelNatPaOPRAMG02_FD_87396 | JGI IMG/M metagenome (GOLD analysis project Ga0123519, IMG submission 87396) | Hot spring microbial communities from Yellowstone National Park - Yellowstone National Park OP-RAMG-02 (version 2) | ecosystem: Environmental > Aquatic > Thermal springs > Hot (42-90C) ...
GTCGTCGCGCTGATGACCCTCAACCCGCTGTACCTGATCCTGCTGGGGCTGGCCGTGCTGGCCAGCTATCGGGTCATCAGCCTGCGCTCGCCCACTGCGCGGCAGTGGGGCGCCTTCCTGAAGGCCGGCCTCCTGATCTGGGCCATCACCATCCCCTTCAACGCCGTAATGTCGCATTATGGGCGCTATGTGCTGTTCCGCCTGCCGGCCGACTGGCCCCTGGTCGGCGGCGCCATCACGTTGGAGGCCGTCGCCTACGGGTTCGCCCGCGGGCTGAGCCTGGTCCTGCTGTTGATGATATTCGCCACGTTCAACTCCGCAGTGGATACCGCCAGGCTCCTGCGGCGCATGCCGGCCTTCCTGTACCTGGCCGGCATGATCACCTCCATCGCCCTGGCCTTTGTCCCGCAGATGATCAGCGCCCTGCAGGAAATCCGCGAGGCCCAGCGCGTGCGCGGTCACCGCTTCCGCACCATCCGCGACCTCCTGCCGCTCATCATGCCCCTGCTGACCACCGGCCTGGAGCGCGCCATGCAGCTCGCGGAGTCCATGGAAGCGCGCGGTTTTGGCGGCTCCGCCGCTTCCATCAGCCGCCTGCTGGATTACACCCTGAAGGGGATGACGCTGGCCGGCTTGCTGGCGGTGCTGGCCGGCCTGTTCGCCCGCAGTTACTGGTCCCGGCAGGCCTGGATCGGCATCCTGCTCACCGCCGGCGGCCTCCTGCTTATGGCCGCGGCCTTTTGGGTGCAGGGCCGGCGGGTGCGGCGCACCCGCTACCGCCATGAGCTGTGGCTGTCGCGCGATACGCTCATGGTGGCGAGCAGTGCCGCGGCCGCGGCCGGCATCCTGATCGCCCGGGCGCTGAACCGCGCCGCGCTGTTCTATTACCCCTACCCGCCCTACTCCGTCTGGCCGACGTTCGACTGGCGCCTGGGCCTGCTGTATGCGCTGTTCATGGCGCCGGCATGGCTCCTCCCGTCGGCACGCACTGCCCAGCCAGATCAATATCCTCTCCCGAGGGAACCGCTGTGATCCACTTCCGGCGAGTCTCCTACTGGTACCCGGACAGCCCGGAACCCGTCCTGCGCGATGTGACCTTCGACATCGAGGAGGGGGAATTTGTGCTGGTCATCGGGCCGTCCGGCTCCGGCAAGTCCACCCTCCTGCGCTGTATCAACGGCATGATCCCGCATTTCTACGGCGGGACATTCGCCGGCGCGGTGCGGGTGGCCGGCCTGGACCCGGTCGAGCTTGGCCCAAAAGGCATGGCCCACCTGGTCGGATTCGTGCTCCAGGACCCGGAGGCCCAGTTCGTCGTCGACACGGTGGAGGACGAGCTGGCCTTCGCCATGGAGAACCAGGGGCTGTCCATGACCCTCATGCGCAAGCGCATCGAAGAGGTCCTGGACCAGTTGAGCATCGCGCACCTGCGGCACCGCCGGATCTCGAGCCTTTCCGGCGGGGAAAAACAGCGCGTCGCCATTGCCTCGGTGCTGACCCTTCAGCCCAAGGTGCTGGTGCTGGATGAGCCGACCTCTCAGCTCGACCCGCAGGCGGCTGAGGAAGTGCTGACCGTCCTGCAGAAGCTGAACGAGGACCTGGGACTGACCATTCTGCTGTCGGAACATCGGCTGGAGCGGGTGGCGCAGTACGCCGACCGCATCCTGTGGGTGCCGGCGCCCGGCCGGCCGCCGGCCCTGGGCGCGCCGGCCGAGATCCTCGCGCAGGTGGACCTGACGCCCCCGCTGATCACCCTGGCTAAGGCAATGGGATGGCGCCCTCTCCCGCTGACCATCAAACAGGCGCGGCCCTTTGCCCGGCGCGCCGGCCTGGTCGGACAGCCCTCTCTCCAGGATGAGGAGTCCGTGATCCGCCAGCGGCCGCCCAACGCCGCTCCGCAGGACAGCCTGACCGTGGACATGCGGGATGTGTGGTACGCCTACCCCGGCACGGACCAGCCGGCCCTGCGCGGCATCCACCTCCAGGTCAACCGGGGAGAATTCCTGGCGCTGATGGGCCGCAACGGCTCGGGCAAGTCCACCCTGTTGAAACATATCATTGGCCTGCTTCAGCCCCAGCGGGGGCAGGTGCTGGTCGCCGGCCACGATACCCGCCGGCACAGCGTGGAAGAGCTGGCGCGCTTCGTGGGCTACGTGCCCCAAAACCCCGGCGCGCTCCTCTTCCAGGACACCCTGCAGGATGAGCTGGAATTCACCCTGCGCAATCACGGCATACCCCCGCGCGATTACACCCCCCTGCTACGGGCGCTGGGGCTGGAGCCGCACCTAGAGCGCTATCCGCGCGACCTCAGCGTGGGAGAGCGACAGCGCGCTGCCCTGGCGGCCATCTTGGTGGTGGAACCACAGGTCATCCTGCTCGATGAGCCGACCCGCGGCCTGGATTATCCCCAGAAGCGCTCCCTGGCCGGCTTTCTCAAGGAACAGAAGGCCCAGGGCCGCACCGTCATCATGAGCACCCATGATGTGGAGCTGGTGGCGGAATGCGCGGACCGCGTCGTCATCCTGGGAGAAGGGGAGGTCATCGTAGATGGGCCGGCGCGCAAGGTGATGACCAGCTCCATGATTTTCTCCTCCCAGGTGAACAAGCTCCTGCGGGATGACCGCTTCCTGACGGTGGAAGATGTGCTGGCCAGCATACCGCCGGCGGAGGTCGGCCGATGAGGCGGATCGGCTGGATGAACACGCTCATCATCCTGGCGGCCAGCGCCGTAGGCGTCGCCGCGTTCTTGTATCCCTTCTTCACGCTGTCGCCGGACCAGCAGATGGCCGGCCTGGCCGCCCGCGCCCACGCCAATGATGCTCCCCTGGTGCTCATCATCCTGGTGGTCTTCTGCCTGGGCGCCATCCTGGCCAACCTGGGAAGCGGCCAGATGAACTCCAAAATGGTGGCGGTGCTGGGCGTGCTGGTGGCCATGAATGCGGTCCTGCGCGCCATCCCCGGGCCGGGCGGGTTCTCGGCCGTCTTCTTTCTCCCCATCCTCTGCGGCTATGCATATGGGGGCGCGTTCGGCTTTCTGCTGGGGGCGCTCTCCCTGCTGGTCTCGGCGCTGATGGGCGGTGGGGTGGGTCCGTGGCTGCCGTATCAAATGTTTACCGCCGGCTGGGTCGGGCTGACATCCGCCTGGATCCCGGACCTGCGCCGGCTGGGCCGGCTGGAAAGCATCCTGCTGGCGGTATGGGGCGCCGTGCTGGGGATGGTCTTCGGGGCCATCATGAACATCTGGTTCTGGCCCTTCGTCATGCCGCCGGCCGGGGATACCAGCATGTACTGGAGCGCCGGCCTGGGACTGCGCGAAACGCTGGAGCGCTACGCGGTGTTTTACGTGGCGACCTCTTTATGGTGGGACCTGGGCCGCGCTGTTGGCAATGCCCTGCTCATCCTGCTGTTCGGGCCGGCGGTGCTCAAGGTCCTGCGCCGCTTCCAGGCGCGCTTCCGGTTCCACATCGTGCCGGCGGTGGAACACGCCGGCATGGAACCCCGCTAGCCGGCTCGTTCCTCATCCCCCACCACCTGTAGACTGTGCTATATTTCGCCACCTGTGGTATAATGCATCGCGGACAGCACCTGTTCCACCGAAGCACACCCTCGCAGAAATCGGACGGCAGGACGAGGCACAACCGCTATGGACCAGTTCGTACATCTGCATGTGCATACGGAGTTCTCCCTGCTGGACGGGCTGGCCCGCACCAAGGACCTCTGCCGGCGCGCCGCCGAGCTGGGCATGCCGGCCATCGCCATGACCGACCACGGCAACATGTACGCCACCATCCAGTTTTACCGCGACGCCAAGGACGCCGGCGTCAAGCCCATCATCGGCTGTGAGATGTACATCGCCCCCCGCCGCATGTGCGACCGCGACCCCAACCTGGACCGCCGGCCCTTCCACCTCGTCCTCCTGGCGGAGAATCAGACGGGGTATCAAAACCTGCTGAAAATCGCCTCGGCCGCCCAGCTCGAAGGCTTCTATTACCAGCCGCGCATTGACAAAGAATTTTTGGCGGCCCATGCGGAGGGCCTTATCGCCCTCTCCGCCTGCGGCTCCGGAGAGATCCCCCGCCTGCTCATCGAGGAACAGCCAGATGCCGCCCGGCGCGCCGCGGCCTGGTACCGCGAGGTCTTCGGCAGGGACAACTTCTTCATCGAACTGCAGGACCACGAGATACCCGACCTGCGCCGCATCACCCCTCAGCTCATCGAACTGGCGCGTGCGCTGGACATCCCGCTGGTGGCCACCAACGATGTCCATTACGTGCGGCGCGAGGACGCCGGCGCCCATGACATCCTGCTCTGCATCCAGACCGGCGCCACCGTGCGCGATACCAACCGCATGCGCATGAGCGACGAGGGGTATTACCTGAAGTCATATGAAGAGATGGCAGAGCTGTTCGGGGAACTGCCCGAGGCCCTGCGCAACACCCTCTGGATCGCGGAGCGCTGTGAGGTCAACCTGGACTCCAACGGCTACCACCTGCCGCGCTTCGATGTGCCGCCGGAATATCCCGATGCCCAGAGCTATCTGCGCGCCCTGGTGGAGGAGGGCATCCGCCGGCTCTACCCCGAAATCACCCCCCAAATCCGAGCGCGCGTCGACTATGAGCTGGACGTCATCCATCAGATGGGGTTCGATACCTACTTCCTGATCGTGTGGGACCTGTGCCGCGCCTCGAAAGAGCGCGATATCTGGTGGAACGTGCGCGGCTCGGGCGCGGCCAGCATCGTCGCCTATGCCCTGGGCATCACGAAGCTGGACCCCCTGCGCCATGACCTGGTGTTCGAGCGCTTCTTGAACCCCGGCCGCGTCACCATGCCCGATATTGACCTGGACTTCCCCGACGACCGTCGGGCGGAGATGATCCAGTACACCATCGAAAAGTACGGCCGCGACCATGTGGCGCAGATCATCACCTTCGGTACGCTCGGGGCACGCGCAGCCATCCGCGACGTCGGGCGCGCCATGGACATTGACCTGGGCGTGGTGAACCAGATCGCCAAATTGGTGCCCGAAGGCCCCAAGGTCACCATTGAGAAGGCCCTGCAGGAGAGTGAGGAACTGCGCCAGCGGTATGAGTCCGACCCCAAGGTGCGCGAACTGCTGGATGCGGCGCGCAGTGTGGAAGGGTTGGCGCGCCACGCCTCCACCCATGCCGCCGGCGTCATCATCTCCGACAAGCCGCTGGTGCACTACACCCCCCTGCACCGCCCCACCAGCGATTCCAGCGATACCCAGTGCCCCACCACCCAGTTCCCCATGGAAATCCTGGAGAGCATCGGCCTGCTCAAGGTTGACTTCCTGGGGCTGGCGACGCTTACCCTCATGCGGCGGGCCTGCGAGCTGATCGAGAAGAACCACGGCATCAAGCTGGACCTCGACACCATCCCCATGGAGGATGAGAAGGCCTTCCAACTGCTCTCCTCCGGCGATGTCACCGGCATCTTCCAGGTGGAGTCCGCCGGCATGCGCCGGGTGCTGACCGCTATGCGCCCCACCAAGTTCGAGCACATCGTAGCCACCGTCGCCCTGTACCGCCCCGGCCCCATGGAATACATTGACACCTACATCCGCCGCATGCACGGCGAGGAAGAGGTCACCTATAAGCACCCCTTGCTGGAGCCCATCCTCGGCGAGACGTACGGCATCATCGTCTATCAGGAGCAGATCATCCGCATCCTGACCGACCTGGCCGGCTATACCGCCAGCGAGGCCGACCTGCTCCGCCGCGCCGTCGGCAAGAAGAAAGAGGAAGTGCTGGTCAAGCATCGCGAGCTGTTCATCGAGGGATGCAAGAAGCACAGCGGCATTGACGAGGACGTGGCGGACGCCATTTACAGCGACATCCTCTACTTCGCCCGCTACGGCTTCAACAAGGCCCATGCCGCCGACTACGCCATGATCACCTGCCAGACGGCGTACCTGAAGGCCCATTATCCGGTGGAGTACATGACCGCCCTGCTGACCGTGGAGCGCCACAACACGGAGAAGGTGGGCATGCTGGTGGGGGAATGCCGGCGCATGGGCATCGAAATCCTGCCGCCGGACATCAACCGCAGTCAGTCCGATTTCACCATCGAGGGGAACGCCATTCGCTTTGGCCTGAGCGCCATCAAGAACGTGGGCGAAGGGGCGGTGGAGCTGATCCTGCAGGAGCGGGCGGCCGGCGGCCCCTTCAAGGACCTGGCCGATTTCTGCCGGCGCGTCGACCTGCGCCAGCTCAACAAGCGCGTCCTGGAATGCCTCATCAAAGCCGGCGCGCTGGACTGCTTCGGCCCGCGCCACCAAGTGCTGGCCGCGCTCGACCGCATTATGGCCGAAAGCTCCGCCTATCACCAGGCCCGGCAAATCGGCCAGATGAGCATGTTCGACCTGGCGCCGGCCTTCGGCGAAATGCTGAACGGCTCCCTGCTCTGCCCGCTGGAAGATGCCCCGCCCATCGAACGCAAACAGCTCCTGGCCTGGGAGAAAGAGCTGGTAGGCGTGTACATCTCCGAACATCCCCTGCAGAAGCTGGCCCAGGAACTGCCGGGCATTCCCATCACCTGGTCCAGCGCCATCACGGAGGAGCTGGCCGGCCAGACCATCTGGCTCGCCGGCATTGTCACCGAGGTGCGCCGCATCATCGCCCGCTCCCAGAAACCAATGGCCTTCGTGCGCATGGAAGACCTGCAGGGCTCCTTCGAGCTGGTCGTCTTCCCGCGTCTGTTCCAGGAGACGGAATCCCTCTGGACGGAGGACCGCCTGCTGTTGGTGCGGGCGAAGGTGGAACAGCAGGAGGGCCGGCTGAGCCTCATCTGTGAATCCGTGCGCGAGAATTTCGTCAAGGTCCGGCTGGAGGGGGAGGAAGAGCCGGCGGAAATCGGCGGAGGCCCAGCGGCGGGATGGACAGAGAAGCCCACCTCCTCGGCCTCAGCACCGCGCCGGCCGCGCGTCCTGCACATCCGCTTCCGGCGCACCGGCGATTACGAGCGCGATGTGGGCCGGCTGAACCAAATCTACCAGCTTCTGCAGTCCTTCGAGGGGGATGACCGCTGTGTCATCCACGTGCAGGACGGCCAGCAGTGCACGGTACTGGAATTCCCCAACCTTGGCACCCGCTACTGCCCGCAACTGCAGGAGCGTCTGCGCGGCATCGGAAACGTCAACGATATCTGGGTGGACTCGTACATCGTCTATCCGTGAGAGTACCGCATGCCGGGGGAACACATCATCTATCATGAATTGATCGAGGCCCTGCGCCAGCCGGCCTGCCCCATCTGCCGGCTGTGCGAGCGGGCCGTGGCGCAGTACCTCGATGCGGTGCTCTACGAACAGGTGAACGCCCCCTCTTTTCGGGACAAATTCCGCGACGCCGTGGGTTTTTGCGCCCAGCATGCCGCGGCATTGGCCGGCGCCGGCCGCGCCCTGGGGATCGCCATCCTGTACCAGGACATCCTGGGCACCCTCCTGCAGTATGCAAAACGCCGGCCCTCATCTGAGGAATGGCGGGCATTGCTCACCGGGCACGGCGCCTGCCCGGCCTGCCAGCAGTACCTCACCATGGAACACGCCTATCTGGGCGCATTTGCGGAATACCTGGAGAAGGAGGCTTTCCGCGCCGCGCTGGAGGCATCGGACGGCCTATGCCTGGCGCATCTCGGCGCCCTGCTGGGTTATCCGATGAACGAGGACACCGCCCAATTCCTGATCGCCCACCATCTGCGCCGCTGGGAGAAATTGGACCAGGAGCTGAGGGAATTCATCCGCAAGAACGACTACCGCTTCCGCGAGGAGGCCTTTGGCCCGGAGGGGGATTCCTGGCAGCGAGCGCTCCAGCAACTTCCGACGGGAAGGGATTTGAAAGAAGGCGCATCCCGCCGCGGCGCCGGCGGCAGACGCCGCACCCGCCAATAGGCCATCCTCCCGCAGGCGCGGTGCCTGCGGGAGGATGGAAGCCGCATCTGCTTTGCCCCGAGCTTATGCCTCGGCCGGCACCTTCGGCAGGTCCTCCAGGGCGCGCAGGATCTCCTCCTGCGGATGCTCATGGTTGACCAGCGTGCCGCTGAAGTAGCTGTCGTAGGCCGCCATGTCGAAATGCCCATGCCCGCTGAAGTTGAACACGATGACGCGCGGCTTGCCCTCTTCCTTGGCGCGCAGGGCCTCGTCCACGGCCGCGCGGATGGCGTGCGCGGTCTCCGGCGCCGGGATAATGCCCTCGGTGCGGGCGAAGAGCACCGCCGCCTGGAATACCTCCACCTGGCCGTAGGCCACCGGCTCGATATGTCCGGAGACGACAAGCTGGCTGACCAATGGGGCCATGCCGTGATAGCGCAGGCCGCCGGCATGGATGCCGGAGGGCACAAAGTTATGCCCCAAGGTGTGCATCTTCACCAGCGGGGTCAGGCCGGCGGTGTCGCCGAAGTCATAGGCATAGATGCCGCGCGTCAGCGATGGGCAGGCCTTCGGCTCCACAGCGATGAAGCGGGTCGGCCGGCCCTCTTTCAAGCGCTCCCGCATGAAGGGGAAGGCCAGGCCGGCGAAATTGGAACCGCCGCCCACGCACCCGATGACCACATCGGGATACTCCCCGACCAGCGCGAACTGCTTGAGCGCCTCCTCCCCGATAATGGTCTGATGCAGGAGCACATGGTTCAGCACACTGCCCAGGGAGTAATGCGTGGCCGGGTCGGTGGCCGCCACCTCCACCGCCTCGCTGATAGCGATGCCGAGGGAGCCTGGGGAATCGGGGTCTTTCTCCAGGATGGCGCGGCCGGCGGCGGTCTCCGGCGACGGGCTGGGCACCACGGTGGCGCCCCAGGTCTGCATCAGCGAGCGGCGGTACGGCTTCTGCTGATAGCTGACCTTGACCATGAACACCTTGCACTCAAGCCCGAAGAAGTTGCAGGCCATGGAGAGGGCGCTTCCCCATTGGCCGGCGCCGGTCTCCGTCACCAGCCGCTTGGTGCCCTCGATCTTGTTATAGTAGGCCTGGGGGACCGCGGTGTTGGGCTTGTGACTGCCGGCCGGGCTGACGCTTTCATTCTTGAAGTAGATATGGGCCGGCGTGCCCAACGCCTGCTCCAGCCGGTAGGCCCGCACCAGCGGTGTGGGTCTCCAAATGCGGTAGACATCCAGCACCGGCTCCGGGATGGGGATGAACCGCTCCGGCGAGGCCTCCTGCTGGATGAGCGACATGGGGAACAGAACAGCCAGGTCTTCCGGTGAGAGCGGCTTTCCCGTGGCGGGATGCCGCGGCGGCGCCGGCGGACGGTCCAGGTCCGGGATGATGTTATACCACGTTGTGGGCAGTTCCCGTTCGCTCAGCAAGATTTTGTGCATTCCGGTCATCGTACACCTCCTTTTGTTGGAACAGAATAAGAGATTGCGATCAGTCCCGTTTGGGAAATCAAAAAGCACCTCCCGTAAGGGACGGGAGGTGCTTCACCCGTGGTGCCACCCTTGTTAGGCCGGCCTGCGCTCCAAACAAAAAACCCGCCGTGATGGCGGGAAAGGAGTGAATGCCAGCCTCACTCGTTGCAGGTACAGGACTGCGCCTTCGCGTGTCCGATACCCTCTGCCCTGATAACGGTGGCGTCTCCGGCCCCACCTACTGCCCATGCGGACATGGGGTTCAGCGGGCGACTCCCAGGTCCATTCAGCCGGCGCGCCGGCATCGGGCTTCCACCTTCCCCCGACTCTCTGGGCCTCGCTTTCCGGCCTACTCGTCCTGTTCACAGTCTTTGCAGGTATTCACTTGTCAGGACTATATATAGCATAAGTCCCCCATACTGTCAAACGGCCTTTTTGGAGGCTAACGCATCCCAACGCCCTAACTTCCCCTCCCATAACCTTGACAGAATGCCCGATTGGCCATAAGATGAGGGTAAGCGCATGAGCAGGGGACAGGATATGCACGGCAACACCGCCTCGGACATGGAATCACCGTACGACTTCGACCGGTTCGTGCGGTATTACGAGCTGGACCATGCCGATTACACCGCTGATATCCCGTTCTATCGAGACCTGGCGCGCCAGGCCGGCGAGCCGGTGCTGGAGCTGGGATGCGGCGCCGGCCGCGTGCTCATCCCATTGGCCGAGGCCGGCATTACCATCACCGGCGTCGACCTGGCACCACGCATGCTGGCCCGGGCAAAGGAAAAGGCGGACGCCGCCAGCGTCTCCGGCCGCGTGACCCTGGTGCAGGCCGACATGCGCCATTTGGACCTGCCGGCGCGCTTCCGGCTGGCGTTCTGCGCCCTCAACACCCTCATGCACATGGACGATATCGAGGACCAGATCGCGGTGCTGGAATCCGCCCGCCGGCACCTGGTCTCCGGAGGCATCTTCGCCGTCGACTTACCCAATCCGCACCTCTCCCTGCACCACGAGGAGCGCACGCCCCTGACGCTGGACAAAGAGCTGGTGGACCCGGAGACGGGGAACCGCATCCTCAAGCTGGTCTCATACCGCTCCGACGCCTCCCTGCAGGTCTCCGACATCACCATTATCTATGACGAGGTGGATGCCGCCGGCCGCCTACAGCGCACCATTGTCCCCATGCGCATGCGCTGGATCTATCCGTACGAACTGCGGCTGATGCTGGAGATCGCCGGCTTCCGATTGGACCAGCTCTACGGCTCCTACGACCTGGAACCGTTCAGCGCCGGCAGTGAGCGCATGATTGCAGTGGCGCATGTCCCGTAATGCGCCGGGGAGGACGCCATGTCCCAGGAAGAACTGCCCCAGCCGCGCATGACGGCCGAGGAGGTCGCCGAAACCCTGCGCCGGCTGGCCAACCTGCTGGAAATCAAGGGGGAAAACCCCTTCAAGAGCGCGGCCTACCGACGCGCCGCGGTGGTCATCGAGGAAATGGGGCCGGCGCTGTTCGAGCATTGGCGCGCCGGCACGCTGGGAGAACTGCCGAACATCGGCGCCGCTATCGAGAAAAAGGTGGATGAAATGCTGAGGACAGGGGAGCTGGCCGCCGTCCGCCGGCTGGAGCAGGAAATACCCCGCGGGGTGGAGGAACTGCTCCGCGTCCCCGGCATCGGCCCCAAGACGGCGCGGGCCTTATGGCAGGAGCTGGGCATCACATCGCTGGAAGAAGCCGCCCGCGCCGCGGAAAGCGGCCGCCTGCGGGAAATCCGCGGCCTGGGGGCGCGCGCCGAACAGCGTATCCTGGCCGGCATCCGCCAGCTTCGCGCCGGCCCATCGTCTACCAACAGCGGGGAGCACCCTGCATCATAACCAAGGAGGAAAATCCACATGCCATCATTCAACCCCTTGCGACGCGCACCATCCTCATCCAGAGCGAGCGAACCGGGTGGTACCCGCGCCGGCGGCGGCCGGCTGGATATCAACGAACTGCCCGTCTGGACATGGATTCTGATCCTTCTGCCGGTGGTCCTGATCGGCGGGGCACTGTGGGCGATGACGCGCTCAGCGAGCGAGCCAGACCTGCTTTCGCCCACCGCAACCCCGACGCCGGCGCAGGCGCCGGCCGTCGTCACCGCCGCTCCCCAGGCACCGACCGCCACCTTCACGCCCATGGTCATCGTCGCCACACCGCCCCCGCCCCCGTTGAGCGCCGGCGTGCAGGCCGAGGTCTTCGGCACGGGCGCCGATCAGCTTCGGGTGCGCAGTGGGCCTGGCACCACCTACGCCACCTTGCAAATTGTGGGGGACGGCACGCGGGTGCAGGTGTTGGAAGGGCCATCGCCGGCGGACGGCTTCCAGTGGTGGCGCGTCCAGCTATCCGACGGCACCATCGGCTGGGTAGTCGGTGATTTCCTGCGCACGGTGCAGTAAGGGGACCATAGACCATGGACCGCTGACGATGGACCACTGACCATGGACGATGCCCTACCTCCCATGGTCTACCGTCCATCGTCTATCGTCCATTGTCCATCGTCCATTCAGGAGGCCAGCGATGAACGAGGCACAGGACCAGGAGAAGGAACGAGCACGCCAGCGCATAGAGGAACTGCGCCGGCAGATCCATTACCACAACTACCGCTACTACGTCCTGGACTCGCCGGTCATCAGCGACGCGGAGTACGACCGGCTGATGCGGGAGCTTATCGAGCTGGAACAGCGCTATCCCGAATTCATCACCCCGGACTCCCCGACCCAGCGCGTGGGGGGCATGCCGGCGGAACAGTTCGAGAAGGTTCCCCATCCCGCTCCCATCCTCAGCCTGGCCAACGCCATGAACATCGAGGAACTGCGCGCCTGGCGCGAGCGCGTGAAGCGCCTCCTGCCGGCCGGCACCCCCCTCGCCTACGTGGTGGAGCCGAAGATCGACGGCCTCACCGTGGTACTGCATTATGAGAACGGCATATTTGTGCGCGGGGCCACGCGCGGCGACGGCCTGGTCGGTGAAGATGTGACCGCAAACCTGCGCACCATCCACAGCCTGCCCCTGCGCATCCCCCCGCACGACGCCAGCATCACGCCCCCGCCGCGGCTGGTGGTGCGCGGCGAAGCCTACATGCCCATCAGCAAATTCCGCGAGTTCAACCGTCGGCAGATGGAGACCGGCGGTCAGGTCTTTGCCAACCCACGCAATGCCGCCGCCGGCTCCGTGCGCCAGCTCGATCCCAGCGTCACAGCCAGCCGGCCGCTCAGCATCTTCACCTACGCCATCGTCGCCGCCGAGGGCATCACCATCCGCACCCAATGGGAAACGCTGGACTACCTGCGCCGCATGGGCTTCCCCGTCACCTCCGAGATCGCCCGCTTCGAGGACGCGCAGTTCGCGGAGCTGGAGCGCTACTGCGAGGAATGGATCGAGAAGCGCGATACGCTCGATTATGAGATTGACGGCCTGGTCGTGAAAATCGACGACCTGGAAACGCAGGCGCGCCTGGGAGTGGTGGGCAACAGCCCGCGCGGCGCTGTCGCCTTCAAATTCCCGGCGCGTGAGGCCACCACCAAACTGCTCGATGTGGGCATCAACGTCGGCCGCACCGGCACGCTCAATCCCTACGCCATCCTGGAGCCCGTGCAGATCGGGGGCGCCACCATCCGCAAAGCGACCCTGCACAACTTCGACGAGATCGCCCGGCTGGACGTGCGCATCGGCGACACGGTGATTGTACGGCGCGCCGGCGAGGTCATCCCCGAGATCGTGGGCCCCATCGTGGACCTGCGCACCGGGAATGAACGCCCCATCGAGGTCCCCACCCACTGCCCGGTGTGCGGCGAACCGGTGGTACGCCGGCCTGGGGA
>Ga0123519_10011279_pt1 | contig 13212 bp, 14 predicted proteins | sample YelNatPaOPRAMG02_FD_87396 | JGI IMG/M metagenome (GOLD analysis project Ga0123519, IMG submission 87396) | Hot spring microbial communities from Yellowstone National Park - Yellowstone National Park OP-RAMG-02 (version 2) | ecosystem: Environmental > Aquatic > Thermal springs > Hot (42-90C) ...
TCACTCTAATAGTTGTAATTTTCATTTATTGGTTTCAAAATCGAAAAAGTAAAAAATCTATGATAAAATCTGAACAAAAAGATGTTAAAAATTTTGATTCCAAACCTAATCTTGGAGAATCCATGAATATAAATAGAATCAAAACTCAAGTAAAATGTTTTTTGCTAATAGGTGTGGTGCTTGGTACTCTTGGAATAGCATTTACTATAATTCAATACAATTCATCAAAACCAGTAATATTATCTAAAATAGGCAATCATGGAGTTCTTTGGTATGCTAATTCCTATGACCGAGTTCTTCCTTATTATCATCCAGACTTCTCGCATGCCTATGAAAATTCTACAATTGAAGTCTATGCAATGATAGGCGAGACCGAAACTATACAAGTTGTATTTACTCCATTAGCAAGTAAAATGATTTCGTTTAATTATTACCATTGGAAATCCAATGCGAGCCTTACTAATGCAGACTATTTATGGTCTAGTTCCAATTCGTCAAAAGCTTATATTTCTATTTCTACCGGTTTAATAAACTACATTTCTTGTTTTGATAGCAATATAGCGGATGTGCTTTATCCTTGGTCTGCATTTATTACCACGGAAAGAAGGAATTATCCATTCTGGATTGAGATATTCGTTCCATATAATACTACTCCTGGTATATATCAAACGTATTTTGAATTTAATACTAATTCATATTTACAAAGACATATTGAAAAAGCTTCACTTGGATTTGAAATAAAATTAACCGTTTGGAACATAACAAAACCAATAAATAAGAGCATGGAAACGTGTATTAATTACTTTCCTGAAAATCCAAATAAAATTGATTCTTTGATAGATTTAGGTTTGAAATATGGATTGGATCCGTACGGTTCAGTTGCAGATTTTGGCTTAATCACTAACATGGTTGAATTTGATCCATTAAATTTATCGAAAGGGATATCCATTAACTGGACTTATTTCGATGAACGTGTAGAAGATCTTTTCAATCGAGGTATGAATCATATAAAATTAGACTTTTATCCAGGAATTGATTGTCGAAATAATGGACTTGCAGTAGTCAATGGCTCCAAGGATAATTATTTAACACTAATTCAGTGGTTTTATGGAAATGCAAGCGAGCATCTAAGAACAAAATATACTCCATGGGGAACTAATTGGGAAGAGGAATGTATCACACAACACTCGGATGAGCCGGATCCTCGAATTGATCCATACTCAATTGAGGCTTTTCATAAATTATACAAAATAATAGATAACGTTTCAAATATTAAAACTTTTCAGACTTTTGCATACGAACCTGCATTTGATGCATGGCTTGATTGTTTAGATATTTGGGTCTTAACTCCAGATAGTTTTTCGATTGAAGTTGCTAATAAAATTAGAGCATCTGGAAGAGAAGTTTGGACTTATTCAAATGGAGATAATTTTCCAGGACAAGATACGGATTTAAGAACGCCTTTAATAATGAGCCGATTAAGAGGCTGGATCAATTTTGAATACAATATTACTGGATTTTTAGATTGGATCTTTTTTTGGAATTATAACGATGCTGGTCGTTCAGGATGCGGTTATGATGGAAGAGGTGATGGAACTGAAATAGTCGCAATTAGTTCCGGTTATGCAGCGACTTTAAGATTAACAGCTTTTCGAGATGGTTTGGAAGATTATGAATTGTTAAAACAATTGGAGCAAGGTCTAAAAAATGCAGAGATTCTTGGAAAAACTGAAACTCAAGAATATAAAGAAGCTCGAGTTGTAAGAGAAGAAATACGAAATGCATTACAAGAACAACCTACCGATTATAAATGGAAGATTCCCACTATAACAAGAAAATTTAACCACACTCCATCATTATACATTACGCTAAGAATTAACGCCGGTAATGCATTAGAAAATTTAATTAAAATATTATAATCAAAATTGTGAGTAAAATGCCTAATAACATAATTAAAACAAAAATTATTGTTCGGTTTTCAGAAACCGATGCATTTGAATTTGTTCATTTTTCAGAATTTTTTAGATATTTTGAGCTTGGTTTTATTGAATTGTTAAAAGAAATAAATTTATTAGAAAAGGCAATTAAACGTGAAATTGGATTTCCAATCGTAGAAGCTCATTGTGAGTATAAAAATCCAGCATTTTTCGGTGATGAGTTAGAAATAAACACAATTGTAAAAAAAATTGGAAATAGAAGCATCACAACAGTTCATGAAATTTATAAAACTAATTTTAATAAACTTATAGCGCACGGTTGGATTTCTCGAGTTTTTATGAAATATCAGACAAGAGAATTAGTTCAAATTTCAGAAGATACAAAAAAGAAATTAGAAGAATATTTAAAAATATAATATTATTTATTTTATTAAATTTATTTTATAAAAACTGCAGATAAATATCCTACAGCATAATCACAAGGCCCGTTTCCTCCCATTTTTTCATAAGAATTGTAGTATTTTAAAAACTCTGCTTTAGTTGCTCCCATTTCTTTACAAGCAACCATTGCGGTTGTTATTGTTTGAGGACCGCACACGGTAGTTTTTAGGGCATTTTCAAAAGTTTTTTCCCAATTATATTCTTTTATTGAATTTATTACAGCATAATCTACTTCTCTCATTTCATCCAAATCATTTTTTGGATTTCTATAATTGTGAGGAGATTTATGAGTCATATCACTTGATGCAAGAATGAAAAATTGTTTGTTTTCAATTTCATTTAATGTTTTTCCTATCGATTTTCCTAATTCAACTAATTTTTGTAGATTCATAACCCCAATTTTTATTGGAACTATTTTTAATTTAACACCAGCTTTATCTGCCATATATTTGAGAAAAGGTAATTGAACTTCTATATTATGCTCATGCCCATGAGGATAGCCAAAAAAAGCGTCATGATCATTTTTTATTAAATTGCAATTATTAACGAGTGCATTTGCAGTTTCAGAATCGATTTCTAAAGTTCCTAGAGGAATCTCCCATTCACCATCTACCATAGTACCAATATCTCTGTAACCTGTATGTTGCGTTCCTAAAATAATTACAGTGTTGGGAACTCCTTCTGAAGCAATTTTTTGAATGGTATGCGTTGCAGCTGATCCGCTATAAACATATCCTGCATGAGGACAGACGCCACCAATAATACTCCTATGAGATTTTCTTTCACCGATTTCTAAATGTTTTCCGATGCCAAAATCCTTATCCAAAAAACAATCTTCAATAATTTGAATTAATTCTTCTTTTGATCTGGGATAAAATTGACCTGCTACAACTGCTTTTCTTTTAATTTTCATCACCTTTGAGATTAAATATATATTTATTTAATTTAAAATTATTTTTCATTTATAATTATAATTTTTTTTTTATTAAATTTTAAAGATTTTTATTTATAGATATATATAAATAAAATAAATTTTTAAAAAATTAAATAAAATATATTTCATTAAATTAAATTGACAATTAAATGACACAGAATTTAGATGAAACGATTAATAATAGTTTTCCAAAAAATTCTAAAAATTTAAATCAAGAACTCATAAAAATAGATGTTCCTTCGAAAATCCAAGCTCAATTAATCGAAACAGCAATTATTATTACTGATTATCATCAAGGTAATTTTTTATATTCTGGTGGAAGATATTTTGGAAAACCATTAGGTATTAATAAACCTAAAATAAATGTTTATTATCAAAAGCCATTTGAACTTTCCTTTATAGAGGCATTTTATTTACTTAAAAAGGGTAAAATTGAAATTTTTGATCCAAAAAAAAATTGTTGTATTTCATTAGAAGAACTTGAAATGCAAGCATCTAAATACGAAGAATCCTTTAAAGATAAATATGAAATCTATGAGGATTTAAGGGATAAAGGATACATAGTTAGACCTGGATTAAAATTTGGAGCTGATTTTTGTGTTTATAGAGAAGGACCTGGAATAGATCATAGTCCTTATATTATTCAAGTGGTTCCTAAATCTATAAAAATGAAAGCTATAGATATTACTCGAGCTGGTCGATTAGCAAATTCTGTTAAAAAGAGGTTTATTATCGCCAATGCACTAAATAAAACATATTATGCATTTAAATGGATTAAACCATAAAAATTAATTATTTTAATTTGAAATTTTAAATAAGATTTTAGTGGTGTAAAAAATGAGTAATCAAATTGAAGAAGGTACAAAATTAAAATTAGATTTTACGAAACTAAGAAAGATCCAACAAAATATTAATACAGATGTTATTCCAGTCGCCGTACAACATGCAATCACTAATGAAATTTTAATTATAGCTTATGTTAATGAAGAAGCGTTAAATCACACAATTAAAAATAGAGTAGCAACATTTTGGAGCACATCAAGAAATGAATTGTGGATTAAAGGTAAAAGTTCGGGTGATGTTTTGGAAATTGTAGAAATTTTAATAAATTGTGAACAAAATTCATTAATTTATAAAGTTATACCAAAAGGAAGTGGAGTTTGTCATACTAAAAATCATAATAATATCTCTAGAAGAACATGCTATTATCGAAAAATTGATTTGGAAAATCCTAATGAATTGATATTTATAGAAAATTTAAAATAAATTATGAATTTAAAAAAATTTAAAAATTGAAATAAAATAAAAATTTTTAAAATAAAAAATTTAAAATTATAATTGTAATATTTTATTTCTACAATTCAATAAGTTTATGAATCGGTTATTTTAAATGACAGATATTTCAAAAGATCCAAGAGAAGAGAAAAATAATAATAAATATATAGACGGTCTTGGAGAACCAGATTTATACAATTATCATGTTGAGCCTTCATTTAGTATAGATGAACAAGGGCGTGTAACTTGTAATTCTCATTCGGAAATTAAACAAATTAATAAATTACAAAATTTTCCAAACTTAGATTTTCAATTTGAATTATTAAACTCTTGTTTAACATGTAGGAATTATGAATTTGATGATTGTTATTTTCCAAAATCTGAAATTAATAAAATTGAACACGATAGAAATAATCGAAAAATTCATTGCATATTATGTGGGGCTAAAATTGATAGATTATTAACAATTCTATATAGTTTTTATTATAAAGAGAGGTTTAACGTTGAAATTCCAATTATTTGTTGTTCTTGTTATTCTAGTCTTGGAAACAATACTTTCAATCAAAAGATTCGAGCTAAATTACTGATTAATCTTTTAGGGCTAGGTATTTCTCTTCTTTTATTAATTAGAAATTTTCTATCTTTAATTTTATTCTTTAATATTTATGGATTGATTTTTATATTATTTTTATTATCACTAGTATTATGGTATTATATTTGAATTAGAAATATCAATGATTTATATTTAGTTTGGAAAGGAAAAAAATTCTATGATATGTTCTTCAAATCATAAAAGAAATTTCAAACAAAATTTTTTCTATTTTGAAGTAAATTTAATTAAAATTTTGTATTGAACGATATTTTCTAATTGTTGAAAGTTTTCTAAATTCTCTTGACTTGCATTAATATTCTCTTTAATTTCTATATATGTGACTCTTTTATTTAAAGTCCTCAAAATAATTCCTTTATAGAATCCTTCCAAGAATATTTTAAAGTTCTCAGGTTTGAATTCTTTATTGACTAAATGTTTTAATTTAATCAGATTTTCTTCCTCTTGAAATTCTTCGATTATTGATTCCCCCCATCCCATTAAAGATGCAGTTTCTAACACAGATTTGAAAAGCGCAAAACCTTCTAAAAAATAAAGATTCTCGACCATGCTTGTTAATTTTCTTCCAATCCCTTGAGATCGTTCTTGGAGTTCTTCTATACCTCTCTTAGAATCCAAAAATCTCGGAATTTCTAAAAATGAATCTATATAACTAATAGGAGTAATCACATACGGCGTTCTTGATAAATATATAGAGCCAAGATTCCAGTTCAACAAATTTCTAAATGTTTCAAAACTTGTTAGGAATGCAGATTTAATTCTAAAAATATAATCATTTAATTTTTCATCAAAAGTTAAAATATATGGTTCTATTTTTTGATCATGAAATCTACCAATAAGTTTTAAAATTCTTATATCGAATTTTTTTTGGATTCCTTCAAAGTAAGCATTGAGATCTATAACGCAATGGCATAGAGATTGAATACGAGCGTGTATTTCTTTAACTAGAATATCCTTATTTATAAGCATAATATCAATTGATTTTTTTTCAATCGAATCTAATAATAAATCATTTATAATTCTCATCAGATTTTCATTTGATAGATTTAATACAAAAGGATTTAATGAAATTATAAATGAAAATAATTGAATTTCTTCATCTTGATTTTCTTCACGTTTTTTTAATAATAAATCAAATGCTTGTTTTTTAATAGAATGGATTGCGAGTGAAATTTCATGCTTATCGCCTAAAATGTTGATATTCTTCAAGCTTAACTCTGCTAAATTTAAAATTAAAATATTTTCACTATATAACTTATTATTTTTCAATTTAGTTAATAAATCTTTAATAAATAAAGCTGTTGGATCGGTTAAAATAACCAATACTATATTGGAAAATTTTAATTGCAATTCAATTATTTTAGATAGTATGATTTCTCCTCCGGATCCAATATCCTGTTGAACCAACGTTAACGTTCCTTGAGCAAAACCTCCGCCTAACATCTCATCTAATTCTCTAAATCCAGTAGAATAAAAATTTCTTACAAGTTCTTTTCGTTTGATTGTGGCTTCAGCTAGTGCTTTTTCTAATTCTAAATTTTTTTCAATTGCTTCCTTTTCCTTATTTATATTATTGTTCATATTAATCATTTAGATTAATTACATATAAAATAATTTTTTATAAATATTTAGAAAGTTAAATAAAATATAGAAAATAATATTTATAAATTTTTAAATTAAAAATGATATATGATTTGATAAAAAAAGATATAAAAAATATTTTAGGCTTTGCATTACCAACTTTTCAATTTGTAGCACAAGCAGCTGGTCCTGCATTTTGGCAATATTCAACTGAATACACACCAAACAACTTAAATAAAATAATTCAAATTAGTTGATTTTAATTCGAAATAAGATTTAAATATTGAAATCGAGAAATATGAAACTTATATATATTAAAATTAATCGCAAAAACTTTAAAAACATAATATTAAAATTAATTAAAATTAGATATTTTTTTTATATGATTAATTCTCTTCTGTAGTAATTGTCTTGTGCCAATATCTTTTCGATGGAATAGATCTCCATAAACATATTTCGTTCCTTCTTCTGCTAATTTTTCTGCTTCTTCTAAATTCGAGCCTAAGCCGAGAATTCCCATTGTTCTCGATTTTGATGTATAAATCACATCATCAATTTGATTAACAGACGCGAAATAGTATTTTACTCCTAGTTCATCGAGTTTATGTGTATCAACTTTGATTGGTACTTTTTCTCTAGGGTTTGTAGGATACCCAGCTGGTACAAGATATTTACAGACGGTTGCCTGTTTTTGAAATTTTAAATTATTTTTCAAGTTTCCATCCAAAATAGATTCACAAATTTCAACAAAATTATCTTCCAAAATTGCTAATACATTCATAGCTTCTGGATCTCCAAATCGCACATTATATTCAATTAGTTTAACACTAGACTTCGTTTTCATGAATTGTCCATACAAAAATCCTTTATATTGTTCGCCCGTTTCTTTCTTTAAAGCATATATAGTTTGTTTCATATCGTTTAATGCAATTTCAACATCTTCTTTTGTTATAAATGGCATAAGATGATCTTCCATTGAATATGAGCCCATTCCACCCGTATTAGGTCCTGCATCGCCTTCAAATGCTCTTTTATGATCCTGCACTAAAGGTGTTGGAATCACATGTGTTCCATCTACAAAAGTTTGAAGTGTAAATTCTTCCCCGTCTAATTTTTCTTCTATTATGAATCTCATATGTTGTTGAATGAGTGATTTGCAATAATTTAAAACATCGTCCAAATTTTTTAAGTGGTCTCCGAACACCTTAACTCCCTTTCCTCCAGTCAATCCCTCAGGTTTAACAACTACATTTTCCAATCCTAATTCCTTAATCCATTCATTAACTCCATCCATCGCTTTAAAATATCTATATTTAACATTAGATTTGATTTTATATTTATCCAATAATTCCCTTGTAAAAATTTTGGATCCTTCAAGCTGAGCTGCTTCTATTGTAGGTCCAACGCAAGGAATGCCCGCTGAATTTAATGCATCAGCAACCCCTACAACAAGTGGTGCCTCTGGCCCAACAACAGCAAAATCAACTCCTTTAGCAAACTCTATTAAAGATTCAAAACTTTCCAACTTTGAAATTTTAATATCATTATTTGCTAATTTTGCGATTCCAGGATTCTTTGCCTCCATAAAAGCTAGTAATTTTGCTCCAGACTTTACTAATAATTCCGCTATTGCATGTTCTCTTCCTCCATTTCCTATTAATACAACTTTTACATCTTTCGCCATATAAATAGCACCAACTTGATTTATTTTGATCAAATATTTTATTTCTTTAAAATAATTATATAATTTATGATAAATGAAAAATTAATAAATACTTTTTTTGATTCATTACCAGAAATATATCAAGGCCGAATCAATACTTGTGTAGAAAAGATTGTTAAGGCAAAACAACAAAATCAGAAAATTGCAGTTGTTACTGGCAGTGGACCTAATATCCATGAAGGAGTGACGACTCTTATTGCTGAATTAATTCACAAAGGAATAGTTGATGGAGTTTTAACGTCATCAGCAGTTATAGCGCATGAAATGGCAGGATCCCTAGATAAAGTTAAGAGAGTAGTTGTGGATTCTGAATTAATTAATTATCTATTATTAAAGTCCAAAAAGAATTTTAAAAATTCGCTTCCTAAAGGCGATATTTTTGAATTAACGATATTAGATGAAAATGAATTAGAAGAAATATCGTTAGAAGTGAACGATTTAGATTTGGAATTAATCAATTTACTTAAAAGAAAAGAAGGCTCTATTATAATAAAAGCGGCCGGAAATATGGCTTATCCGATGGGATTGAGAACTGAACGATTGGCAGAAGAAATTCTTAAAATTTGCAATTCTCAATTAAATAGGAAGTATCCATTTGAATATATTGCTGGATTAGGTGCAGATTCAAGAACAATGATTGGAGCTGCTGTTGAAAAAAACATTCCTGTAATGGTTTCGATTCCACAATTGATTGGTGGTGGCGCAGTTGGATTATGTATAGGCGATTCTATCAGCATTCATGACCGATGTATGGTTAATGCAAAAATTTTAGGAGATTCGGAAATTATTATCGAATCTGGTATAGCATTGGCACAAGAAATTCACGATGGACCTTTCGAAACATACACTGGTCATGGAATTTGGGCAAGTTTTCATAATAATTATGTGTTTTCCTTGAAAAATAAAACGCTCATAAGAATAGATTTAGATTCTAATTTAGAAAAAGCATGGGAATTCGAGCGGCAATTCAGTTTAGTTCAACAAGCAGTAGATCAAGGAAGACCTAAAACAAAATTAACTGGTGTTCCTTTTAGAATGGAGATGTCTGGATTTTCGCGTTTAGAATCGAGCATTCCAATAATTGGTGATTTAGGAGAAATTTGGCCTATTATTGGATTATATGTTTCAAGAGACTTGGGAATAAAACTTGATTTCATGTGTTATAAACAAGAAACTAATGAAGGCCAGAAAATGAGAGAATTCATAGTTGAGAATGTAAATTTTATTAATAAAAACAAATTATACTCAAAAATTGAAAATTTAAAAATTTAAAACTCATTTGATTTTAGTTAATTATATATGGCTGGTGTTATTATATGAATCAAAAAATTATATGTATAATCCCTGCGAGATATGGTTCAACACGATTGCCAGGAAAGCCGATAGCAGATTTATGTGGAAAACCACTAATTCAACATGTTTGTGAATCTGTAGGAAAAAAGTTTCCATACATTGTTGCAACAGATGATGAGAGAATTATCAAAGCAGTCCAGTCTTTTGGTGGAAAGGCGATGATGACCAAAAAAGAACATCCTTCCGGCACTGATAGAATTGCAGAAATTGCCGAAAAAATTGATGCTGAAATTATAGTAAATGTTCAAGGCGACGAGCCTTTCATTAAAGCAGAACAAGTGGAAGAAGCTGTTCAACCACTACTTGATGATTCTAATTTAATGATGAGTACTTTGTGTAGAAAAATTAAAACACAAGAAGATTTACAAAATCCAAATGTAGTTAAAGTTGTTTGTGATTTGAATGGTTATGCTTTATATTTTAGTCGTTCAATAATTCCATTTCCTCGGAATAAACAATATGCCGAATATTTCGAACATATAGGTTTATATACTTACAGAAAAGAATTTCTTTTAAAATTTGTTAAGTGGCCTCCAACAAAAAATGAATTAACTGAAAGCTTAGAACAATTAAGAGCACTAGATCATGGCTATAAAATAAAAGTAATTGAAACTAAACATGATTCCGGTGCTCCATGCATTGATACCTTAGAAGATCTAGAAAAAGCCAGAGAATTTATAAAAAAGCATCTGAAATAATTAAAGAATTATTCTGTGAATATATCTTTAACAAGTTGGTAATATTCTATAGCTTTTTTACGTAAAATTCTTTTTACTAATCCAGGATTCACATCCGCTTCACAAAAGACGCCAATAAAACCAATAGGAAGACTTGCAGCAAAAATTGTTCCCTTTTTGAAATTCCAACTGAATATAAATGGACTTAATTTATTATTTCTTAAAAAATTTAGAAATTTTTCACAATTAATGCAAATTGTATTTAAAAGAGGATATGCTGGATTTTTATTTTTATCCTCATTAGGTTTTCTATTCCAATTTTTTGCATATGAGACGATTTCCAATCCTTGCCTATCAGTAATTACTACTCTGTATATTGCTGGATCGCAAGAAACAATGTATTGGACAATTTCTTCAATAGATTGAGTTAATTCTTCCATTATTAATACCTTTTAATACCTAGAATGAAAAATTTTGATCAAATATGATTATTTTCAATTAAATTTAAGTATTTCTAAATTTTTAATAATTGGCCAGTTGATACTTCCCAAACCTTGATTGTCGTATCAGCCGAGCCTGAGGCTAATTTTATTCCGTCTGGCAAAAAACTTACGGATTCCACAGAAGAAGAATGTCTCTCAAGAGTTTTTAATTATTTGCCTGTTGATACTTCCCAAATCTTGATTGTCTTATCACAATTACGAAATGATTTTTCATCATTTGTATCTGAAAAAGTAGAATTTTCACAAGGAATTAATCTAATATTCCCTTTTTCATTCCTTATCTCTATCTTTATCAATCCATCCCCAATTTATTCGTCCATCATTTAAGCTCTGTTGTTTTTTTCTCATCCCTGCAAATGAAAAAATATCGTTTAAAATATAATCCGGATTTATATTATCTATAGAATCGTTTAATTCATAGATGAATTTGGATTTATAAAAATAATTTGGAGGTATTCTATCGTCTAAATTGATTTTGGAAAAATATTTTAATAAATTTTTAGCAGCAAGTGTTAAATTATTATTTTTTAAATTATTTTCAACTTCTTCTAAACCATTTAGGTTTAGATTTAATCTTTTAAATAGTTTTGGTAAAACTTTTGGATAAAATTGTGCTAGTTCTTCAATTGAGTTTATTATTTTAAACATATTTTTAATTCTAGAAGTTTTTAAATTCTGAATTCATATATCTTTCAAACAATAAAATTATTTTTATTTAGATATTTTATATAAATAGAAATGAACAACAATCAACGAAAAAAAAGAAAAGGAAACCGAAAAAATTTACCACCAGAAGATCTGTTTGATAAGCCTCAAGATTATTATAAAGGAGAAATTTTAAAACAATATACACATTCTAAATCCTTAATGAGGATCCAAGAAAGATTGACAAAAAGAGCGCTAAATATTATTTCGCCTGAATGTCCTTCATTAGTTTTAGATCTGGGAGCTGGGTGTGGCTTTTCTGCTAGCTACTTATATCTAAATAATTTTTCAGTAATTAGTCTTGATTTAATTTTTAAAATGCTTATTGAATATGATATTTCAGAATTGAACCCAATTAATGCAGATATGAAATTTTTACCATTTAGAGAAAATTCCTTTGATTATATATTCTCAATTTCAGCAATTCAATGGATTATTAATAAATTTCCAATTGAAAAATTAAAAAAAATATTAATTCAAATGTCAATGGATTTAAAAAGGGTATTGAAACCTAATGGAAAGTGTATTATTCAATTTTATCCTAAGGATGAATCAATTTTAAAGGAAATGGGAATTATTTTTTCGGATTATGGAAAATTTGAGGGTCATTTCATTATAGATAACCCAAATTCCCTCATTAAAAAACGATATTACCTTTATTTAAAAAATAACAAATGAAAAAATATATTAGGAGCAAAACGTTTTGAAAGGAAAGAGTAAGCGAGGAAGACCGACAAAAGATTATTATTATGGAGACAATGCTGAAGAATATTCGAGATCAAGATGGATGGCTAAAAACCAAATTAAAACTTCTTTAAAATCTTTTGAATTATTAAATTCTGAGAAATTAGGTGGTCCATTAAAAGAGCATTTTCAAGACCTTTTAATTTTGGATTTAGGTTGTGGTTCAGGTTTTTCTACTATTGTTTTTGAAGAGAAAGGATTTAATGTCATTGGTCTGGATATCTCTTTCGATATGCTTTTAAAAAATTTAACACAACAAGGATTGATAAATGAAATTATTGAAGAACAAGAATTAATTAAAAAAGAAAATGAATATAACTTTCAAGTTAATGAAAATACTATAATACGAATTTTAATAAATGCTCCAATTGAATATATTCCACTTAGAAAAAATACAATTGATCATATAATCAGCATTTCTTCATTTAATTTTATATTAAATGAATTTATGAGTCCTAATGAGAAAATGAAAATAATTGAAAAGGTTAAACAGATTTTGCATAGAATCTTAAAAAGTAAAGCACGAGTTGTTATAGAATTTTATCCAGAATTGCAAGATATAAATATTTATTTGAAAGGATTTAAAGATTTATTTGAAGGAGGATTGATTATAGAAAATCCAAAAACCAGAAAAGAACAAAAGTTCTTGATATTGAAAAAATTTTAAATATTAAAATTATAAGTTTAAATATTTTACTACAAATTATTTTTTGAGATGAATTCTTATAA
>Ga0123519_10011282_pt1 | contig 13211 bp, 15 predicted proteins | sample YelNatPaOPRAMG02_FD_87396 | JGI IMG/M metagenome (GOLD analysis project Ga0123519, IMG submission 87396) | Hot spring microbial communities from Yellowstone National Park - Yellowstone National Park OP-RAMG-02 (version 2) | ecosystem: Environmental > Aquatic > Thermal springs > Hot (42-90C) ...
AAGTTTGTTCCGGAACGGTATTCAACCACACGGTCATCTCGCCCGCGCCGCGGTTGGACCACAGGTAGTAAGGGATTGCGGTGGCGCGAATCCGTTCGCCGGCGCGGAGCAGATGGCCATCGAAATGATAGGAATTTGCTTTTTCGACGCGGGAGCGGGTCATTAATGGCCCGACGCACCACCCATCGTTACATGAGGATATGGATAAGTTCCCATCGGCATGAAAATACAGATCTTGGGATTCTGTGTTCGATTTTGGGGAGACTAGCCGTAGATGCATGCCGCTTAGATTTACGGAAGACCAATTCAGCTCCTTGGCTAAGCTGGCTGCATGCAAGGGGGAGAATACGAATATCAGGGTGAATAAAACAAACAAGTATTTGAAGCGGATCATGATTTACCCCTAGCGTGAATTAGGCTCTTCCCTAGATTGTCCTATCATTGCGTCATGGTATAAATTTGGTGATGTGCACGATGTCTGCGATGACCTGCCGTTCTTCTCCAGTCCTAACGTTGACCATATAGACTCCACCCTTCCATCCAATCCGTGGATCACCGAAGTATTTTCTGAAAAGCACCCAGTTTCCGTCCGCAGACCAAGAGGCGGTGGGATCGTAATCGAAACCACTCCCCTGCTCTCTGAAATCTCTGATGATGTTTCCATCCCGATCAACAATCACAACGCCGCCATCTCGTACCCCAATCTCCCTATAGACAACTAACGCCAGCAGGGACCCGGCAGGATTCCACAATCGCTGAGGGTCCAGTGCTGTCCGCAGTAAATCAACTGAATAGTCCTTAAGCACCAGCCGATCTCCAGTGCCATCAACATTTATGCGCCGGACATCTGCATTTTTGTCGGTTCCTTTCCGCGGAGGGCGATAAAAAATGGCCTTCCCATCGGGTGTCAACGCGATCAGCGTTCCGTCTACAAGCTTGTGCGTTTGAGTTCCATCCAATGATTGAATCCAAATTCCTCCTCTACCGTAGTAGGCAATCCATCTGGAGTCCGACGACCACCAAGACTGCAGTCCGTAAGGAGCGAAAACTCGCTGCCCTGTCCCATCCGCATTTGCAACCACCAAGTGCGGGTTTACGGTTTCATTCCATTCGTAGTAACTTCCGTCCGGGAACCGTGTCTTTTTATGTTCCTTTATTGTGCTGCGAGTGAAAATGAGCATCGTGCCATCGGGCGAGTAAACAGGGTAATTCTCGTCTTCGGTAGGTGTGTTAGTCAGATTTGTCAACTCGGTGCCATCCGGACGAATGCGATATATATCCGCTTGTCCATCACGAGTAGAGACGAACACAATCCACCGTCCGTCCGGCGACCACTTTGCGTCCCCATTGGACCCTACACCTTTTGTCAGATTGGCTATCAGAGTTCCATCGGGACGGAAGAGAAGAAGGTGCGGTTTTGCCTCCACAAGAATAGTATCACCGTATGGAGAGAACAGGGGATTCCTATACGTTACCCCCGTGGTTCCATACATCACAACCCTTTGGAAGCACCCCGTTATAAGGCCGCTGATAATAAGGATGCCAAGAATAATTGGGTGTATTGTCCTTTTCATCACAATCTTCGCCTAACGTGAAGTAGACACGTGAACAGGTGTATATCGGAACGACCAAAAGGTGTATAACGCGTCCAGTTGCATGGCAAGTCGTTGTTAATGGTAGGAATTTGCTTTTTCGACGCGGGAGCAGGTCAAGAGCATTGCTCTTCATCGGCCGGCGCTCTGGGGAACAATGCGGGCAGTGGAGGGCTGTTGTCAAGCCCAAAATGTGGCCGGCAAGACCGTTCGGCCCTGTCCGTGGGGGGTTTTGACGCCGCAGGCAGTGCAGTGGGGCTGCCTGCTCGTGGCCGAGTCGGATGTACACAGAGCTCCCCGGCGAACCACTTCGCGAATCGTCAGGGGGTTCGGAATCTGAGCCGGGTCAATCGGTTAGGACGTTCTCGTAATCAGGCATCGGAACTGCGTCTTCGCAGGGCTCGTAATGCCACGTCTCGGGCGCACCGGGCGGTCGGCGGGGGGGCTTTGGACGGGCCCGACCATAGCCCGAGATGGCGCAGAATCTTCTCAACAACCTGCGGTTGATCGATCACGGCGATAACCCGCATGGGCCCTTCGCATACGCCAAATATTGTGTCTGTCCCTCTATTTGCCATCGCTCAACCTGCCGCACGCTCATGTCCAGAGTCTGCATCCGGCCAAGCGCCAACATTGCCTTGCCGCAGCAGTTGACCTCAAAACTCACCCCCATGCTTTCACCTCCGCGCCTTCAGAATTGAGATTCTCGAGCTCGCAACCAGTGAGATTGGGCTCTGAACCAGCCAGACTGGACTGACGGCTCTCAAAATCAGCCCGGTCGGATTGACCTGCAAAGTTTCTGTTCATCAGATCAACCTGAGACCCTTGCAATACACCGGACATCGTGCCTGTCCCCATATCTATGGGCCAAATATCGTGTCTGTCCCCATATCGCGTCATTGTGCTCGACCTCCCGGGAGACGCGGATCAACACGGTCTTCCAACCCACCAATTCTCGTGCAGCGGCACAGCACTTGAGGGAGCAGCCGGTTCCTTATTCGCAACGAGCGCCAGCGAAATCGGGAATTGAACTTGCGAAACGTTCTGAGTGAAGAAGCCCCTCATGGTGAGATCTGAACGAAAGCCGACATGGCAGCAACTGAAAGTAGTGAAGGGAGTCCGCGGCTCACTGTTTGGGGAAGGGGAGAGTTTCAAAGCTTAACGTGCAACCGCGGGAACGGGTTGAGTGGCAGTCCGGGCGCAAACGGCGGTGACAGGCTCGTTGTCGTTATCCGCGGTTTCATGAAAGGAATGGCACTTTTTGCCCTGCTGTACAAACATCCCTTGATCACGAGCCGGGTTGGGGTATCTTGACGCCAAGAGCGTATGCATGAACCGGGTCAGGATAGAAGCCGTCGAAGTTGGCCGTTCACTCCCAGATGCCCGGGCGGAGCGATGACACGCCGTGAGTTTCTTGCCGGAATAGCTGCGGGCGCTGCAGCGGTTGGCACTCGAGCATCAATTGGGAGCGAAAGCAATGTCCGAGTACCCCGTGGAGTGGTGAGCATTGCGTTTTGCAAGCGGTACGAATACCGGAACGTCCGGAGTGTCCTTGCCGGAATGTTCTCCGAGCTTGGGGATGTCGGCGGGTTGGTGCGGGGGAAACACGTAACGGTCAAGGTCAACCTTGTAAACACATCTCAGGAAGACGTTGGTGGGGTGCCGTTGTGGCTGACGGTGACGGTGCATCCGACAGTAGCGATGGCGCTTGGCAGTCTGCTGGTCGAGTACGGTGCGCGTCGGGTGACATTTTGCGATCAACTACCGTTTCAGGAGTTGGGCGAAGGAGCTTTTGCCGGGTATGGGTATCGGCTTGGGGACTTTCAAAATGCGATGGAAGGGCGAGCGCGGTTTGTCAACACGCGCAATCGCATGCCGTACGGAGAATACGCCTGGGTCAAAGTGCCCAACGGCGAGTTGGCCGTGGCATGGGAGGTCAACAAAACCTATGTCGAGACCGACGTGCTTGTGTCGCTGGCGAAACTCAAGAACCACGTTTCAGCCGGTGTCACTGGTGGCATGAAGAATCTGTTTGGTGTGCCACCCAGCAGCCTGTACGGGGACGATTTGACGGATCATCCCGACGAAGGCGCAATCGGGTATCGGAACGCGACGATGCACAATTGCACCCGGCAACCGTTCACGTCGGGGCGATCGTTTACCGGGCGTTCCGTGGAAGGCGATCACGGTTACAACGTTCCGCGGTTTATCGTGGATCTTGCCGAGGCGTTCCCGATCAGCCTTGTCGTCATTGACGGCATAAGCACGATCCAGACGGCCGAGGGTTGGTGGAACGGGTCAATGGTCTCTGTCACGCGTCCTGGGCTGCTGATTGCGGGGCGCAACGCAGTTTCAACCGACGCTGTTGCCGCTTCTGTCATGGGGTTCAACCCCGACGCACCTGATCGCACCCCACCTTTCAGCAACGGATCGAATTACCTCGCTTTGGCGCGACAGCGCGGCCTCGGCGAAAACCGAATCGACAGAATCGAAATCGCCGGCGTGAGTCTGGATACGGCACGATTCGAGTTTCACCCGACTTACCGCCGCAAAGCGCCGGTTGGCCAATGAACTCAGATCCACCACAAATGCAACGTGTCTGGACGATGGCCGGGGGCGGCCCTGGCAGAACCGGGACGTTCAGTCTTCGAGTCCGATTGGGACCAAAGCCGCTTTACAGGCTTGCAACGGCAGGCGCAGTGCAAGCAGCGCCGGTCTTTGACCCGACCGGGCGAGTTTTTGTCGCTGACATGAGCGGAACAGTTCAGGCATTCGAGAGAAACGGCAAGCTGCTCTGGAGACGCAAGGTGGAAGGAAGCATCTCGGCGACGCCTGTTGTTGACCCCGTATCGCGCAGGCTGTTTGTGGGAACGCACCGTGGATGGCTGTATTGTCTGTCGTGTCTGGATGGCGGGAATGTTTGGAGCACGGAAATACCGTCGCGGACAGACCCGAGAATTACCTCGGACCTTCTCCTCGATCGGCAGACCGGTCTGCTGATTGCCAGCAGTTGGGCAGGCCAGTTCATCGGATTTCGGACGGAATCAGGCAAGGCACAGCTCGCATGGAACGCCGGCATCTCACCCCAGGCAGGAGCGGCTTCTGACAGGTCCGGAACTGTCTATTTTCAGAGAGCGGTTGCGGGCGAAGGGCTCATTTGCGCCAGTGTCGCTCCGGACGGCGCGGAGCGCGTCTTGCACAAACAACCCGAAGCCAAACGCGGCGCGGCAAGAACCGTTGTTGCCGCAGCGCCGGTCATCGACGAAGAGCGGAGAATGGTTTATTTCGCTGTGAACGCGGACAACGGTTGCAGGTTGGTTGCATGGAGCATGAGCCAGCAGCGCAACGTTTGGGATGTGCAGTTTGGGAAAATGGTTGTTGCGACGCCTGCCGTGAGGTTTGACGGCCTTGTACTGGTGGCAGTGATGGACGGAGCGCTGTACGGAATCGGGGATGGCGGGAAACCGGTTTTCCAGTACAACAGTGGTGCAGAATACCTGCTGGCCGGGCCGGTTTGCGAACTGAAGGGCGACGTTTATCTGGCTGATCCGCTTGGTCGATTGCACGCGATAAGCAAATCCGGCAAAGGCCGCGTCATTTTCGAAGCGCCGCGTTCATTTCAGGCAAGACCGGCTTTTGATCCGTTTGGCAACCTGTATGCGGCGTGCACAAATCACAGCATTTATGTGTTCCCGAACCTGTCGGGAGTGTGACTCACCGTGGCGCAGCGGCAACGCACAGGGCTAGTTCTTTTTCGGATCTGACCAGCCGTCCGGGATTTTGAAGCGGCCCACGTCAACCCCTCCTTTTGATCCGGGCATTACAAGGAAGATTCCAGTCTCCTCCTCTTCGAAATAGAAGAACAGAATCACACGGCCTTCGAATGACGCGCAGCCGTGAAAGAACCTGTATTCGCTCAGGCTGAACACCTTTGCGTCGTCGAGCTTGATTGGCCGGCCCAACATCTTGGCTACAATCCCATTCATCACCCCCACCAAACACGATTCCTGATTGGGTTCTGATTTCGAAAGGAATCCGACGTCCCCCGCGAACTCCTCGAGATAGTAAGTGGCGGCCAATTCGTAGTTGTCGGGATGCATCATACGCTCCCGCAACACGCTGAGATGATGTGGAAGGTTTCGAGATGCAGTATTCACGCTGATAATCTGCACGCAATTCCGCCGCAAATCCAGCGCGATGTTTTTGGCTTTACCGAAAGCGCTGAATTGGATGAAATTGCGCCATGTCAAACGGCTTTTCAACCGAACGTAACCCGGCTTGTTCGCTTCCGATTCAAAACGATTCAGCGCGTGCCGGCGCGGCCATGAACCGTCGCGCATTTTTCAAGTGCGGCACTTTATTGGCCGGCGGTTGTGCCTGTTGCCTTCCCGCGGGCACATTGTTGGCGGGCAGCAGGACAGCGCTCGACCGGCGACTGCTCAGCCCTGGTTGCCGGACCAGCAAAGTGCGGATTGCAAAGATATACCTTGGCAAACACAAGGCGCACTGGCCGACGCCAAAACTCGACCTGAACACCGAACGAACAAAGTACGAACAGTTTTTCCAAAAGAACTCGAGGCAGTTTGCCGATGTCGAGTTTACCGTGAACGAACTCGTTACCGAAAAAGAACAGGTCGATGCATTGAAGAGCCGTCTCGACGGTGTGGACGGTGTTTTGCTGATTCACCTTTCGATGGGTGTACGCGAATGGGTGGAAAGCATCCTCGGCGCGGGCAAACCCACGGTGCTGTTCGCCGCGCCCTACTCGGGCCACGAATGGGCACAGTTCGGCCAAATCAGGGAAAAAGACATCGGACGTCATTTCGACTGCTTGCTCACGAGCGATCTTTCCCAGCTCGAGGCGGCTGTGCGTCCGTTCAGAGCAATTCATCATTTGCGGGAAGCGAAAATCCTGAACCTCACCACACGGCAGCCTGAAGCGGAAAGACTAAAGTACATTGCAGACAAGTTCGGCACGCAGATCGTCACTCTTGATTTGCAAACGGTGTTGGACGCCTACAACTCGATCGACCCTCGAGCCGCGGAAATCGAAACGCGCCGCTGGATATCAGAAGCGCAAAAGGTGGTCGAGCCCCCGCGCAAGGAGATCTTTGATTCGTGCCGGCTTGCGCTTGCCTTCGAGAAAGTCCTTGATGAGGAAAAGGCCACCGTTCTCACTGTGGATTGTTACGGGACCATGTATCAGAAACTGCCTGCGTTTCCTTGTGTCGGTTTTGTTCGGCTGAACGACATGGGGTTCGCCGGCATATGTGAATCCGATCTTGGCTGCGCTCTTACATTCGCTCTTTTCCAGGGATTGGCGGGCCGCCCGGGATTCATCAGCGACCCCACGTTGGATGAGTCAAAAAACAGCATCATTCTGGCGCACTGCCTTGGAACCAGAAAAATGGATGGTCCTTTCGGGAAAGCGGCGCCTTACCGGCTGCGCACAATAATGGAACGACAGGAAGGCGTTGTGCCGCAGGTCTTCATGCGCATCGGCCAAAAAGTGACCCAGGCAATTATCACCCGAACAGACGAAATCGTTTACTTCACGGGCACGATCGTCGAGACGCCAGACACCGACCGCGGCTGCAGAACCAAGATCACAGTCAAAGTGGACGGGAACATTCAAAAGCTGTGGCATAACTGGGCCCACGGTCTCCACCGGGTAACATGCTACGGAGACCTCACGGTTGACCTCGCACGTTTCTGCCGGTTCAAGGACCTCAAGCTGACCAACGAAGCCTGATGAAAGTCCCGCATCCGGATTCCGGGCGGACATGTCATGCTCTGAAACGGCGCGTGCTGGACGTCGTTTTGTGACTCACGCATGTCCCGATCATCTCTACCCAAATCGAGACCGCCACTTGAGCGGATGCTACGGATTCACCACGCAATCCAGACTGGCAAACACCCCAATGCCACTACGCTGGCCGCAGAGATGGAGGTCTCCACAAAGTCGGTCCACAGAGATATCGAGTTCATGCGCGACCGGCTGGGGTTGCCAATCGAGTTTGACCCGCGCCGCAACGGCTATTACTACACACAGGAAGTATCTTCTTTCCCAACCCTGCAACTCACCGAAGGCGAACTGTTCGCTCTGCTCGTCGCCGAAAAAGCCATCCAACAGTATCGCGGCACCACATTCGAGCGTCCATTGATGAGCGCACTGCGCAAAATGGCAGATTCACTGCCGGAACCCGTCTCGCTCCATTTCGCGGATTGGGACCGCGCGATTTCGTTTCGCACCAGCATCGAGCCGTTGTTGAACCTCGAGGTGTTTGACCAGCTTGCCCGCGCCACGGCCTCACGGCAACAGCTCGAGATTTGTTATCGCAAACCGGGCAGCCGCGAAGCCGAAACACGCGTGATCGATCCCTATCACCTCGCGAACGTCAACGGCGAATGGTACCTGTTCGCCTACGACCATTTGCGCGGCGATTTGCGCACGTTTGTTCCGGCACGGATCAAGTCCGTGCGCCGCACCGGCAAGACATTCACCCGGCCAACCGGCTTCTCCGTGGACAAGCAACTGCGCGACAGTTTTGGGGTGCACATTGCCGAAGGACAACACGAGGTCGTTTTGCGGTTTTCAGCCGCCGTGGCCGATTACATCCGCGAGAAACGCTGGCATCCGTCGCAGAAACTCCGCGAACTCGATGACGGTCGTGTTGAAATGCGCATGAAACTCTCGAGTCTTGTGGAAGTGCAGCGTTGGATTCTGAGCTGGGGCGGAGAAGTCGAAGTGCTCGCTCCCCGGGAACTCGTGGAAAACGTTCGGAAAGCGGCAACGGCGATTCTCGACAGAACTCGCCATGTTCTGGCACGATGCCGCCGTGGGCGTTCCAGTTCGGCAATTTAACAAGATGATCGAGCGGGTCAGCGGACGGCGCGGGCGGGTGCCTGCGCCCACCGCGGAAAGACCTGCAACTTCTGCGGCGCACCGAGTTATTCTGGGGATTGACCCGTCGTTGCGCGGAACGGGATACGGCGTGATCAGGCTCGGCAACACCGGGCCGGAGTTGCTGGCTCAAGGCGTGTTGAAATGCCCAAGGGAATGGAGCCGGTCCCAATGCCTTGTCCGGATCAACCGCGAACTGCAGAGCCTTGTGTCACTGTGGCAGCCGACGGTGTGTGTTGTTGAAGGCCTTTTCTACGCGCAAAACCTCAGGACCGCCATTGTGATGGGTGAAGCGCGCGGAGCGGGATTGGCTGCGGTTGGCGGTGCAGGGCTCGAGGTGTACGAGATCGCCCCGCGCCGCGTCAAACAGGCAATCGTTGGACATGGCGGCGCCGCAAAAATTGCGGTCGCCAAAATGGTGCAAAGATTGCTCGGACTGTCCAAAACACCCGAACCGGACGCCGCCGACGCTCTGGCATTGGCACTGACTTTTGTCCATGAGCAGGGCCGATGCTCGCCTAAAGCTCTCAAACGTGTATGATCACTTTCTTGCAAGGCACGCTCGTTGAAGCTCTGCCCACACTGGTGGCAATTGATGTTAACGGGGTCGGATATGAAGTCATGATCCCGCTTTCCTCGTACGAAAAACTGCCGCCGCCGGGCAACAAGGTTCGGCTGCTGACCCACCTTGTCGTGCGCGAGGACGCTCATGTTCTTTACGGGTTTGTCACAACCGCCGAACGCGATCTGTTCCGGCTTTTGATTAACAGCGTCAGCGGGATAGGCCCAAAAACCGCGCTCAACATACTCAGCGGCATGACACCGGCGGCTTTCCGCGGCGCTGTTGTAAACGGTGACGTCAAAGCCCTCTCCCGAATCAACGGCGTCGGCAAAAAAACCGCCGAGCGGATCGTGGTCGAACTCAAAGACCGGTTCGGCGCCGCAGCCACGTGGGAATTGGTATCAGCGCAACATGGCCTTACACCTGAGGAACAAAAGATCAACGACGCGGTCTTGGCGTTGCTTGCACTCGGCTTCAAAATTGGTCAGGCACAAGACGTCGTGCGCGCAGCTTACTCGATGCTCGGGCCATCCGCCAGTTTGGAAGAACTTGTTCGCACGGCCCTCAAAACCAGCGGCAAATGAGCGACCAAGACCTCAGTCAGTCGGCCGACAAGCCCGTGTCGCGGCGGGTTGTAATTCCAAAGCAAACCACGCTGGCGGGCCGGTTTGCGGCAGGACTGTTGTACGCATTGATTCGGTCTATCGATGCCACTATCCGGTACGCATGGACAATCCATCCCACCGCCGAAGTCGCAGTCAATTCCGGCCCGGTCATTTTTGCGATCTGGCACAACCGGCTTGCCCTTTCACTGGCGCTTTATTCGCGCATTTGCAGACGTTGGCGAACTTCAGAGCGATGGACGCTCACGCCGCCGCACATGGCGGCAATGGTAAGCGCCAGCCGCGACGGCGGCCTCTTGACACGTGTCCTCGAACATTTCGGAGTTCAACCGGTCCGAGGATCAACCAGCCGTCGCGGCCCTCAGGCGATGCTGGAACTGACAACATGGGCAGAACGCGGTTATGACCTTGCGGTGACACCCGACGGACCGCGCGGTCCGCGAGAAGTGGTGCAGGAAGGTGTGCTTGCCATTGCGCAGTTAACCGGATTGCCAATCGTGCCGGCGAGCTATCGGCTCGCATGGAAGTACGTTGTCAAAAGCTGGGATCGGTTCCAGGTCCCTCTGCCTTTTTCCCGATGCGATGTTGTTATTCATGAGGTATTGCGCGTCCCGCGTGAAGCCACAGAACAGCAACGCGAATCAGCGCGACTCGAGCTCGAGCGCCGCATGCGCGCGATAAGCTCTTGAAAAATACAGCTCTCGCTCCGCCGCGAGCCGCAATCGGGAAAGAAGAACTCACATTTGGCACGCCACAGACTGCCAGATTACGCATCGCGGTACAGCCGCAACGGAATGATCACGCCGTGATAAAAACCTTGGTCGCAAGCTCGGCGGTCTGCCGTGCTCGATTTGTAACCCTCATTCGATTTGGCTTTGAATCGCAAACAGTGAGAAGCCGGATAATGCCCGGAACCGAAACGGAACCAGGAGATTGGCCTGGCCATCGGTTAGCACCAGATTCAATGTCAGATCCACCGCTGCTTCGGAGAGCGCGGTGATCTGGCACACAACTGCGACTTTGGCATCCGGCTCGAGAGCCACAGGCACGTTCCATTCCAGTTCGACACCGGGCGAAGTTGGTCCGGCCGCGCGCACTATATTACTATATGGAGAGATCGATCATTTTTGCGAAGATTTTCAGACTGCGAGTTTGCTCAAATTGTCACCAGAGTGCGGCCTTTGGAGCCGAGTATAATATTGGATAATCTGCGCGGAAATTGCAGATCAGCGCGTGCTTCGAGACTTTTGCCTTCGAACTTTTCGGCCACTGATCCCACTCGCATTTCCCCATTTGGCGACGAAGTCGCCCGTTTCAGCGCGGCGCGACAGAACGCCCACCTTGGAACGAACGCCTTCACCTCGCCCGGATCATTCGGCTGCGGCTGCGCCGCGCTGAGCCTGTCAGAGGGATATCTGTGAGGTTTTCCAACGTGACGTGTCCAGTGCGTGTGGACTGGGCCGGCAGATCGACAACTAAGAGAATGTCAGATAATAAGTGTTACAATTGTGGTTTTGGTTTGGGATGGATCGTGTAGTTCCAGTTGCCATGGAATGAGTGACGTTCAAGGTTTACCTCGGCCAGTTCTTTGTCGCTCACTGTCCACAGAGATAACCGGCTGCCCCTCAGCCAGAAACTTTTCCACCTGCCGGTTCAGGTATTCGAACTGCGCATCCCGATCCGGATGATCTTCCCCCTCGTGTCGTTTCACATTGGCTTGCAGACTGTAACCCAGCTTCACCAGCAGCTCGGCAACCAGTTGATGGCTCACCCGATGCCCCAAACCCCTCAACTCCTCAGCCAGCTTTCGCACACTCTTGCAGGTCCACCGTAACGGAGATGTCGAATCGCCACGGCTGGTGTCGCCTACCAACCGCTCCAGGTCCGATTCCAAACTCGGATCCTTGTTGACGGTCCGCTTCCGCCCCCCTCCAGGTTGCCGAACACGGGCTGTGCCCATTGCCCCTGCTGGGGCCTCTTGCAGCTCCTTCAGACCCGTCTGGATCGCTCGCCGTGACACTCCAGTGGCTCGAGCCACCAAAGACACACCCCCGTAGCCAAGAGACTTGGCCTCGGCAGCGCCCAACAGCCGCCTCGTTCGCTCATTGAGAAAAGCAGACAACAGATGAAAACGTTTGGCCACTTGCTGCTCGATTGAAATCATGCACTGACATTACCCCAGCCCGGCGCAGCCGGAACCAAAGTTGCCTGACGCCCAAAGACGCCGTACCTGCGCCAGTTGATCGGGAATCTCAGCGCCGCCGGGCTGGGAAATATCTGCTTCGACTTCGTCCCCTGCCCCTCGGCTCACGCCCCCCGGAAAAAATACAGACACTGCAGATAGCGACGCCACAGTGCAGACAGGCAAAAACCAGTGATAGGTGTAGCCGTAACTCCGTGTCTGTCCCCATATCCCGCCCAGCATGCGCCCTTTCGGCCACCCCGTTAAGAGTTGAGAGTTGAACGTTGGACGTTAAACGTTCCTGATCGGTATACCGGACATCGTGTCTGTCCCCATATCTGGGCGGCGCAGCCGCCTTCGACCGCCCGACCGGCGCTCGGTCAGGCCCGGCGGGTCAAGAGTCCGGTCGTCCCAATTACGTGTCTGTCCCCATATCCCGCCCCACCATGCGCCCTTTCCGTCACCTCGTTGAAAGTTGAGAGTTGAACGTTGGACGTTCGACGTTGCTGATCGCTATACCGGACATCGTGCCTGTCCCCATATCCGGGTGCGGCAGCCGCCTCGACCGCCCGAGCGATGCTTGGTCAGGTCCAGCGGGTCACAGGTCAAGTCGTCACAATTACGTGTCTGTCCCCATATCCCGGCCACCATCCGCCCTTCCGGTCACCCCGTTAAGAGTTGAGAGTTGAACGTTTCACGTTGAACGTTCCTGATCGGCATATCGGACATCGTGTCTGTCCACATATCTGGTCGCCACAGCCGGCTTGGACCGTCCGACCGGCGCTTGCGTAGGTCCGGCGGGCCAAAAGCCCGGTCGCCCAAATTCCGTGTCTGTCCCCATATCCCGGCCACCATCCGCCCTTCCGGTCACCCCATTGAACGTTGAGAGTTGAACGTTGGGCGTTAAACGTTCCTGATCAGTATATCGGACATCGTGCCTGTCCCCATATCTCGGCACCGCGGCCGGCCTCGACCGCCCGAGCGATGCTTGGTCAGGTCCAGCGGGTCAAAGGTCAAGTCGTCACAATTGCGTGTCTGTCCCCATTCCCGGCCACCATCCGCCCTTCCGGTCACCCCATTGAACGTTGAGAGTTGAACGTTGGGCGTTAAACGTTCCTGATCGGTATATCGGACATCGTGCCTGTCCCCATATCCAGGTGCCGCAGCCGGCCTCGACCGCCCGACCGGCGCTCGGTCAGGTCCACCCGTGCCAAGAGTCCGGTCGCCCAAATTCCGTGTCTGTCCCCATATCGCGCCCACCATGCGCCCTTCCGGTCACCCCATTGAACGTTGAGAGTTGAACGTTGGGCGTTAAACGTTCCTGATCGGTATATCGGACATCGTGTCT
>Ga0123519_10011283_pt1 | contig 13210 bp, 14 predicted proteins | sample YelNatPaOPRAMG02_FD_87396 | JGI IMG/M metagenome (GOLD analysis project Ga0123519, IMG submission 87396) | Hot spring microbial communities from Yellowstone National Park - Yellowstone National Park OP-RAMG-02 (version 2) | ecosystem: Environmental > Aquatic > Thermal springs > Hot (42-90C) ...
CTATATCTGGAACAACAATCTGACTTCAGGGGTTGTGCTTGTACAGGTCATTGGAGAAGGAATTAAAGAAAACGAACAATATTATTTACATGCTCCATCATGGTATATGCCTTATCCATATCCACATCCGCTAACATTGAAAATAACACCTTAGGACAATAAAGGCGTAGTTTTACGTTAAACCGACCGAGTGTTAATAATAAGTCGCGGTCCGTCCAGAACCTAACTTTGTTCTTAATGACTAACATGCACAGGTCGTTGTTCATTTAAAGATTTTTCGATGCACTCCAAGAGGTTTATTGTATTTCTTCCATCTTCTGGTGGAACAGGTGGAGGTTGATCTCTTTTTATAGATTCGATGTAGTGGCTGATAAGGTTAAAAGCTGGTAACAACTTTCTTTTCCTAAAATAACATGTTACGAACCTTGTCCATTTCTTTAAGATTCGTTTTTCATCTACAAAGAAGTTCTTTACTGCTTTACCAATGGTAAACGGAGGTTCTTCCATGTTTTCCAAAAAATAATCAAAATCCCAGAGTATCTGCATTCTTTTTCCAGTTGAATCTCTAAACTCATAAATTATCTCAGTCTCACGTGAGAGCCAAGAATGCTCAATCATGCCAAAGCGTTGTCCCGCTGTGCGTAGAAGAACCGTAAAATCATCGTAGACAGGATATTTTAGTTTACTGCCCACCGCATGAACTTCCTTAATGTCAGGTAAGAAATACAGTTGAAGATATGCAAGGTGACACCCAGACTCCCATATAATTCCTCTCTGTGCAGGTGACACATTCCACTCTGGTGCTAAATTATATGCTCTAAGCGTTTCAAAACTTTCTTTAAGAGTAGTTCTAAAACAAAAAAGATCGAAGACACCCGAACTAATTAGAGATCTAGCCTTTTGGATATGTGGAGAGAAAATTTGGCTGTGTCCAACGCAGAGCTTGCTGCCATGTTTTTTAACTTCTTTTATCATTTCATCACACTCGGAAACATTAAGTGCCATGGGTTTTTCCACAAGAATTGCCGGAACAGCTTTAGCGGCATCACAAACTATTCTCTTGTGAGTTGAAACAGGAGTGCAAATGTCAACAAAATCCAATTTTTCTTTTTCAAACATATCCCAATAGTTGCCATAGATGCTTTTAATTCGGAACTTTGTAGCTAGGTTCTTTGCCCTTTCTAGATTCAAGTCGCATAGGCTTACAACTTCAACCTTTTCAAGATTTTTTAGGTGCTTATATATTTGAATGTGTGCAGGGGCTATTCCACCACAGCCAATAATTCCTACCTTCATTGTTCTCCCTCTAACCTTTAAAATATTTTGTGTGATCAATTAAACCTTTCAAAAAACCGTAAAACCATGCTGTTCGTTTAAAAATGTAATGCATAGGCAGTAGAAGTGCGACCTTACTATGAGTGAGCCTGTAAGCTTCAGCAACTCGAAAAAACTCAGTCGCCAATACAATGGGAGGCCAAAATTTGGACGGATAAAATATTCTCCTATCCTTGCGCAAAAAGTAGAAAACACTTCGCCCATGCCAAAAATATTCCTTCCAAAGGGACCCCCAAGTCTTCCTTCTTTTTTCATAAAAAACAGCTTCAGAAACACCTAATGTCCAACCCGCTTTTCTAACCCTATATTCAGCATCCATATCCTCCCCCGACCCCCTAATACGCGGATCAAAGCCGCTCACTTGTCTAATTGCCTCAACTCTGTAGATAGATCCTCCAGTTCCCAATGGAAGCAAATGCGGTTTCTCTTTTCGAGTGAAATTTGTGGCGGCAAATTCCATATTTTCCAAAGTTCCAACAAGACTCGGTTGTGCACACATCCCGTACATGCCTTTGCCGATTCCAACTGAAGGATTTTTTTCCATATAATCTACCTGTTTTTTAACAAAGTTCTTTGATAAGCGCATGTCACCATCCACCCATATAATATATTTACCCTTCGCATTATCAACAACTACATTCCTTGCTGCCCCAAGACCTCTCCACTCTTGATGAAACACCTTTACAAACATGTCCATCTTCGGAACATAACTTTCTATGATAGAAAGCGTGTCATCACTACTGCCGTCATTTACAAATATAACCTCCATAAATTCATGCGGAAAATCTTGAGCCATAATGCTCTCAATAGCCTCTCTGATAAGACCTGCACAATTTCTTACGCAAACTCCAATAGTTACTTGAATGAAATTAGTTTTAGAATCTTTCAATAGACTAAATCTCCCTTTCAACAAAGAATCTCTCTTCATTTTGCAGGAATCTCTTTACAAAGGAGTTTTTCAGAGCAGCTCTTTTTTGCGTATCCCTTATAGGTTGCAGTTGACTCTTGTACTCTTCTAATGCTGCTTTTTTTAAGGGCAAAAAATCTGCAACATCCACACAAACCATATCCTTTTTAAGAAGTCTAGACATTATCGTACCTTGCAAAAACCTTGGGCGGACCCGCGCCAATAAATTAAGTGGATACAACCAAGCAATGGCATAATTGAATACGATTGGACGAAAATTTAGCTCTTTAATTGCGCTTTTAACAAGCCAATTTGTCACGCGATGATCCACATGAAATTCTTTCTCTTGCGGTATGTACACTTCTTTCGGAAAACCACTTAAAATCTCAGTGATTTTTTCCCTCACAAACTTTTCGTTTTTTTGAAGACTCCCATCTTCAATGTCAAAGAAAAATAATTTTTCCTCTTCAATCCCAAGAACTTTCGCAGCTCGTTTCGCCTCTAATTTTCTAATTTCTTTTAGCTCAACAGGCGAAGGATTTGAATGTACCCCGATTTCCATTAAGGAGTATCTCCCATCAGTCATAAAAACTACTGAAATATCACATCCTTCGCGCACTTTCTTTGCCATCGTTCCGCCACATCCCAAAATTTCGTCATCCGGATGAGGGGCAAAAATAACGGCACAGTCTTTCATTCTTTTTCGCCGCCATCTTTTTGACAGAAATTATGAGTCATTATACGGCATCTAAGAAACTGGTTCATACGAATCAAGATGACTTTTAGTGAAACCGACATACCAAGCTGCCATTTTGAAAAAATATTGAAGCGGTAACAGGAAAACCTCTTTTTTATGTGTTAGTTTGAAAAGTATCCGCGCATGAAATATGCCTAACAGAAATGCAGCAGGGGGAAACATTCTATAGTGCCTAATCAGTCTTCCATCCCTAATCTTATGAAGAAAGTAATGTGTATCATATCCTCGGCGCCAATACCTAATCCACAGATCTTTCCATTTTAATCCACGTCTCTCGTAATCGAGAAAATTGGCATTAATCGAATACAATAGCCAACCCGCTCTTTTGACTCTAATTTCGACATCCCAGTCTTCGCAGTATCCTCTGATATTTTTGTCAAACCCACCTACTTGCCTAATAGCTTTAGTTCGATATACTGCTCCGCTGGTTCCAAGAGCCTTTGCATATGATTTTTTTGAACTAAAATTTACCATTTTACCAGCAGCACGTGAATATGCTTCAAGAGTCCCAAGCATATTACTTGTAAATTCCAGGGATTGTTTTCCCTTCGCAATTCCTGCTTTAGCATGTCTGTCCATAAATTCCACTAGCTTCTTTATATACTCTGTGGATATCACCATATCCCCGTCAACCCAAATAATGTACTCTCCTTCAGCATTATCTACAACTAGTTGCCTAGCGTAACCTAATCCCTTATTTTCATAAAAAATTCTAGTTTTGATTCCTGTATTCTTAAGACAGTTCTCAATAATTGATAATGTTTCGTCTTTACTATAACCATCCACGACTACCACTTCCATAAGCTCATGTGGAAAATCTTGCATAACTATGCTGTCAACTGCTTCGCGGATAGTTAAGGCATTGTTTCTCACACAAACCCCTACAGTAACCTTAGGCTTTACCAAACTCATCACGATTTCAATTCAAAACATACTAACGACCAATTATTCTTCAAAAACTGGCGGAATGACATCACCTGCAATTTGTCTATATGTTTTTAGCAGCCAAAACTGTAGCGCCCAAAGAGAACCAGTAGAGATTAAGCCTTCCTTCGGAAAGACCTTAGCAAATTCTGAAACTTTTTCACCACATATAGCCACATCGCTGGTTTTTCCCAGCCCTTCTTTTATGGCAATTTTCAAAAACTTAACACTTGAAGGCTTGTAACCCATTATTTGCGACGCAACCCAGTCAACCGAAAATGGATCAACACCTGCCATTATTAAACCCAACTTAATAGGGTGCCGCCCCAAAGCCACAATCCCGTCAACAACCGTTAGGTGCGGATGCAAAATCTTATTTATCCCCACAACAGCCTCATTCAAAAACTTATGATAAACAATCTTCCTGGCTGTGCCTATACACCCGAAAAGGTTCTTCATAGCACAGGTAATTTTAACAATCTTCATAATCTTAAGCTTAGGCGCATTGATGAACAGGTCAGATTTAAGCAGCGACTCTGGAACTTTATAGGTTATATCCAGCCCATTCACGCGCACAGTTTTCTCTATTAACTTGTCTTCTGAAAGATTAAAAAGCCTCACATCCTTCTCCTCAGCCAATTTTTCATAACCCAAAACTTTAAACGCAATTTTAGTGCGCATAGCAGAAGCATCAGCTTCAACAACTTTAATATCCACATTACCGCCGCACTTCTCTCGAACATAATCTATAAGAGCCGCAACAACCCGCGGATCAGTGGTGTACCCAGTATTTGCATCCCAATAATAAGCCAAGTTAGGCTTAATAACTACAGACTTAACCGATTCAGAAGGCTTAAAACCTGTGAGGTGTATGGCCTCTAAAACAGAACGTTTTATATCCTTTTCCGAACTTTGAACCCGCACCAGACTAACAACGTTAGCCATTCAAACACCTAAATTTATAAAAGAAAGCTAATCAACGGATCTTCCTTTTTCATTGAATAATTTATAGGCCTTTTCAATGAGCTCAATTGTTTTTAGCCCGTCTACCGCAGAAACAGAGGGGTTTAAATCATCCTTAACACAGTCAAAGAAGTGCTTCAACTCCTTGTAGAATGCTTCATAGTAATACGTGTAAGACAATGGAGTAATTTTTCTTCCAAAAAGTTTTCGCAGCAGGTTTTTTGTACCTTCTTTTAAAGCGTGAACGTAAAGGCTTCTAGGTCTAAAATCAGCGGCTGAAAGATAACCAGCGTTACCATGCAAAGTTAAATTAAAATCGTATTTGGGATAGATGGTCTTCTGGTACCAACCCACATTGATTATTCCCTTTGTAGAAGAGTTAGACGAACGTAATACTAAAATTGCGCCATCTTCAACTGGAAGATTAAACCTATAATCTAAGCAGGAAAAAACGGCTCCACAGTCCTCTCCGGTAAAAAAGCGGAATAGATCAATTAGGTGGTAACCGATGTCGAGAAGAGCCCCGCCGCCAGATTTTTCAGGGTTAAACCACCATTCCGCAACTGGCGAGGGGACTCTAGGATGAGAAAACGGCCCATTTATAACCTCTTCAACTGTCACAACCTCTAGTTTCCCAATAACACCCTTATCCACAGCTTCCTTCATTTTCACAATGTCATCTTCAAAACGCATAACGTGTCCAACCATAAATTTTCTGCCGCTTTTCTCCACCAACCTCACGATTTTACGGCATTCATCCACATTCCTAGCCATAGGCTTCTCAACAAAAACGTTTAACCCCGCTTCCAAGGCTAACTGAACACTTTCGAAATGAAGAAAATTAGGCAGGGAAATGATAACTGCATCTAAGTCTGAAGAATCGTTTAATAAATCATGATAATCAGTGTAGAGCCGACTTACACCAAAAGACTTCGCCTTGTTTAACGCCTTTTTAGAAGAATCCGCAGCTGCAACAACCTTAACATCGTCTATGTGTAAACAATCCATCAAATGAAGCATACCCATTCTTCCAAGCCCTATAACTCCAACATTAACCATTTTCAGCCACCAACTTTACGCGCTATATAAGAGCAAAACTTATTCAAACCCAACATTGAAGTGGTAAAGTAACTCTTCTTGAGAACTCTAAAGTTAGAATCTTTCAGAGCCATTTCAAACTCGATTAGCTGAGGGTACACTTCCACTTTAGGGAACATCCTATGCAAAAATCTTTGAATTAACTTGCTCGCACTAAACCTTGCAAAAGAATCGACAACATAAAGCAGGCCAGAAAGCTTTAAAGACAACAAAAACTCGTAAAAGGTCCTCCTATAATTTTCACTTTCAATTTCATGGAACGACTTACTGGACAAGATCACATCAAAAGCTTCAGGCTTAAAGGGCAAATAGCTCATATGCACCCTTAAGAACGAAAAATCGCTGTTTAGGGATTTTCCATACTTCAAAGAAAAAACGTCCAAATCGATTCCAACAACTTCAGATTCTTCACCGAGAAACCTATGAAGCCATTTAGAAGCCCTACCCCAACCGCAACCCGCATCTAAAATCCAAAAGGTTTCAGAAGGTTTCACTTTCCTCTTAATCACATCTAAGTCTTCACGAATATATCTTTCATAAACGAAAAAGTTTCTACGCTTCCGCAGAAGTTCAGCCCACAACTTTCGAAAAGCAGTTTTAACATCACGCTCTTCAACAATGTTTGCTCCGCGGGCAATTGCAAGCTGGACAGCAAGAAACTTTATTTCATGCTCAATATCCGACAAAAACAGTTCGAAAATTTTCTCGTCAATAATCCGTTCGTAACTCGCACCTTTTATGTCTCTCCCAATTTTTTGAAGACGTTCCAAAACAAGCCGGTTAGCTTCTTCCGTAAACTGAAACAAATACATCAACAGCTTTAACTTATTTCGTTTGGTAGTTGCCCGCGCACGTCGGGCAAGACTTGCATAAAGAAGAACATATTCCCAAGGCAACTCTTTTCCTAAAAAGCCTATAATCGTTAGAAAACCATATCTCTCTAAGCGACTCCTTTTTAAGATCTCCAAATTGATAATGCGAATATTCTGACCGAGGAGCCAGCTGAATAATGCGATTGCAAGGCAAAACTTTCCCATCAAAAGTTATATAGCACCCAATAACGCCAACGCAGGGACGTGGCGGCCTAACAGGGTTGGAAAACTGGATCTCTACTCTGCTCTTAGCAAGCCCTTTCCAGTTTATTGAAGCAAACGAATCATTCGCGTAATCCGTCTTTCCAGCTTTAACTTCCCTACAAATGTAAACTCCATCAACCCCCAAGGATTCCGCAAGCTTAATTATTCCCAAAACTTCATGCATATTACTTTCAGAAACTGTTGTTTCAAACATTAACTTAGGCTTCACTGAGCCCACTTCTTTCTTAATTCCTTGAAATAGCTTCACGTTTCCAATAACTTTGTCAAAATCCGCCCCAACCCTTATTCTCTCAAATGTTTCCTTTGAAGCCCCGTCAAAAGACGCATATAAGCCATCAAGCCGGGCTTTAATCAACTCAACGGCTTTTTCACGGTTAATAACGGTGAAGTTGCTTGTAAAGCTCACATGGAAACCGTTGTTTTTAGCATATTCCACCATACGAGCTATTTGAGGGTGAAAAAGAGGCTCACCCAGCCCGGTTAGGTCCAACCTTCGCGAAATTAGTCTAAAGCCTTTAAACTCATCAATAATTGATTTAAAAAGCTCAAAGGACATGTCGCAATTTGTTTCATTCGTTCTCCTACAAGTCTTACATCTCAGGTTACATTTAGTTGTTGATTCTATCTGAACGTAAAGAGGAAGAAATAAATCGGAAATGGGCATAGCAGCCAGAGGGGCAAGACCAAAGCCAGAATTTTCAAAGATAATTTTGGTAAGCGCTTCCTGTATAGGGTCAAAAAACATTTAAGTTGCTCCCCTCAATTTCATTTTTCCCAAGCAATAATCTTCTTTCCGCTTAAATTTAGCATAACAGCATAAAAAAGTATAAGCTGGTCAAATATGCCTTCAAGTATGAAGCTTCTAACTTTCGGAATCAAAATTAAAGCGCAAAAGCCAATAACCAGCGGGATTAGTGCTACGGGGTAAAAAGCTGCTAAAGCGAAGGTTAACGCTACCAAAGCAACAAAGATAGCTGGATTAAAAATCATAATGAAAATTTCAGGAACCGCTACTTTTTTGGGAAGGTGCAAGTGTCCCTTAAGGAGAAGTTTAAGACACTGAAACCATAACTCATTCAAATGAACTGCACGTCGCAATTTCGTCTTCACCCTCCCACTAAATCTTACAGGAACCTTCGAAAAGCAATAGACCTCAGGAACAAGAATAGCCCTAAACCCATTTTGAACAACTTTTAAGGCTGTACCTGAATCATCAGCCCCGGACTCAATGTCAAACTTGTCGAAGGCGTTTTTCTTAAAAGCACAGAAACATCCTTCAAACCTTATAGTGGAGTGAACCTTCGACTCACCTAACCTCACCAAATTCATAATGTTTAGATAGCCCCCCTCGGCCCTTGTAGCCCAAGATTCATCAGGATTTGCAACCACTCCATGCCCAGTTACAGCCCCCACAGATGGATCTGCCATGTATGGTAATGCCTTCTCAAGTACGTCATGTGGCCATATGGAATCTGCATCGGTTACGACAATAATTTCGTTTGAAGACACCTCAAGGCCCTTATTTAAAGCGTGTGCTTTGCCTTTTCTGGGATTTTGTCTTAAGACTTTCACAGAAAGTTCTGGATGCTTTTCTAGGAAATCGTAGGCTTTAGCCAAAGTCTGATCTGTTGAAGCATCATCAATCAGTATAATCTCCATTTTCTCTTTTGGATACGAAACTTCCGCTAGATTCTTCAATTTGGCTTGAATTGTTTCTTCCTCGTTATGGGCTGGAACCAAAACCGTCACTTTTGGAGAGAAATTTCGATCAATTCTAAGCTTCCACTTCTTCCCGGCCATGATTTTAAGATAGCTAAAATAGGCCGCATAGCTACCTACGAACACTCCTAAAAGAACAAGCCATAAAATGAAAAGCAATCTGTCAAACACCTACTCTGCAAAAATTTTATCAAACGCGCTGATTATGTAACTAAGTTCCTCTTCCCTAAGGCTCGGGTATATTGGAATTGATAACGCCTTTTCATAAGCTTCATCAGAGTTTGGGCATTCGGAAGCGTTTAGGCTTTTATGAAGAGGTTTATGGACTGGCTTCTCAAAAGTGACGCCGTTCTCTTTAGCTCTTTTCTGAATACTCTCAGCATCATTAACCATTACTACATATCTATAAAAAACAGGTTCTTTATAGTGTGGAATGCTGAACAGTTTAACGTTATAATTGGAAAGCTTCTTATCGTATAAGGTTGCAATCTCTCGTCTTCGTTTAATAAACCGAGGAAGTTTCTTAAACTGACTAATTCCAAGGGCTGCTTGAAAATCTGTCATTTTATAATTATACTTTACAGGTGTTAACGGCTTCTTATCGTAATCCCTAATTTCGTTTATCTTGGAATACAGGTCATTGCTGTTTGTTATTACCATGCCGCCCTCACCAGTGGTAATCATTTTTGTTGCATAAAAAGAGAATATGGCTAGGTCTCCGAAACTCCCAACACGTCTACCTTTATACTCTGCGCCCAAAGACTGGGCGCAATCCTCAATGATAGGTATCTCCAACTTAAGAAACTCGTCAATTTCCGCTGGTATTCCAAACATGTGCGGCACAATTATAGCCTTCGTCTTGGCTGAAATTAGTCCACGTACACTCTTTGTGCTTATGTTTAAGTCTGAAATGTCGATGTCGGCTATCACGGGCTTGGCTCCGACGTACAAAGTGGCAAAATATAGCGAAGAACAAACATAACTAGGCATTATCACTTCATCGCCTTTTTTAACGCCTAAACTGTTTAGCGCAAGATGTATGGCTGCAGTGCCAGAAGAACAGGCAACCGCATGCTTAACTCCAACAAAATTGGCAATGGCGTTCTCGAACTCTTTAACCCTTTCTCCTTGGGCAATATGCCCAGAAGCCAAAACTTCAGCCACTGCCTTTATATCCTCTTCGTCAATTAATGGTCTTGAATGTGGAATAACCATAAAACCTGCCTCAAACTTGCATAAATTAATGGTTTTTATTGTTCAAATGGTGGAGATGCTCTTTTTAACCATGCTTCTCGCCAAAAACAGAAGCAAGACCTATCGCATCCGCCGTGAGCCTTGCCATCACAGAAAACGCCTTCCAGTATGACGGTCGGTGTCTTTATCTTCCTAAGCTCTCCAGTTGCTTCCAAAATTATCTTTTCAAGCCGCTTGTACACCCTGAACTTTTTTCCACAAAACTTAACCATTTCGGGAGTAAAACGCAGTCCCTTAAGCTTGCCTTGAGCGTCAAGCGTAGCGAAAATTTCCTTTGCCGAACGCACTTCTACCCATTCACCGGGTTGCAGATTCAAAGCTTTAAAATTGCTGCCAGCAGCTCTTTTTTCGTTTTTTTCTTTCAAAAGCAGCATCCCCAGTCTTGTAGAAGGAAACATTTTTGAAAAGTAGCCTCTAAAGCCTAAAATTCTAATGTACCATGCGTGTCTTTTAAAATTCCACCAACGTCTACGCAGAGGCAGAGCCTTACGCTGGTCTGGAAGGGTCTGACTAACCATATCGCCATAGTAATATTGGCATGGCTCAAAACCGTCTTTTGACTTTTTCATTTGGCGTCAACCTTGGACTCGATTAGATGAAATAATTCGTCAAAGCCTGTTTTCAAGTGCGAATCAGAAAGCAGATTTCCGTTCTCGCTTAGAAAAGCTATCCAGTGTTCGCTTGTAGACTTCAGTCCTACGTTAACTGCGTAGTCTATTATGCATGGATGTAGACGCATTACCGCGTTGATGTTCCCCAATAACTTTAGTCTCCTTACCAAAACAGGAAAGTCGGTTTCTTTCCTTATCATTGTCTGCCCCAATGAAATTGCTTTCACCTTTTCCTTCTTGCTCTCTTTGCTTACTGTTTCATCTGCGAGGAGTGACTGTTTGCGTAACTCAAGTTTCATAATTTTTTCTTCAACTTCAGAAACCTTTCTTTTAAAGTCGGCCAAAACCTCCGGATATTTCGAAAAGTCCAACGTGTTTGAGAACTTCGCATATGTTAATAAGGCTTCCATTTGGCTAACGCCAAGATAAATATCCTTTGGACGCCATACAACAATCGGCGGAAAAACCTTACCCAACCGCTCAGCCACAAACTTAGCCTGCCTAAGATATTCTTTTCCACCAGCTCCCCCAACATAACAGCACACTCCCAAGCCTTCAAAAAATATTATTGGCATGGAAAGACTTCTTGCCGATATCTTTGACAGTATTCCAGAAATCTTAGGGTTCTTTGTCGAGTCGAAATCTAGTTTGTATTCTCGTTCACAATGCAAACATTTTCCAAAACCACTTATTGATTCACCATTTCTTTCAGCCGTCAGCCTAGCTTTTCCACCACAAACACAGTGATACCAAAAAGGTATAGTTCTAAATTCATCCTCTGAAGCACCACCTTCAATTTTTTCCGATGAGAACATTAACTCCTCGAGAGCTTTGGAATACTCATCGAAGTTGGAGAGCAAAAAACAAAATTCCCTTTCAAATATTTGTTGGCATTCAGAAAATCTAGAAAAAAGTGTGCTATACCCCCAAATTTCATTAACAATTTTAGACATAACAAAAGCATTAAAATCCGCATAGTTCCTCGCTCGCGAATAAGCCTCTTCCACAATATTCCAGAAATCCTCAAAATTTCCATTTGACCATTCTTCCTTTAAACTAAAATTAACACCAAAAGATTTGCACAAACGCTCAATTGACTTAAGCTTACACTTTAACCAATGTTTTATTGTTGTTTGCCAATCATCGAGGACTTTTCTCGGAGGCTTGTCCACTTTATTAAGCATAATTTTTTCTGGTGCGCGAAACCGCAGCTCAAGTTCACCTTGACGCCTTTCGACATCTGGAAGAAGCGCAGATTTTACCCATCGATCATCTGTAAAGTCTTGGTCTGCAATCCCAAAAAAAGTTACAACGGGAACCTTCAAAATTTTTCCAAGTTTTTCAGCTAAGACATAGTTCAGTGTTGCTTTGCGAAGTACTCCGCTATACGCGAAGAGGTTCGGTTGATGCGCGGTCATAAGAAACAAGCATGAATCATCTTCAAGCTTTTCCAATGCAGTTTCTACATTTGAATTTAACGTACCACATTCTTGATGAAATTTGCGAACCCAGCGAGAAAGTTGAACCCTCCTCTTCCCAACCTCTGAAGCTTTCTCTCTACTTTTGGCTAAATAACCATTGTAGTAGTCGATGCAAGCCTCAACGAGTTGATTGAGGTTCTCAAAAATAAAAGGATCAGACGATGTTCCGTCTCGACTTAAAAGGTTCATTGCCGCCATTCCCAAGTCATAATTTAGATCTCTAACAGGAATTTCCCAACTTCGAAGGCTTCCGCAAAGGTCACGCCCGCCTGAAAGCCCCTAAACCTTGCAAGTCCCTCCACAGCATTCGAAACATAGGGAAAACTACGGATATGACCACGCATGTTGTTGCCTCTAAAGTAAACCTTCGTGGCTTGCGAACCAAAACACTCCAAAGCCTTCAACTTAACGTCAAAAGTTGTACTGATATCCACAAAAACGTGTGGGCAAAACTCCCTCAAAGCCGCTGGAGACTCATAAAGCAAAACCTTCTTCGAATTTCTAGCAGCGGACAAAGCAGCCATACCAGTATTTCTATGATCCTGGTGCCCATCCTTCCAGCTATGTGCAAAAATAATTTCAGGCTTTATCTTATTTATAACATTCTCAATAGCCATGATAGTCTCAATACCATCCGTAATCTTAGTATCCCGCAGATTCCCAAAAATCAACTCATCAGCACCAATGATACTCGCAGCCTTCCGACATTCTTCCTCTCTAACCTTCGGGTCTCCAGACGCTTCACCCTTGGTTAAAATGAGAATGTACACTTCATGCCCCTTCCTCTTGAAAAGCACCAACGCCCCCCCACAACCTATTTCAACATCGTCAGGATGCGCACCGACAGCCAAAACTTTCATCTAAAATCACCTCTCAAAAACCAAGAATGCTAACTTTCACAAGGTTAAGCCCATGTCATGTTAAGCCGTAAACTGACAAACCGCCCGTGATACTGAAAAGCGTTAAAGCTAGCATTGTACAGCCATAATTCAAAGAATAAGAAACCTCGGAACTCTCCTTTCTCAGAGTCCCAAAGTATCGTGTAACCGCTCATGTTTAACCAA
>Ga0123519_10011286_pt1 | contig 13208 bp, 20 predicted proteins | sample YelNatPaOPRAMG02_FD_87396 | JGI IMG/M metagenome (GOLD analysis project Ga0123519, IMG submission 87396) | Hot spring microbial communities from Yellowstone National Park - Yellowstone National Park OP-RAMG-02 (version 2) | ecosystem: Environmental > Aquatic > Thermal springs > Hot (42-90C) ...
AAAAAATATGGGATAAAAACTCTCCCAATTGTCTATGGCAAGAGCGGTGCACTCAGGATAATGCAAATATTATCCTTCTTTCCTTTCCTATATCTGTCATTTGTTACTGCCTGTGGTCTGTTGCCTATAAAAATGCTGGCGTTATATGTGCTTGGATATCTGGCTATAATTATGCTTACTCAAAATGATGTTAAATTTGAAAAAATGGAGAACAATGTGAGTTGGATACTCTTCTATGTTGGATTAATGCTGATATACATAATATCATTTCTTGTGTATCTCTAAAAGAGGTGTTAGAAAATGTACAGGCAGAAGTTCAGTTTAGGAAGAAGAATTACAAACTGGATTAAAGTAGATGTAACAACCATAATATCAATAAAAAAGTAAAGGAGGAATGAAAAAATGTCTAGAAGAGTCATAAGAGATGAAACGGTTAAAGTGCATGGAGATGAAACAGTTGAAGCTCATGGCATTAGTACAGTCGATGCATATGATGGTAGCACGGTTTATGTATATGATGAAAGTACAGTCAATGCACATGATGGTAGTACAGTAGATGCATACAACAATAGCAAAGTTTATGCATATGATGGCAGTACGGTTTTTGCATACGATAAAAGTACGATTCGTGCATATAATCACAGTGCAGTTGAAGCATATGATAATAGTGAGGTCATTGCATATGATGACATTGTGGTTGCCGCATATGATAATAGCACAGTTCATGCACATAACCACAGTACGATTGCTGCATATGATAAAAGTACGGTCGATGCATATAATAACAGTGTAGTTCTTGCATGTGATAATAGTACAGTCGATGCAAATGATAATAGTGTAGTGAAAGTTTATCATCACAGTATCGTCAAAAACATGTCACCATATGCTGTTGTTATAGACACCAGAAGTATGAAAATAGTATTAAATCCAAATTCAGTATATACTACAACGAAGTAAAAAAAGCATGTTTGATTATTTATAGTTAATAGGAAAAGGAGGTAAAAAAATGTCTGAAAGAGTTGTGAGAGATAAAAATATTGAAGTACGTGGAGATGAGACAGTTGAAGCCTACGGAAACAGTGTAGTCAATGCTTATGATAATAGCACAGTTCATGCACATGATAACAGTGAGGTTATTGCACATGATAACAGTACGGTCGATGCATATGATAACAGTGAGGTTATTGCATATAACGATAGCGAAGTTTATGCATATGGTAGTAGTACAGTCGAAACATATGATAAAAGTAGAGTTATTGGATATGATAAAAGCAAGATTTCTGCACGAAATAACAGCAAGGTCTATGCACATAATGACTGTATGGTTTTTGCAGTTAATAATAGCACGGTCAAAGCATATGGTGGAAGCATAGTTTATGCGTGGGATGATAGTATAGTTTATGCATTTGATGAAAGTGTAGTGAAAGCTCATGAACGTAGTATCATCGGAAATAAGTCACCGTACGCTATTGTTGTAGACTTCAGAAAAATGAAAATAATATTGAATCCAGAATCGCCATTTACTTTAGAAAAGGAAGGATAAAAAATGTCTAGAGTTGTAAGAGATGAAATTACTGAAGTACATGGAGAAGAATCAGTTAAAGCCTACGGAAACAGTACAGTTTATGCATATGATGAAAGTGTAGTTCGTGCATATGATGAAAGTGTAGTGAAAGCCTATGATAATAGTGTTGTCAAGAATATGTCACCGCATGCCATTGTGGTAGACACCAGGAATATGAAAATAGTATTGAATCCAAATTCACCATACACTACAACGAAGGAATGAAATGAAAAATATGTTTAAGAAAAAGGAGGAACAAAAAATGTTCAGAAGAATAATAAAAGATGTGATAAGGGATACAATAGAGGAACGAAAAAGAGAAAGGGAACCAGGTGAAGGCGAACCTGAGGAACCAGGTGAAGAAAGACCAATTGAAGAGAAACCATCTGGAGAAGAAAAATTAGGTAAATATCTCACATGGTCTGAAGTTGAGGGTTACATTCAAGCCACTCTTTACGATGACAAAATGATTCCAGTATGGGTATTTTCAGGACTATATGAGATTAATTTGGAGCATGTCAATGTTAAAATTGTGATTGGTGTTCCTGAAACCGTTACAAATCCTTCAGGTAAAAACTTAGTTGCAATAAAAAGTGAAGGAAAACTATCAGTCATTCCTGAAGAAGACTGGGTTGACACATGGGAAACATAAAGGTGATATAATGGATATAAAAGAGGTTGAAAGGATACTCAAAACATCGGGATTCTTCACAAAGCTCTTCCTACCAAAACATATTATACTCATAGATGAACCAGTGACGGAAGAGTTTTCACACCAGATTGTCAACTATGCAGGATTACAGCCGAAGTGGAGAAAAGACATCATAATTATAACCAGCCTTGGAAATTCAGAAACAGTTTTTCACGAGTGGGCTCACACTATGGGTTTTAGAGAATTTGGAGCAAACCTCATTGGAAAGGTTATGAATAGACTTGCAGGTAGGAGAATGTCAATGCCGAAACTTATGGATTTTGATTTCACATATAGGGAAACACCAAGTCCAAATCCAAAGCTGAAACATTACGTTTTAGAAATTAAAGAAGGTAAAGAAGAATGATTAGAAGATTTTTGAGAAATAGAAAGAGATTTTTTGGGCAGGAAGAAACAGAAGGCTACATAAATTTCCATAGTGTAGAATATGTGTTTTACAAGCCTGAGAATAAGTACGTCTTTATGCGTGATTGGAAGGATGATGAATATCATTTAGGACCAGGTTATGACACACCAGTGGAACAGGTACTTATGGAAGGTGATTTCAAAGGCTATGTGCATGTTGGTTATCCTATATATCCTACATCTGAACCAGTGAGGTACATATCATTTTACTATGAAAATTACTTTTTTGTGCAATACAATAAGGTTAATGGAAAATTGTACATAAAGCCAGAAGAAGAGTTGATGTGAAAATAAAAAACCTGCAACGATTATGTGAAATAAAAAAATGAAAGATATAGGAGCATAAAAAAATATGGTAATTAGGATACCAAAATACAAATCAAAAACTGTGAATAAAGTTGTAGATTTCCTTAGAATTTTCCGTGCACATACCACACCAGCCACCATGTTAATGATAATACCCTTCTATTCTTTAGGTGGAGGTAACATTCTTAGTTGGCATGGATTATTCCTTGTGTTATGGTCAATCCTTGTTCATTGGAGTGGTTATGGCGGTAATTCTGTTTCTGATGCTTTTGCTGGTTATGACCAACAGGATAAAAACAAACAGCACTTCCCATTAGTTGCGGGTAGAATAAAGATTTCAACAGCAGTGAAAGTTCTACAAACAATGCTTCTCCTTGCTTCTGTTTCTGGTGCCTTGTTGATTCTGTTTGGTAATGGTGATAAAGTGCTTTCACTTACAATGTTACTAATTGCAATCACTGCTGGATTCAATTATAATTCAGGAATAAATAAGGTAACAAGCCTAAAATTCCTGTACCTAACACTTTTTGCTGTGGCTCTTGTGGCTTCGTGCTACTATATGATGTTTAATCCAATTAATAGCATTTTTGATGTTTTCCTTTTTATTCCAAGATTCATGAAACTGATTCCATCATACAGCTATAGCACAATAAACACCATCTTCATATTTGGATTATTTTATTGTGTTTTTGGTGCATTTTACCAGATAGGGTGGTTGGGTGAGTTGAAAGAAATAGAGCATCCAACAGAGGTGAACCTACTGGTACTTCTTGGAGCAAAAATAGATGAGGATGGAGTTTTTAATCCTGACAAATCAAGACTTTTTGGTGATATTACCAAATTATTACAGCTAGCATCAGCATTCTGTATTGTGATAATTTTATGTAATTTGATAGCAAGCATTGTATTTGTGATATTTTCAACCTGTATAATGTATTTCCACTCAAAGATGGTTAGGAAAGATGTTTGGGTTAGAAACTCAGTTTTGGAAAATTCGGCAAAGGAGGAAATATTTGTCCTTTTCCTACTTCCATTACTGCTGGCATCTGTTGTTGGATGGAATCTTATCATCCCACTCATAGCATTTAGTTTGATATGGTTTGTTACATTCAACAAATTGTTATGGAACACAATCTTAAGACCACAGGTTTGAGGCGATATTATGAGTGAAGAAAAACCAAAAGCACCAAGCGAATATGAATTAAAATTGAAAGAAGAAGAGATAAGTGAAAAAATAGAAAAAACAAAGATAGAAATTAAATCTGAGGCAAAACCAACACCAATCACAGAAATAACCACTGAAGAAGCAAAAATTACTGAGGTGGAAACACCTAGAGAAATAAAACCTGAAATTGAGTTGCCTCAGAGTGCAAGTACTTTTGGAATTGTTAGGCGTATACGTTCAAAACCTGTAGGATTGCAAATTGGTTTTGAAACAACAACAATATATGCATCTGAAACAGGATGGTACAGATTTGAATTCAGTGAGCCTTTTGATGAACCACCACAGGTATTCGTTACAATAGAATATAGAGAAGGAGAACCAAGAGCAATCATATATCCAGAAACCTCATTAACGGTTCCAAGGATAACCCCGCCAAATATAGGAGTAATATCAAGGAATTTCAGTGACCCATTAGTGAACGTACAAAATTATGCAAAACAATTAAAAGATAGTGCTTTTTGGGCGGCTATTGCAATACTTGGTGCAACGTGGGGATGGCCGTGGGACTGGCTTAGAGGATGGTATCAAACAATTTTTATAGAAGTGGTATATTTCCTTGCTGTAGCTTTAGGTAATTTCTGGAATGGTGTAGTGTCTCCAATTGGTTCTGCAATAAGACAGGTTATGGCTGACATAAAAGCAATATGTGATTCAATAAATTCTACAATATCTTCAATCTCTAATGCGGTAAACTCACTTGCAAAACAGACGGAGGCTGGATTCAACAGTGTAATTAGCACAATTAAGGGATACATTGACGATTCTGTTGTTAGGAGCATTGCCAATTTGTACAAATTTTCAGATTTGCCAATGATGAAACTTAACAGCACAGCAATACTATCTCCAACCACAACCTATGTTGACGTTCTAGGATACGAAGGTTCAACACTGCACATTTTAGCAATTGGAAAGAGAAAGAGAACACTTGAAGATGTTATAAGGGATGAAGTTAGGAAGCACTTAAGGATTGGTGGTGAACAAACAGAAAAAAAAGAAATAAAGGGAATATTTGGTTTAGGTATATTACCAATTGGTGAAGAATAGGAGGTGAAAAAATGATTAGAAGATGGTTAGGTAGATTTATTGATTCTATGTATGCAGAAGAGGTGCCTTCAGAAAAAATGATTGTTCATACATATTGGGTAAATGGCCATCTTGTTCATAGCACACAAAAATTGGGAAAGGCAAAAGGAGTAATTCTATTCAAAAATGTATATCCCTACATTGAGTTTGAAAAGATACAATGTGTAGAATGGGAAGAAAGATGGTGTTGTGAAGCTTTAGGACCATTTCTTCCAGGTGAAATACTTTATTGGGTAACAAGAATTGTAAAACGTAAAAAGCCTGATGAGTCACGTGGATTTGTTGGGATTGCTTCTCAAGGCGAAAAAACAGAATATCATTTCTGCAAAGTAGATGATTGTTTTGGCGTAGCTGAAAATGCCAGAAAACTGGTGACTTCTGATGAGGTTATGGAACCAGAATTAAGAAATGAATTAGTCAAGTATGCTCTCCTCAATGGCTGGATGGTTGCAAAGAATTCACCTCAGGAAAATCTGCTAGCTATTTGGTGTGTAAAAAACGGATACCTTAAAGTCCTGAACAAAGAACCTTCACCGAATGCATTAACCTACTATGAAAGAACTAAACTTGAAGAAGAGGAACAAGAATAACGAATGGTAGGTGATTTGAGTGTTCCCACCAAAAAAGATTAACCCAAAATCAGTCTGGAAAACAAATGATTATATAAATAATCTTGATAGCTTTATTGTGGAAGGGTATAAATTAGAAAAAGAAGGTAGAGAAATAGCATCAGATAGAGAAGGAGCGATAGAAGAGAAGGATATTGTTTGGGCTGTTAATCTTGGTCTATGGCATAAAAACACAAGAAATTTCATTGAAAGTTATAATGAAGTTGAGGAGAAAGAATTTTTTGAGGAATTAAAAGAAACACTTTGGTATGGCAAAGAACTTTTTGAGGAAATTGTATTTTTTTGTGAGAAATTGTTCAAAAAGAAGAGAAATATAACTTTTGAAAAAATAAAGGAAATTGTTAGCTCTGGTATGTATTATAATGTGAAACAATATTTATATCACTATGATGAGCACCAATATAATCTTACAGGTAGAAAAGGTATATGGATGTATGGTCAAATCCCCGAAGAATTATACACATACTCGGCATACATAAATGATTCAACCTCAGTTTTTCATCAAGTTCTAAATTTCATAACTCAGAACTATCAAAACATATCAAACATATATGATAAAGTTTATGTTATTGGTGCTGGTAATCCCTACCTTCAAAATTTAGCAATTGAGTGGAGAGAGGAAGTATTGTATCTTAATGATAAATATGATATTATATATGATTCTCATGATTTTAAAAGAACTGCGGCTTTTGTTCGTACAGATGAATTGCAGGTAGTTGTTGGTTCAAGTCCTGGTCATGTTACACATATTGAACCACGTCTAAGAGGTATAGTTGCCACTTATTACGATACAGATGAAGATGTACATGAAGTATTTATGAAACTATGTGATTATTGGGGTATTTCAGTGACTGAACACAAAGAAGAGGAAAGTACAACAATTTTTGCAAGTAGGTTAAATGAATGCGATTTGAAATTTATATTTGTATTACCTTTTGTCACATCTATGGATTACAGATTAGACCATATTGAAAATATAAGTACTGAATTAAGAGACCCTGTTGATATTGAGGTTCGAAATTGTATTAACTTAGTAAAGGGATATGATATGTAGCCTATAATGTTTATGTAAAAATAAAAAATAAAGGTATGGAGTGATGCCAGTGTCAAAGTTGAAAATAACTCCACTATTGTTTCCCGATTCGGTGAAGCCTGATGAGGAATATTCTGTCTCATTTCAGGTTGAGAATCTGGGTTTTATACCCATAGCACCAGTTTTCTGTAGACTGAAAAGAGATGAAGATATACTTTGGCAATTCAACTATTTCGGTCCCCTGAAAAGAGTGGCTGTTTTCAGATTTGATTTGAAGACGAAGGGAAAAGAAAAAGAGAAAATCACTGTTGAATGTGGATTTACGCCAATAAATCTGTTCTCAAAATATGAATTAGAAATAAATGTTGTGGAGGTGTGAAAATGTTTTTGCTTAGGAGATTTTTTAAATCGTTTTTTGGTCAGGATATTGAGAGGCTAAGCAAGAAATACAGGAAAGCAATAGCGAATGTCTTTGGCGTTCCTGAAGAATGGATACGTGAAGACGTATCAATAAGGTGGGCAACAAATCTTGCAAAAGCATTCATAAAGCCTGAATATTGGAGTGAGTTTGAAAAAAGGAGAGGTGGTTAGTTTGTTACCGCCAAAAAAAGTGGACCCAAAATTAATATGGGGTTTAGAGGAAAAACAAGAAGAATTTGATTTATTAATTACCCAAGGCTATGAATATGAGGCTGAGGGTAGAAAAATTGCAAGTATGAGAAATGAAAAAATATCAGAAGAGGATGAAACTTGGGCTGAAAACATGAAGAAATGGCATGAGGAATTCTATGATGCTCTTACCCATATAAAAGAGGAGGAAGAGGTTGTAGAACTTATTCTTGAGGCATTAAATTCAGGTATAATTCTATTTTCCGAAATTAGAATTTTTATAATTAAAACGGAAGAAAGCAATATTAAAAGATTATCCACTCTACGTAGTTTACCAATGTACATTAGTTATATAAATGATGAAGATATTAACAGCATACTTTCCTACCTAGAACGTTATGATGATGACCAATACAATTTAACACATAGAGAAGGAATATGGATGTATAAAAAACTAATGACAGAGGATGAATATACCTATTCAGCCTTGGTGAATGATGCAACAAGCGTATTCCACCAACTATTAAATTACCTAGCAAGGAAATATCAAAAACTTGTAGTCATTGTTCCTGAAAAGGTGTATTCTGATGGAGTTGTGAATCCTTATCTTGAACGATTAGCACTACAATGGAATAAAGCAACAGAAATATTCAACAAAGAAAATTTGTATTATAGTGAAGATTATGAGTGTCTATATGCAATTATCAGAGGTACAAATCTTGAGATGAGGGTAGGTTCATCAGAAGGACACGCAACCCATGTGGAACAACGATTACGTGGTATAGTTGCCACCTATTATGATACAGATGAAGATGTACATGAAGTATTTATGAAATTATGCGATTATTGGGGTATAAATGTTATTGAACATAAAACACGTGAATCAACAGACATTTTCGCACCAGCAATAGGTGAATGTGATATAAAATTTATGAAGGCTGTACTACCATTTGTCACATCTATGGATTATAGATTGGCAGAAGGATATTCTTATTGGAAAGATTCTAGATGGGGAAAACAATATGAAATCCAAAAATCAAAAGATTTATTCGGTGAGGATTTAGAACTTCAAATGTGCATTATTGCTGGTTCAGATATACTTAAGGAAGGAGGTTAGGAGTTTGCCACTCATTACTGACGGAAGAATACAGGACGGATTTTTTAGGAAAAGAAGAATATTGAGCCTAATTCTTCCTGAAGAGGGCTTTTCACATAGTTTGAGCGGTAAAACCATACCGAAAATGGCTTACAGTTATGCAAAAAAGATGGCAAATCTAACGGGATTGTCAATTGATGAGGTTTTGGAGTCCAAACCTGTGAGGAGCTATATTGATAAACTTGAGGAAAGGGTTACTCTGGATTGAGAATTTTTGTAATACAAAACGTAATACATTTTTTTATTTAAACAAAAAATTTTTATACTTAAGAATGTTTTAAGTAATACAAAAATTATGGAGTGAAAAAAATGGCTGAAATAATTCAAAGTAGAATGAGAGCCATTAGGAGACAGGCAGAGACTTTACAGCGTGCGGCAACCACTCCGACTGGTGTTTTTGAGACAATTGATGAATTTGTCAAAAATGTTCGTAGAGCCAATCAGGAAACAATTAGACAATTAACCAAAGGGGCTGGCTTCAGTCCACAGAGACTTGATATGAGAAGATTAAGAGAAAGGATAAGAATTCCAAGGTGGTAGAAATGAGTGAACTGAAAAAGAGACTTGAAGAGGTCAGAAGTAAGGTACTTTCCTCTGTTGAGAGAGTGAAGGGTCAAATTCCAATCCTTAGTGAGAGGAGAGGTATGGCTGGTCAGATTAGTATTGGTGGAGGACAGATTATGGGTATTACTGAGGACATCACAAAAACAGTGAAAGACTATGTTGATTCAATGAAGTCAGGTAAGGTAATGGATGTTATGAGAGTTGCACCATTAAGACGGAGGCTTGAGAGGAGATTTCCACAACTTTCAAAATTGCCTAGAGTACGTGAAGTCCCACCGCACGAGAAACCTGCAGGAGTTTCATTAACGCCTGAGGCACCTAAGGTTAAAGAAGAGGCTTTAGCAAGAAAGCCTCCTGAAGTGAGAAAGGTAGGTGAAAAACCTGCACTCTTTTAAAAATTTTGGAGGTTATGAAATATGCCGTTATTGAAAGAAACTGCTATTAAACCTGACACAGAAATTCAAAATCTAATAGATAGTGTTGTTGAAGATGCAAAAGTCCAATGGGCACCATTACTATATGAGGGGTCTTATCCTGAAAATGGTTTCGGTATTTCAGAGCTACGTGTTAAACATGTGCCAGGCTATGGAGGTTCATATTGGGGTTCTTCACACTTTTGGAGTGAAAGTATAACTGCGTCAAATACATTTGAAGCATGGATTAACGGAACAATGACAGATATGGCTTATGTGTTGGTTGAAGGTGTCTTTAACAGGGAAGCTGTACCAAAGGTTTACGAAATTGCACCAAAAGCCCGTGGTAACGACCTCCCAACAATAAACATTGAACAGATGTACACTCTAGATATTGCAAGGATATGGTTTGAGAAACCCTTTGCTGTTGGTCCCAACAACGACCTACAGATACAGAACAAGGGTGACAACACTGGAATAGAAAGAATAGGTCTACTTGGTCACTGCATAGCAAAGAGAGCCTACCTAATAGTCAGGTAATCCTGCAATGGTTATGTGAAATAAAAAAATGAAAGCCTTCAATACACACATACAAAGGAGGCTATTTTTTTGGAAGAGGAAGAACTAAGAGAAGGTTGGTTTATTAAAATACTATTACCAGATTACAAAGATAAATTTTATCAGATTGGAGCAAAGGAACCCTTTAACTATGAGACAGGGAGAGGAGACACACCTGAATTTTCATCACTTTCACCTGGAGATGAGAGTGGCTATAAGAACATTGACATTCTTGAACCTGATGATAGACCAAAACGACTTTTCTATGTTAAATGGGGAGTCAAGGATGGTTGTGAATATCACCTAAAAGTTCCGACAGGTGTTGACAGGCTTGGAACTGACCAGGATAAGGATGTTGGCATAATAAACAATGAAAAATCTCCCTATTATGATATGAACCCACACTACGCATTTTGGCTTGTTTCTGACAATTACCCAGCAATAAACGTGAAAAACGTTACTTCCGCAACACTGACACCCAAGGTCTGGTTTGAGGGAATGAAATATGATATTACAGAGGTCACTGACAGTGACACAATAGAAAAACTGAAAAACTATGAGAGAGGAGTTTCGCCTTCAATTCCATTTAAGAAAATAACGATTGGAGGTGTTGTTGGCTAATGAGAGCCTTTGTTGAAGAGTGGGTTCTGAATCCTAGGAAGGGGAGCATAGAGAGGAAAATTGACGAGATACGTGGAGAATATCCATACGATATGACAAGCGGATATTCCCACTTATCTACAACGAGGGGTACACTTCTTGCAGTTCCAAGCGGATATGTCTTCAACTGCAAAATGATATACGTTTATAATGGTGATGCCACCTCTGATGTATGCTATATTTATGATGGTGCAAGCACCCTAATATTGCCCGTGAGGGTATCAGCAGGAAACATAAATGTATTAGGTGAAAACGAGTTAAAGGCAATAATTTTCAAGTCCACAGTTGAAATATCTGTCGTAACCTGTGCAATCACCACACGTGTAGGAGGATTCCTATACGAGTCGGACTAGATACATCAGGAAAAACAATAATACCAGCAACACTGACGATTTTTTCCTTAAAATTTTAAAACAAGCAATGACCAGTGGAGGAAGCATTGTTGCAGTGCTTCCACAGAACAAAAAATTCATAATTTAATTTTTTTATATTTACTTTCATTTTTTTATTTCTACATAACCATTGCAAGATACAATTGAAGAAATAGTCAAGCTAGACATATTGCCTTTCATTTTTTTATTTCTACATAACCATTGCAAGAGGAAGTGTGAGGATAGGATATAATCCCATCCTCACTCACTGCAAGGGTTATATATTTGGTGGGATGAAGTCCCATTCACCGCATATAGCTCGTGAGTAAACAACCCACCTCACTCCTTTTGGGAGTGTATTTATTCAATATGTTTTTTGCGGCGTTTCTTTGCCAATCTATTACTTCACCGCACTCACATTTTAATATTTCTCCTTCCCTGTTGTGTATTTTGCCACATTTATTGCAGGATACGCTTGTGTATTGTGGTTTAACTATTTCTATTTCGAGGTAAATATTTTTGGCTTTTTCCCTGAGCGTGTTTTTCAGTAGGGTTGGTCTCCAGCCCTGCATGGTCCACTGACTGTGTATGTTTCTCAGTATTCGTGGATTTTCGATTCGCCAAACATATTTTATTCCCTTGTTTGTCTTCTGTTTCAGTTTTTCTCTTGCCTGCTTATGCACTTCCTCAATGAATCTTGCATAAGTCCTCTTTGTCTTTTCCATTGCTATCCGTTTAACATGCTCCCTTTTCTCCAATTCCCCCATTGAACGATACTTATTTTCTCTTCTTTGAAGTTTCACTATGTCTTTTTTTGGAAAGGGGTAGCGTATAGGGAAGCTATCCTTACCATCAATTCTAATTTCTGCTACTAACTCGTAAAAGTTTACATCTGCACCAACTTCGACAACGTGATTTATCTTATACGGCTTATACTCCCTTAAAAATGATACATAAAGATTATAGGGATTGTGAGGCGTAAGCTTTATCTGTTTCTTCCTCTCAGGGTCAGAAGCCAAATATAATTTGTACTCCTCAAGTGAAATATCAGTTGGCATCTCAATATCCACCCTTTTATCCTCACCGATTTGCACCCTTCCCACAAAATAAACCTTATCATCACGCAAATCAAGATAACCTGAATGTAGCCTGAAAACTAAAAGACTTCTTTCAACCATCTGGGAAAGAAACTCCCTGTCTGATTGCATAACTTTTCCCTTCAATTGCTCATAAATAGCCTTGCTTCTCCATTCATCAGCCTTCTTCAGAATCTCCTTGACATCGTCGGAAGGAAAAACTTTTTTCACCCTCTCACTCACAAAAAAGAATGCATGGCACTGTTTGCAAACTTTCCTATTTTCATCAAACCAAAAATTCTCCGAACCACACTTTGGACATTCTTTACCTTTAAAATATACTTCCCTACAATTTTTACAGACTCTATAAAAAGAAGTAATACTTTTAACTGAATCACATTTTGGGCAATTTAACAAACTGGTCAAACCTTCAAAACCTCCTCATCTTCTTCCTTAAAATATTCGCTTAAAATTTGCCTGATAGTTTCCTGTATGCTATCCATGTGTCGGATTTCCATCTCCCTTTTAAGCCTGTCCACCATTTTTGGTGGCAGGCTCATCATGAATTTCATAAGATATTTTAAGATATATTTATATATAAGTTTTACTCGAACACATTTATAAAGGAGATGCATTTTTCCCGACGTTCGAGTAGCGGTCCAGGAAAGAAGCTACAAAAAAGCTTAAAAATGAGAAAGGAGAAGTATAACATAACCATTGCAAGGGTTATATAGGAATAAAAAAAATGAAAGGGAGAAGAGTAGTTATTAAGTTTGATTGGCTCTGGAATTGCAAGGGTTATATAGGAATAAAAAAAATGAAAGTTTTGAAAATTGCTTGTCCA
>Ga0123519_10011288_pt1 | contig 13207 bp, 11 predicted proteins | sample YelNatPaOPRAMG02_FD_87396 | JGI IMG/M metagenome (GOLD analysis project Ga0123519, IMG submission 87396) | Hot spring microbial communities from Yellowstone National Park - Yellowstone National Park OP-RAMG-02 (version 2) | ecosystem: Environmental > Aquatic > Thermal springs > Hot (42-90C) ...
AACGGCCTCGCACAATACGAGGCGACGAAAACGCTTGTGGAAGAGCCATCGGTATTGCGGGACGGGGTGCTGACGTTCTATGGCCCCATGCCCTCAACGAGCGATGCGAGCGAATATCTCTGCAGTTTCTTGGGGCAGATCAAGGAAGGTGAGTATATCGCCTTGATGGCCTACATTGAGCGCAGTGAAACCCATCGCGCCCTTCTGCAGAAGGTGCGCTGTGCTCTGGGCGAGAAACTGGGGGTGGCTACCACGGTGGGCTTTGGGCCAAGGTTCCTGCATAGCACAGGGCAATTGCACAAGGGGGGGCGCAACATGGGCCTTTTCTTGCAGCTTACCCAGGACGAGCCCGATGATTTGGCCATTCCCGGTCGCTCTTACACCTTTGGGATTCTCAAACGAGCCCAGGCCCTGGGCGACCTGCAGGCCTTGCGTGCAGCGGGGCGGCGCGTATTGCGCATCCATCTAGGGGCTGACGTTGAGCTTGGGCTACGCGAGTTTGCAGCCCTTGTAGAACGTGCACTACAAAAGCTCTAGACCAACGTGACCAGATCGCCAAAGGAGATAGAGGCTGTGCGAACCGTATTATTAATGCGACATGGCAAGTCCAGTTGGGATGAGGAAGGTGTTGGGGATCACGAGCGCCCTCTGGCCAAGCGTGGCAAGCGGCAAGCGGTCCAGATGGGCCAGATGTTGCGCGCCCATGATCTGCTGCCCGACGTTATCTTGAGTTCTACGGCGAAGCGAGCGCGCAGCACAGCGCGAAGAGTCGTTGAGGCCAGCGAGTACAACGGTGAGGTCATTTACGATGAGCGGCTCTACTTTCAGGGTCTAGAGCCTTATCTTGAACGCCTGGCGAGCTTACCCGATGACGCACAAAGGGCCTTGATCATCGGCCATAACCCCCTCTTGGAGGAGCTCGTTCTCTTGCTTGCGGGCGAAGCCGTTCGCCTACCTACGGCGGCCGTGGCTTGCATAGACCTTCCCATTGCCTCGTGGACGGGGTTGAACGCTGAGGTGAAAGGCAAGTTGCGCTGTCTTCTTCAGCCGGACGAGGTAGAGCTTTGAGAGCTTCCCTTTCCAGCTTTGCGTGCGGCAAAGACGTGACCGTGAGGCCGCTGAAGCTATTTGAAGGTCACATCGGCCGGCATCCCCGGCTTGAGGGCCAGGTCATCGTTTGTTACGCTGATCTCCACGGCGAAAAAGGTATTCTTGCGCCCCTCGCGAGTGGCGACGTTGCGAGGCGTATATTCTGCGTGATCGGCGATGTAGATCACAGTGCCCTCAAAAAGCCGGCTTGGGAAGCTATCTACCCTAACCTCTGCTCGCTGTCCCAGGCGAACTTGCCCCAGTTTTGGTTCGGGCACGTAAACCGTCACCGTCACGCGGTGCAGATCGGCCAAGACAAAGATCGTCGTCGCGGGCATGACCGTCTCACCGAGCTCCGCCACTTGTTTGAGTACTAGGCCGGCACATGGTGCCCGAAGTGTCAGGCGTTCGTACTGAGCCTGGGCAAGTTCAAGCTGAGCGCGGGCGAGCTCTACTCGCGCTTCGGCGACAGCGACCTCTTCCGGTCGTGGCCCGGCCAATAGGTCGGAAAGGCGCGCGATGGCGACGCGGGTCGCCGCCTCGGCCGCGGCTTTCTCTCCCGCCGCACGATGAACCTCAGCCTCTAGGCTGAGAGGATTAGCCAGTATGCTGCGTAGATGGCTCAAGGACGTCGCAGCGGCCTTTTGTTCGGCGCGGGCGGCTTGCAGGGCGGCTTCGTTGGCCTTGACTATAAAGTCTAGGGTGCGCCTTTCTGCAGAGCCGACCTTGGCCCTATCGCGCTCATAAAGGGAGCGATGGTAATCTGCAGTGGCGGCCTCAACGGCTTGTTCTGCCAGTTTGAGCTTCGTTTCGGCCTCTAGCACCTTCCCCCGTAAATCCTGAAGGTTCTCGCGGGCAGCCCGCGCACTATCTAGACGTGCTCTTGCGTTGGCCTCGTTTGCCTCAGCTAAGGCTACCTGTGCTCTTGCGGCGGCTACTGCTTCCTCCCGAGGCCCACGGCGAGCCAAAGCCAGGTCTGCCTCGGCCGCTGCCAAGGCGGCTTTGGCCTGCTCAAGCTGGCCCTCAATGGTTGCATTGTGCAGCGTGGCTAGTTCCTGTCCCTTGGAGACCGCTTCTCCCTCTTTGGCAGCCAGGCGGATCACTTGCCCTTGAAACTCGGAGGAAATGTTGATTTCCTCTACACTGACCACTCCCGAGGCCAGCAATACGGCCTCTTCTGGCGGTTTGAGGGGAGCTAAGGGAAGGGCCACCAACGCGCATAGGAGTGCTTTCAAATAGATCGTATAGAACTTGGCCACGTTATCTGTCCTCGTTGTATAGGATACCGATCACGCCTCACTTGAATGCGGCATCGGCCGGCATGCCCGGTTTCAAGACGCCTTCTGGATCGTGTACCCGAATCTGTACGGCGTAATAGGTCAACATTCTGCCCTCTTGTGTGGCTATGTTGCGCGGCGTATACTCGGCGCGGTCGGCGATGTGACTCACTTCGCCAGGGAAAGTGCGCCCTGGCCAGCTATCCGTGGTTACCTCAACAGCCTGCCCCACGTAGACTTCTCCCAAGCGCGGCTCAGGGACGAAAACGTTGAGCGTTAGTTGGCTCAGGTCTGCCAGCACTAAGGCAGTCGCACCTGGCACGAGCAACTCGCCGGCGCGGACAACTTGGCCGACGACGACCCCATCCGTCGGTGCTACGAGATTCATCTCCTCGCCTTGAGCTAAAAGGGCCTCAAGGGCTGTCTGTGCTTGGTTCACCTGTGCTTCCAACGCCTCAAGTTGTTCACGGGATGGGCCGGCCCTGAGACCCTGTACTTTCGCTTGAGCTGCGTCCACAGCAGCGGCGGTCTGGGAGATGGTCGCCCGGGCCGAGGCGATCGCCGCGTCAAGCGCAAGGGGATTGGCTTTCAAGTCTCGCAGATATGCCAGTTGGGCTCGTTTTCCCTCCAAGGCTTCTTTGGCCGCGTTCACACTGCTCCAGGATTTCCACCAGGAGTATGGCGATACCTGTAGCTCCATGGGGATACTTGGCTTGGGGAACGGGTAAGGCCAATTGGTCAGGGCTTGTTGGACATGCTCCAACGACTCCTTTTGGACCTCGGCGGCGTCCTTCATGGCGAGGGCTTGTTGCAGACGATAACTCAGCGCCACCTCCTCGGCCTCGGCGACGGCGATCTGCAAATCGAGCTCTTGCTGGTTCTCCCGCAGGATCAGGAGATCTTCCAGCGTGCTCTGCGCTGCTTGGTGTGCAGCCTTGGCTTGAGCGAGCTCTGCTTCCGCGGTTAGGACCTCGCCCGGACGCGCGCCGGCCCGCGCTTGATCTAGGATGGCTTGGGCCAATTTAACCTGGGCGCGGGCTACTGCCACTCGATTCTCATACAACGAGCGATCCAGCGAGAGGAGAAGCTGCCCTTGACGTACCCTATCGCCCTTAGCCACAAGCACATTAGCCACTCGCCCGCCGACCGTTGAGGAGAGAGCGATTTCGCGCGCCTTGATCGTTCCCGAAGCAATCAGTTGGACGGGCGTCTCGCGTTGGGGCGCGAGCCCCTGAACGAGCAAGCGGAGGCTGCTTGCCCCTCGTTCGTAGACTATCCAATACGTTAGGGCCAATCCCAAAAGCAGCAGCAAACCTGCGAGTCGGCGTTGTCTCATATCAATATTCCTCTGCCGTTGTGCTGGCGTATGCTGGAAACAAAGACGTCCTCCAGAGACGGCAAGATGCTTTCTATGCTTTTTACCCGTATGTCCGCTTTGGCTAAAAGCGATATGATCGCGGAGCGGGCCGTGGCCTCATCAAGGGTCACAACGTGAATGCGCGCCCCGTATAGCGCCACTTCTTCGGCGAGGAACTCACCACGCTCCGCGCTGTGTCGCAAGACCCGCAAGGCGCGCTCAGCATTATCGCAATCGACCTCCAAAACCCTACCTCGCATCACCGTCGCCTTCAGCTCATCAGGGGAGCCAAGCGCGACCAGCTTGCCTTGGCTGATGAATCCCAGCCGCTGACAGTGTTCTGCCTCATCCATGTAATGCGTGGTCACAAAAACCGTCGTGTTACGAGCGGCCAACTCGTAGATCAAGCGCCAGAACTCCCGTCGAGAAACGGGGTCCACGCCGGCCGTCGGCTCGTCGAGAAAGACCAGTTCAGGCTTATGGATGATTGCGCAACCCAAGGCCAGGCGCTGTCGCCAGCCCCCGGAGAGCTGTGCGGTGAGCTCGTTTTCTCGTCCCTTGAGCCCGGCCATGGTCAGGATCTCGTCCATGCGTTGTCGCAACTCGCCCCGTTGCAGACCAAAAGCTTGTCCATAGAAGCGAATGTTCTCGCGGGCGGTCAGATCGTCATATAGGGTAAAGAGCTGCGACATATAACCGACTCGCCCATGTAGGGTTTTGGCTTGGCGTGGAAGCTCATAGCCGAGGACCAGTGCTCGCCCACTGGTGGGCTGTAAAAGGCCCAATAACATGCGAATGACCGTGGTCTTGCCCGCGCCATTTGGCCCCAGAAAGCCGAACACCTCTCCGCGTGCTACGTTGAAGCTTATCTCATCCACGGCCGTGAATTCCCCGAAGCGCTTGGAGAGGCGCTCGACGACGATGGCATCATCCCCGTTCATGAGCGGCGCACCTCCTTTGGGCGCTGTCGGCGGATGAGATAGACGAAGGCTTCCTCTATGCCTGGCTCGGCTGGGCGCACGCTATCCACCTTGATGCCGCTTGCTGCAATGACTGTCAACAGGGAAGCAAGTCGGCTCTCGGCATCATCCACAAAGACGCGCAGGAGCCGCCCATATGTTTGTACCTCAAGGACTCCATCCATGTTGGAGACGATCTCTAGGGCGCGCAGGTCATTTGTGTGTATCTCAAGCATTTGGCCGGGCAATAGAGCACGGATATCCTGGGGCCTGCCCTGAGCGATCAAACGCCCCTCGTAAATCAGCCCCACGGTGTGGCAACGCTCGGCCTCATCCATGTAGGGGGTGCAGATGAAGATCGTCAGCCCTCGTTCTGCCCGTAAGGTGGAGAGCAAGTCCCAGAACTCGCGGCGCGAAACCGGATCTACTCCCAGGGTGGGTTCGTCCAAAAAGACGACTTCGGGGTTATGGATCAACACGCTGGCGAGGGCGAGCTTTTTCTTCATGCCCCCGGATAGGCGCTCTGCCAGTCGGTCAGGGAAACGTTCCAGACCTGCAAAATGCAGCAACTTGGGCACGCGCTCGGCGCACTCGGCCGCGCTGAGGCCATGGGCGCGCCCAAAAAAGCGCAGGTTCTCGACGACGGTCAGGTCGCCGTAGAGGGCGAAACGCTGGGCCATGTAGCCGCTGATGCGGTGGATCTCCCGAGGTTGCTTGACCGTATCATACCCCCCTACGGAAGCTCGCCCTTTATCGGGCACATAGAGGCCGTTGAGCAGGCGCATCATCGTGCTCTTGCCCGCCCCGTCGGGGCCAATAAGGCCATAGGTTTCTCCCCTAGCCACCTTCAGGCTGATTCCCGCCACGGCCTCGATCCGCCCCCGGAGCTGTTGGCTATAAAACGTCTTATAAAGGTTTTCGGCCACGATCATCTCGTCGCCCATGTCGGCTCACTCCAATCGCTGTTTGAAGGAGCCGGCGCTTAGGGTCAGCACGATCGCGCTGTAAATCAGTAAGGCTGCCACCTGGCTCCACATGAGCCTCAGGCCGACTCCCCGGGTGATGATGCCCCGTGCGATCTGCAGGAAATAGGTCATAGGGATCAGGTCACCAGCGAAGCGCACCAGCTTGGGCATCATCTCACGGGGGAAGATGTATCCTGAGAGCACTAGGCTGGGGATCAAGATCATCAGCACAAGCTGCTGTGCCTGAGCTTGGGTAGAGGAAACCGTTGAGATTAATATGCCCAGGCCTAACGAGGAGACCATGAACAACAGGACCATCCAGAAGAAGAGCCAAATATTGCCGGAGAAGGGAACCTTGAACCAGAATACCCCTAAGCCCAGGATCGTCAACATATTGATGAAGGCGAGCACGACGTTGGGCATCAATTTGCCGATCATTAGCTCCAAGGGGCGAATGGGCGTGACCAGGAGCTGCTCAATAGTGCCCGCCTCGCGCTCCTTGACGATGGAGAAGGCTGTTAGAGAGGTAGCTTGGTTCTGCAAAATCGTGGCCACAATCCCAGGGAGCATGAAGATGATCGCCTTCATATCGGGGTTATAAAGCACGCGGACGCGCACGTCGAGTGGTTGCAGCGTCGTTTGGTGTGCACTCGGCTGGCTACGTTCCAGCTTACGTGCCAGTAGCTCCACGGAGTAGCTTTCTGCCACGGTGATGGCCGCGTTGTAGGCCGATTGCACGGTCATGGCGTCCGAGCCGTCAATGATCACCAGGGCTTGAGCCTGACCACGTTCCACTGCGCTGAGAAAGTCGGGGGGGATGACGATTGCCGCTCTGGCCTGGCCCTCTTCAATGGCTCGAATGGCCTCGTCTTGGTTTTCAACATAAAACATGATGTCGAAAAAGCCCGAGTTCTCCAGGGCCTCAATGAAGGACCAACTGCGCTGATCACGGCTGTGGTCTACCACGACGGTTTTAATGTGATCTACCTGGATCTCCACAGCGTAACCCATGAGGAAGAGCATCAGTATGGGCAAAGCGATGATCACCATCAGGGTGCGTCGGTCACGCAATGTCTGGATGAACTGCTTTTGCATCACGGCCCAAATGCGTTGTAGCATCCCGTATTGCCTCCCGAAAGACTGAAAAACGGTCCTAAGGGTTAGTTTTCAGAGAGCGGTCCCGGGCTCGTTCGCCTGGTCTCTCGTGAACCCGGGCAAAGGGCAGGACATTTTTTGAGTCTCAGCGGGCTATCATGCCGTTCAGCAAGAGATCTGCCAGGTTCTCTGCGAGTTGATGTCGCTGTGTGGGGTTCGGTAGGTCCCAAACCCCCCGTACTATCGGCAAGGCCACCCCTACGGCAGTGAAAAGGATCATCCGCGCGGCCAACCCCACATCCAATGGACGCAATGCCCCACTAGTGATGAGGCCCGCCAATCGCTGTTCTAACCGCGCGAGCAGTTCTTGCCCAACCGTGCTCAGCCAGCCGTAGAGGATCTCCTCGTTGCGCCACGCTTCGCCCGCGAGCACGTTCAAGATGTCGCGGTTCTCGTCGACAAAGTTCAGCATGCGCTCTAGCGCACCTGTGAAACGTGCGCGCACGTCGCCCACTTCATCTAGGTAAAGGGCTTCACCGAGAAGGCTCGGCACGATCTCACGGACGATGCCCATCAAAAGCTCATTCTTGCTGCGAAAATAGTTATAGATCGTGCCCTCAGACACGTCGGCGGCGGCAGCGATCTCCCGGGTCGTGGCCCGGTCGTAGCCCTTTTGGCGGAACACGCTGATTGCTGCGGCCAGGATATCACGCCGACGTCCTGCTGCGCGGCGTTGGCGGCGGCTCAATGTGCTGGCCATGATCTGCCTTTCAGAGACTAGATGAGCATTTGCTCAAAAAATGAGTGAGCGCTCACATATTAACATGAAATGGCCCGATTGTCAATAGCTTACAAGCCGAGAACGCATCTCATTCGCCGGCCCGTTGGCCTTCACTGCATAAGCGGCATGGGATTCAGCTTTTTCCCTCGTTAAGGGGACGGTAAGCTTTGGGGGGAGGAGCTTTAATAAGTTGCTCTTCGAGGAATTCCTTCCAAGTGGCATGCGTCCAGAGGGCGCTGGCCTTGACCAATGCGCGGATGGCTTCCCTTCTCTCGCCTAGGCTATGGTGTTGGGCAAAACGCGCCCATTCCTTATCAGCTTGCTCAAGGAGCACAGCCGCCTCGGGATTCACGAATGTACCTTGAGCGAGCGCTTGCCTGATGATAGAAAGGGCCGGGTCGCCCGTACCTCGGGTGAGGTTCCCAATATAGTTTGATAACACGCTCCAGGGCTTGTCCACATACTCCAGCCATAATTCCTCATCGCTTGAGGCCTTGCGCCCTTGCTGCTCATCCTTTAATGCCGCCTCGCCCAGCCTGGTCCCCAGGTACCTGGCCTCTCGCAAGGCCTCGGCTAAATAGGCCGCATGCACGGGCAACCCGCCGACGTAATGCATCCCCAAAGTGAAGGCCCACTCACAAAGCATGGCGTTGGCGACGAGTTGAAAGCCCTGGTTGCTAGCTACCGAGAGGGTCAGCACAGGCATGCCGCGAAGCTCGCCCGTCCAGATGAAGGGGTAGAGGCGTTCGATAAAGAGGTGTATCAGGGCATCGGCGCTCCAGAAGTGCACCGGCGTAGCCAGGATCAGGCCATTGGCTACCTCCATTTTACGCCAAAGCCTCCCTTGGCCACGCTCACCCAGATCATCTTGGAGCACGCAGCGATGCTCGGCCATACGGATGCATTCGTAGCAGGAACGGCAAGGCCCGAAATGATAATCCAGGAGGTGAACAAGCTCTGTCTCTACGCCTGCTAGGGTATGCGCTCCTGCTAACGCCTCTTGAAGGACTTGGACTGTGTAGCCGTCCTTCCTGGCGTTGCCCACGACTCCCAGTATGCGCGCCATGTCAAGCTCCTTTAGCGATGGGCATGGTGGTGTTCCCAAGCCGGCGGGACCCAAGCCAACTTGAGGTTCTCCACAGCTTTATCAAGGTGCTTTTGGCCATCCTCAAGAGTCCACAAAAAGTGTCCTGGCAGCAAGGCATCCACCGCAAGTCCGCTTAGACGCCCGATATACTGGCGATAGGCGTCAAGGCTTGATCCAGGCCAATTCCCCAGGCCAATCGTTCCCCCCAGAAAGACCGTGTCGCCCGAGAAGAGGATCCGGCGTCCTTCTCGCTCCATCAGGTAACAAGTGGAACCCTGACTGTGCCCGGGCACGATGAGGGCTTGTATCCGATATGGCCCGATCTCAATGACTTCGCCGTGATGGACGAGTCGCTGCGGATTTACCCTTTGAAAGACATAATCTGGCGGGTAAAGGCCGCTTCTCTTGGCGATGTCCAGGCCGATCTCCTCGTCGCTGCTATGCTCTAGGAGCCTTCCCTCAACCTCGCTGCAGACGATCGCGCAGCCGCTGATCTCCCGGAGCTGCTTGCAACCGCCGGCGTGATCGGAATGGCAGTGGGTGAGAAGAAGATACTTGATACGCCGTTCATCAAAGCCTTCGTCGCGGATGTTGGCGATGATACGCCCGGTGTCCAAGCCCACGCCGGCATCGACCAAGGCCAGCTCACCCCCGCAATCCAGAAGGTAAACGTGACAATCGGAGGGATGAGAGAGGCGGATTTGGCCACTCGCTACCAGATAGACATCCTGTATGATGCGCATTTCACTTAGCTCCCCGGTGCTTCACCCAGCTTCTTTGGCCAACACTGGATGAACTCAAAGAGATCAAACACGCTCTGAACGGCATCTTCGTGATCCTGGGCCCAGGCTTTGGCTTTTGCCCACCAAGCTAAGGCTTGTTCTTGATCCCCCCTTGCTCTTGCCTCAAGGGCCTGTGCTAGGAGGGGAACCAACTCGGCATGGTAGGCGAGATATCTCCAAGAGGTTGCCCAGCAAGGGTCCTCGGCGGATAGGTTTCTATGGATCACCGGGCGAAAGTCACGCACTAGGTCCGAGATTTTGGCGAAGCGCTCGGCGGCCTCCGGGTCTACTTGCGGCTTTTCGCCCCGCAAATAAGGCGGGTCAAAAAGCTGGGAAAGGGAGGAGAGGTAGTCCTCGGCGAGGCCGCCGTCTGGGCCGAAGGCACTCCTGAAATAATCCTCGGCGATTTCCTCAAAGCTCACTCGGTCATCCCACAGAGTGCGGCCTAAGGTGACCATAGGCAGCCCTGTGGGGAAAAAGGCCCTCTGCACCTGACAACTGATGAAGCCGTTCAAGCCGATCTCTTTGAGGTGTTGGAGATCGCGGTGAAGTGTTCTGGCTATCTGATAATATCCAGGATCGTTATAGTGGTCCCACATGAGGTGATAGTCGAAATCAAAGCTATCCCCCCGGAACTGTTGCTGCCACGCTTTGAGGAAAGCCACGTTCTCGGCAACGCTGGTAGGGAATTTGAGCTGATTGCGTTGGTAGGGCGGATATGTGGCCGCCACTTCGTTTGTGCTGAACTCTTGGCTATAGGTCCTGGTAATCGGTGCAAACATGAGGATGAAACGTTCCGGATGCTTGATGCGCTCCACCTCTGGCGGCCAGAGCAGATCTACATAAATCAAGAAAACGATCTTGGTCTTTAGCCCTCGTCGGGCGAGTAACTCGTCCAAGTCGTTGAGCATCATCACGTAAAAGTCGGAGGGGATCATCTGTTGACAGGACGCACATTCGCACTGGTTATTGGCGCCATCGGCGAGCCAAAAGTGCAAGATATCTATCTCGGGATGTGCTTGAGCATAGTTGGTGATCTCCTCAACCATCAGCCGGCGAACCTCTGGGTTGGAGTAGCAGAGGTTAGTATTCAAGGGGATCCCTTGCCAGATGGCACGCTTGCCGTTAACCTCGGCTAGGTAGCGGGTGATCTCTGGGGGAAGTTCATACTCGCGCGAGTCCCAGCTTAGGCCGGGGATACCTAGGGGCTCGCAGGTCCAGCCATGCCCCACAGCATGGTATAGTAACCCGCGTTTCTTGATCTCTTGGGCCGCTTTGCGCACGTATTCCCTGGCTCGCTCCACGGGGAAATCCTCGGGTTTCTTGGTAGGATTATGGCGATGGGTATACCAGCGCTCAAAGAAGGTGTAGGCCTCACGAAATTGGATAAAATAGGCGTTGAGGCCCACTTTGGGCGCCCAATCAATGATCTCGGCCACGTTCTCGTAACTAACGGCGCCCTCGATGCAGATTCCCCGATGACGGTAGGCCGGCTTGTCCATGATCTTGGCCGAGATGCTACTCATGTCCCGTTTGGGGATGTATTCCCCGTTCGGACCGGGGCGCACCCAACGGCAGCCGGCCTCGCTTAAAAGGCGGTAAACGGCGAGGAGTACGCTACGGGAGTTGCTCCCCGCGATAACGCCTGAGCCGTCGGCCACGTCGATGTAGATGGCATCGTCCATTTCGGGGTCCTGCACTGTGGGCAGGGCGTTCGCCGGAAAGCCAGGAGCCGAGGTAAAGGCGGAAAAGGTGCCCAGCCACAGTGCGCCGGGCGTTTGCGGGATATACTGAGGGCAGCTTTCTATCGCTAGCTGGAACCTTTCATCGGTCATGCGCTTCAAGTACTTGTATAGCTCCTCGGCCGCAAACTGCTGTGTCTGATCGGCGCCGAGCACACAAATCCTTCGGGTGGCCTGTTCTGCGTTTGACATCTTTCTCCCTTCTTGCTCGCATGCATAAAGTAAGCCCGGTCTCATTCCAACGGCAATGAGCGGATCAACTGCGCGTATGGGCCATATTCCAGCTTAGGGCGGGGATCCAAGCTCAGATAGAGCTCCATCATCCCCAGGCCACAATCCCTCTCGCGGCGTTGGGCCAGCAACCCCTGGATGATCTGTCCCTGGGATTCAAACTGAGCCAGAGCTTCGGCGATAGTCCGCTCCAGCCCGTAATCGGCGACGATGGCCTTGTTGGCTCGTATGCGTGTATCTTCGCCGCTCACGAGAGCATCTTCGGGTGAAAGGTCGCCCCATACGGCGTATTGCACGGTGCTCTTGATGGAGCATGGCGTACCCCAGTCAACCAGCACGGGATCACCGGCCTGTACACCATCGTAACGCCCGGCATCGTAAGCTGCCTCGTGATCTGAATGCTCGCGATAACCATTGGGGATCATCAGTCGTGTGATTCGCTGGCTACGTAGGAGGGGAATTAACCTGGCGAGAGTGCCCTCGCGCCCGGCACTTAAACGCCAGCCAATGTAACTGACCAAGCTGAAATCAGGATATCCTAGGGAGTGCACATGCTCCTCCGGAACCCCTAGGACGCTGTAAGCGCGAAGGGTTTCCCGCCGGCGCATCTCAACGATGCTAGTTTTATGTTCGGGGCGGCTGTAGCCGGCGCTGCCATCGCAAAAGATACACACCGACACCGTACTGCCATAAGCCTGGCAAGCGGCTATGGCATATCCGGCGCCGAGCAGTGCATCATCGTCGTGGGGACTAAGGACCATCACCCTCTCGTTGCCCGCCTCCCAATTCGGAAAGAGGATATTGATATCTCGCTTGCCCACCTTCCGGCGCAAGTCGTAAAAGACGAAATCGCTCACAGCCAAGCTCCTTTTATCTGACTCAGGCTCTATGGAGCCTCGCCATTTCAGTATACCCTTGTCTCTATTGGCGGGCAACCGTCAAGCTAATGCTCATGAGCGGACTCTTTGGGTCTGGGTTATGGTTACACCGGACGAGTTCTCGGCCACTTGAGCGGGCGGCTTCAAAGGCTGGGTCCTACTAGTAACTGCTTCGGTTTTGTGGTATAATAAAAGTGGCAAATGAAGCTATCACAACGAATCAGGAGTGCCTTGATCGTGAGCGGCTAACCAGTTTTATCGCAGCATCTTCTTCTAGGGCGCTTGGTGGCTGGAGCCTGTCCACGTCAAGGTGTGACAGGTTTTTGTTTTCCCCTGGCCTTATGTAAGGGGGGAACATGAGAAGGCGTCACTACGGCCTTGGCGCCAAAATCACGTTAGGATTGCTGATCCCCTTAGCGGTAGTTATGGCGGGTACTTCTTATCTACGCTACCTCAGCTATCGCAGCGCTTTGGTGCAAGGGCTGAAGTTCATGGGAACCGCCACAAGTGAAGCCGCGCAAGACTACCTGGACGCTCAGCTCACCGCATACATCCACAGCAGGTTGCTCATATCCATTGGTTCGGTCGTCGTGATCGTGGTCATGACCCAGATTATGATGAGCCGTTTAGTGACTAACAGATTGCGGCAGTTTCTGGATGTCATCCAGCGCATTAAGCCAGGGGATCTCGGGGCCAGGGTAGAAGTGGGCGCTCATGACGAGATCGGGGAGTTGGCCGAGGCCTTTAACCAGATGGCCGATGGCTTGAGGGAAAAGGAGCGCCTGGAACAGAAGGTCAAGGAGCATGCTGAAGAGCTTCAGCGACAGGCTGAGAAGCTGGCAACCCTCAACGCCATCGCGACGACCGTGAGCCAGTCTCTGAACCTAAAGGAGGTCCTGCACAGTGCCCTGGATGAAGTGCTTGAGTTGATGCAGTTGAGGGCTGGATGGGTCGTTCTGCGTGA
>Ga0123519_10011292_pt1 | contig 13204 bp, 12 predicted proteins | sample YelNatPaOPRAMG02_FD_87396 | JGI IMG/M metagenome (GOLD analysis project Ga0123519, IMG submission 87396) | Hot spring microbial communities from Yellowstone National Park - Yellowstone National Park OP-RAMG-02 (version 2) | ecosystem: Environmental > Aquatic > Thermal springs > Hot (42-90C) ...
ACACGAAGGCCTTCGTGTAATTTACAAGGTCCATGTAATTGTTGACCCTTATAACACCGGCCTGCTTAAGAGCCGCATCCAATATGGCGTCGTCTGCTGCAAGTGAAGCCGTATGGGACATGGCAGCTTTAGATCCTGCAGGTGTCCTCCCAGACTTCAACGCTAATATAGGCTTCTTCTTCGACACTCTCCTGGCAACTTCCACGAATCGCCTACCATCCTTCAAACCTTCGATATACATAGCTATCACCTTAGTCTCAGGGTCGCTCTCTAAATACTCTAGGGCGTCAGCGTCGTCTACGTCACATTTGTTTCCTAATCCTATTATCCTACTTATTCCAAAATTCTCCCTTGTCACTATCCACCTGAAAGTTATTGATGCAAAGTTTCCAGTCTGAGCTATGTAGGCGGCTGGTCCAGGATTATAATCTACCTTGAAGAAGGTTGTTGAGAATCTTCCTGGAATACTGACTATTCCAGTTGTGTTCGGCCCAATTATTCTCATACCGTACTTTCGTCCTATCTCCACAATCTCCTGTTGCATCTTGGCGCCTTTCTCATCTACCTCACTGAATCCTCCTGCAATTATAACCGTATGTTTGACTCCTTTCTCAGCCAGATCCTTTACAACGCCTACTACGGCCTCAGCAGGTACAAGCACCAACCCTACATCGACAGGTTCAGGTATATCCTTGACGTTTGGATATGCTTTCAGCCCTTGAATCTCCTTAGCTTTTGGATTTACTGGAAAGATCTTTCCTGGATATCCGAGCCTGATCAGGTTCTCAACTGCAACATACCCCAGTTTTCCAGGTGTGGTCGACGCTCCTACGACAGCTACGCTTTTAGGGTTGAAGAATGTGTCTAGACTAGTCTTCATATCTCCACTTTCCCCTCTCATAGAAATATTCAATCGATAAAAAGATTTTCGATTTCTAGGGTTAACCTCTGTCTGACCGAGGTTTACACAAGTTTTAATAAGTTTTATTAGCCCTACCCTACATCGCCTATATAAGGTGTCAAGTATGGTGAAGATAATAGATCTCAGCCAAGAGATATATAATGGGATGCCTGTCTTCCCAGGCCACCTGAATACTGTGATATTTCCATTCCACACTCATGAGGGGACGGTAGGTAAGATCCATGGGACCAAAGGCGGATTCACCTATACAACTTTCGGTCTGCTCATGTCTGATCATGGTCCTACCCACACAGACTCGATATGGCATATATGTAACAAGCCAGGTGCCAAAAAGATAGATGAGATCCCCCTAGAATGGTTTTACACAAGCGCAATATGTCTTGACTTCACACATATCAAACCTCGAGGGATCATATCTGTTAAGGATCTTGAGGATGCCTTGGCCAAGGCTAGACTCGACGTTAGGAAGGGAGATACGGTGCTCCTATACACAGGACACTACACCAGGACATATCCGAGACCCGAGTATCTGACTGAGAATCCAGGTTTAGATTACGATTCGACGGCGTGGCTTGCCAAGCGTGGTGTGGTCAATATCGGGATAGACGCCACAACAATAGATTCATGCGGCAATACTGCTACAGGCTTCTTCCCTGCTCATGAGGTCTGCTGTGAATACGGCATAATGAATACTGAGAACCTATGCAATCTAGATAAGGTTGCTGGGAGACGCTTCACATACATTGGTCTACCCCTCAAGATACGTGGAGGCACAGGGTCGCCGATAAGGGCCGTAGCTATCCTTGAAGAATAGAGGAGATTCATCTCCCTTTTTTCTTTTTAGTCAACTACTCCTAGAACCATTCTATCGTGATTCTCTGCTTTTCCAAGTCTAGTAGGAGTCAGCCATCTCCAGTTTAGCAGGTAGATATTCGTCAACTATGTAGGTTAAGCCGTATCTACTGAATGCTTCCTGCTCAGCCTTCTTCTTTATCCTCATGAATGTCTCTATCTCTCTACTCCAGATCTTACCTTCATATCTTGGGTCCTTCTTCAATTCATGTAGCCTCTTGATGTCGAGCTCCGTCAGTTTATCGCTTGGGAGCTTATATTCAACTATGTCTGAAGCCCATACGCCGAACCATTTCGCATCAGGTGTGTTCAAGTCGCGGAGGTGTGCGGCGTTCGCTGAACCCGATATTATAACCATTGCAATATGCATACCCCAAGGATCTCCGTCTGTGAATATGTATACAGGTAGGCCGAGTTCCTGGTTCAGCCTCCTCAGGAAGCTTCTAGTAGCTCTAGGCGCTTGGCCTGCTGTATGTACTAGAAGGGCCTTATGTTTGATGTGTACACGCTCCTCTATGAATCTCGTGAAGAGGCCGCCCTTCTCTATTGCTATAACCTTATCAGCCTTGCAATCTATAAATTCGGCTCCTGTCAGTGCAGGTCCAATCATCATGCCGTCTGGGTGTGAGGTGAGGTTTAGTCTCCTACCTTCATATCCTGGAATCGTATACTCTATGGTCAGGTCTCCGAATATTGCGCTCCTCTCTTCAGGGAAGACGTTGAAGTCTTCTCTTGAGTATCCTATAACGGTCTCAAGGTCTGTGATGAGGTTGTCGCTCTCCTGCTGGTCTGTGAAAGACATCTCATAGGCTTGGGCTGAGTAGAAGACGTCTCTGAGGGTGCTGGTCTTGCTCTGTCTGGTCAGGTCGTTGACGAACATAGCTGTCCAAATCAGCTGGGTTAAGGGTCTGATATGTCTGATGTTTCTTGAGCTTCTTTTTACGCTCCTATTTCCTAATATGTATTGTCTGAGTTTCGGATCGTAGAGTATGTTGTTTATTGATCTGCTAGGCATCTTTATCCATGGAAACTCTCCCGCAGTTATTTGGCGGTAGATCCTTTCACCTAGGTTTTGGAGGGATGTAAGTACTTTCTCCCTCCTCTCCCTGACTGCTCCCCTCGGAGACTCATTCTTCGACATACTTTGCAATGCTCCCTAAAAGTTTCTTGACGTCTGGAATCTTCTCCTTATTTGCAAGTTTGGCTGAGAAGGATGCGATCTTTGGCAGATATTTTGAGAACACGTCTAGCCTCCTCCTCTCCCTCTCCATATGGTGTTTCCTAGATAAAAATAGGGCAAGTTGCCTGGCAACCTCCCTCAATGCGTTCAGAATCTCATGTTCAACCTCAGGCCTATCCGCTATGAACTCTTTCCCAACGGTCTTGTAGGGTATTTTGAGGCTGCATATGTGGATGAAGACTGCGATAGGTGTCTCAGGTGTGACTTTGTAATGCCTCCAGTTCATCAACTCGTTCACAACCTTATATGATATGTCGCTGGCCTCATCGAATAGAAGCGGTATCCTATTTGCGAATCTGTATAGTAGGATGCCGTCTGTCTTGGGTATGCCTCCTCCATAGGCTACCCCAACCTCGACTATGAATGGAAATCCTGAGTAGGCCGCCGGCTTCCTCTGGTGGACAGCAACAAATTCAGGGTTGAGCTCCTTCTTTATTCCTGTCTTCAGAAGGTCCTTTCCTAAAGGTGATAAGCAGCTGGCGTCTGGAGGGAGGAACCCATCATAATTCTTAAGGGCGTTCACGAGCCTAACGATCTCTTCTTGGGTGAGCCTCTTAGGATTCTTCTTGACTCCGATGTCTGCAAACTCTAGGAACCTCCTAGCTATCTTCTCGCCGACCCTCTGGAAATGCTTCTTCATAAAATCCTTCATAGTCTTGGATTCTGTAGCCTCAATCATCCTCTTCAGGGTCTCTATGTCTATACCATGGGGGTGGGGTGTGGTCTCACTTGGAGGCTTGGGCATGATGCTCGTTGCCCTATCGAACCTGTATAGTCTACCTTTGGGATCCACAAAAGTCAGGTTTGCATATGGGACTACTATGGCGGTCTCCTTCAAATATTCAAGGATCTTAGGCATTGCTCTTGAGTAGTCGGCTTCGGTAGTGAACTCAACAATCGTTCCATGCCATCGTGACTTGTTGATGTGCACCCTATGTTTTGTAACTATAGGCTTGTTCCTCTGTATGTCCATCATCAATATATACTCATGGATCTTGGATGTGCCTACGCTTGAGATGACTCTCGTCTGACCGTGGGTGGTTATCTGACCGTAGAGGACAGCCATCTTTCCGCCGAGGCCGAATGTTCCTCGAGTGTTATGGCAACAGACGCCTCCTAACCCACATATGAAATTCTCTCTTCCAGGTATGGATAGATCGTAAGCGTAGGGTGAGGTTGACTTTACCCTTCTCAATTCGACTATCTTGCAGAAAACAAAATCAGGGTAATCCTCTGAAACTTTGAATGTCTCATTAGGTCCTTCGACTCCAACCTTCAAAGCCTCATCAAGGTTGCGACCTAATATTTTAACTACATACAGGGTACTATTCTTATCCAGCATCAATTCTTCGACTGTCGGAAAGACTCCTATAGACATCAGAAGATACATCAAATCGTATGCTAGTCTTCGCCTTCGGGTTGGAAAAGACAGATGCTTCCCATCGGCTACGTATCCTCCACCGTTGTATAGGCCCTCTATAAATGCCCTCCTGAGATCGGTGGGTACGTTGAATGCGATTTTGGGAATCTCCCCACTATTCACTTCTCCTATTTCAACGCTGATGGAAGTGGCGGTAGCCATTGTATTGTTTGAAACGAGTCCAGATTCAAAGGAAAAAAAGTCTTCAACTTTTCTTTCAATATTGAGGGTGCCTCTGGATGCGCTGGCTAGTTCGTTTGAAAGTTCAATTTGAGATTCATATATTTTTGTGGTTGGGCTATTCTGGAGGTTTTCCTCTCTACCTGCGACGTATCCTAGGGACCTCATGAACTCTTTCGTGAGTGGAATACGTGAATTCATTAGTTCGTCTTCTACTCTAGGATGGCACAAACATTCATAGCCATTTAGGGATGGGTTGCTATGAAGAATCTCATGGTGATTTAGATTGTTCCATGGCTCATGGACTTTAAGCGGTACATCCGATTTTTCGCCTTCGATTTCACGTGTGTTGAAAGGTAAGGTTCTTGGAACTGCAACATACTCGCCGACCTTCATCTTTTCAACCTCTTTCAAGGTGACCCTGCCATCTTCCATAATGAATATGCTGTGGCCGCCGGTTACCCTGATCTTCCTGCCACCCTCCAGCCTAACCTCATATAGCGGCTCATCTACTATGTGTCTTGAGACATGTGATATCATACTCCATGAGAACCTGAAGTTCTCAAGGTCGAAAGCTAAGGTTTCATAGCCTCTCCCATGAATATTCTTAACATCCTCGTTGGGTTTGAGGAATTGCTCGACGAACCTACCTATCTCAACAGATTCGATATTTCCCCTATTTCTTATCAGTATCCTCTCATTGTAGTCGACGCTCTGTCTGAGTCTGTATTTCGATCCGAAGAGGACTTGGCCGAAAGCCGATGGTATAACCTCGGCTGGAAGGCCTGAACCGTTGTCTTGAATCCTTATCTTGTAGACAGCGGGATCCGTTGTTGTCTCAGCCTGAGGGGAGACCCTTATGTAGATGTCTGGGAGGATACCATGGATCTCGCACGCGTCAAGAGAGTTCTCAACCAACTCTCTTATGGTTGAGTATAATGCTCTTGAAGGGTTTGTGAAACCTGCGATATCCCTGTTTCTGTAGAAGAAGTCTGATGGGGTTATCTCCTTGAACTCTTCAGCCAAACATCTTCACCTATCCATCGCATTCACATTCAGGTCAGATGTGTGTTTTGTCTTGTAAATTATTCCGGATAGACCCAAAGCTCAGTCATTCTTTTTTTCTTCTCCTCACGTCTGCGCCTTCTCAGAAACTTGTATACTGTCGAATGTTGCTTTCCCTCAATCAACATAGATATGGCTTCCCTAGCTGTGGATACGGCTTCATAGTCTCCAGTGATGGCTACGGTGTGGCCGTATATTGATATGTCTGTTCCTGTAAGTTCTTCAAGCGCTCTTCTCATCTTCCCATCTCGACCGATGATCCTCCCCTTCACCCTTGTTATGTCGCTGTCGCTCTTTCCAAAGATCTCCCTAAGATCTATTATGTCTAGGATTATATCGTCACTCTTTAGTTTGAGGGCGTTTTCAGGTGAGAATCCTCTTGCGATGGCTGTGACTGCGTCACGGGCCTTCAAGACGTTTGTGAGGTCACCGTCTTGTGTTTGAGTTATCTCTATTGTCCCACTTTCACTATCTATATTCAGGTTCACCTTGAAGATTCTTTCAATCTTCTCTTTTACTTTCCCATCCTCCCCTATTATCACCCCTATTCTCTCTCTGGGAACCATTAGGCTGAACCTATTCTGCATCCTCACCAGCCACGCGTCTATATATCTCCTCTGAAGATGGAATGTCTATACCCATCTTTGAGAAGAACCTATGAATATTATATAGGTCTCGTCTGAGGAAGGTTCTCGCCATAGGGTGGTCTAGTTTGACCGCTTGGGAGACATCGAAGAAGACTGGTTTATCCTCCCATATCATGATGTTGTATTCACTCAAATCCCCATGTACGAGTCCTACGATGCGGTATAGTTTCTCCACCCCTTCAATTATCAGGTCGAAGGTTTTCCTCGGATCTTGTAGGGTCACCTCTTTGAGTAGGGGGGCTGGGGTACCATCCTCCCCTATGAACTCCATTATTAACACGTTCTTCTCAACCGCAACCCTTCTTGGAACTCTTACACCAGCATCCCAAGCCAACTTTAGATTCTCAAACTCTTTCAGGGCCCAACGGTAGATGAGGGCTCTTGTGCTTCTGTCAATACTCTTGAACCTCGGGTCGCCGTCAATATATTGTAATATCCCTCTGCGAAATTCAGATGAGACTGTGAGGTATATCTTGATCGCTAAGTCCTCACCTTTGAGACTCTTCCCCCAGTAGATCTTCGACTCCTTTCCAGCTTTGACTGCTCCATATACTTCCTTTAGATATCCCTTATTGAGTAGATTGTAAAGGGCCATCAGGGTTGGCTTATCGAAGACCTCCTCTAAAACTTCCATCTCTTCGCTTCTTTTTCTCCGCATCCTCCTCTCAAAATCATATCTCTTCTCTCTAAGCTTGAGCTTCTCCCTTATCTTATCCTCTAGAAATTTACTCAATTCATCTCCCTATTTCGTAGGGAGGTAACCTTTCTCCCTGAGGGTGTCGACTTGACTTTGTGTGTAACGCCAGATAATGTCTCCCCTCTCATTGTATTGGAAGTCCCATGGGTCCACTAGGACGGCGTCGCCGACCCTGACCCAGACCTTTCTCTTCATCTTCCCCCTGATTCTGCATAGCCTCTCATATCCGTCGGCGCATTTGACCCTGACCCTATCGTAGCCTAAAAGTTGCGATACGAAGCCGACTACCTGCCTTGGTCCAGGCAGCACCATCTCTTTCAATTCTTCTTCGCTGATGACTTTCTTTTTCCCCAATCTATCCTCTACAGCTCCGTGCCTTCAAGTCTAATTATTTTTGATCTGACTATGCTGCCGCCTGTGCAGATAAAGGTTTGGCTTATAAAATGCTTCGACACCGAGATGTTATAAAATTTGCTTTATCGATTCTCATATTTGTAGTGTCTGGCCCTTCTTCAAAGCTTTATGAGCTGCACATGTGGAATCCCCGCGATGTATATGATGGCTTCTGGATCCACAAGTTTACTTTCGACAGCCATCTTCACTGCGTTTCTACCAACCAAGTTACCCATGTCTGCATCGAGCAATTGTTTTAGGGCCTCAGATGCTGTCACAAGCTCCCCCTCATAGAATTTGCTTGTAACCTCGAGCTTCAGTTTCCCCTCCCTAAAGGTCTTGCCTATGAGGTCTCTGTCACAGACAGCGACCAGTTTCTGTCTATCCTTCACATATACTTTAACATAGACTTCCTTGTCCAACATAGACATCTCTAAACAGGCTTTACAGGAGATTTTGCACCGCAGGCTTCACATGTTAGGGTCGTGAATCTTCCAGATTTCTCGATCTTTGTGTCAGGTCTCTTACATATCGGGCATATGACATATCTTGTTACGTATATGTGTATTAGATGGCCTATTGTCGCCTCATGGAATTTTCCTTGAAAGTATACTCTCTGGCCATCATATGTGCCTGCTGTCGCCATCTCCTTAGATAGAAATTTGAGAACATGTTGGGGTGGCCTATTCAATCTTCTTGCTAGTTCGCTGAAGTTGTGTATGACTGTTCTGGTTCCGAATACGGTAACCTCAGGTTTCGGCTCCTCGAACCTTTCTCCACCGGTCGTCCTCTTAGGGATCATGCTCAATGCTCGGTCAAGGAACTTTATGTACTCCTCTTCCATAGGGACTCTCACGTCGACTTAAGATATTTCATGCTCACCTATTAAATATGGGGGTAGACTTACAAGATACCTTTAACCATATTCAAACCAATCTTAATCACTGACTTGATTGGTGGTCTCCTTGGGTAGGTGGATAGTTAATGCCGCTTGGCCTTATGTGAACACAGTCCCCCATCTTGGAACATTCATACACCTTCTATCGGCAGATGTCTACGCCAGATACTTGCGGTTGAGGGGGGAGGATGTGGTGGCTGTCACGGGGTCTGACGAGCATGGAACACCAATAGAGGTTGAGGCTCTTAGGAGAGGGATTGATCCGAAGCAGCTCACAGACCATTACCACAATATCATGTTGGATCTCCTTGAAAAATATTCGATATCATTCGACAACTACACTAGGACCGAGGCTCCTACCCATATAGGCTTCACCCAGTCATTTTACTTGAACCTATACGATAGGGGCTACGTCTACAAGAGGCAGGTTGAGCTTCTACACTGCAGTAGGTGTGACAAGTTTCTTCCAGATAGGTTTGTGGAAGGTATATGTCCAAGATGCGGTTTCGAAGGTGCAAGAGGTGATCAATGTGAAAGTTGCGGGAGGGTCCTTGAACCTACGGAGCTTAAGAATCCTAGATGTGTATTCTGCGGATCCCAACCTGAGTTGAAGGAGTCTACCCACTGGTTCTTCGACCTTCCCAAGCTCGAACCCGATATTAGAAAGTTTCTCACCGAGAACAGGCAGCTCCCAGAGAACGCCAAGAACTTCTCCCTCAGATGGCTTGAGGAAGGATTGAAGCCTAGGCCCCTCACACGGGATAATAAGTGGGGTATCCCAGCGCCTTTTCCATCATCTGAAGGAAAGACAATATATGTCTGGATGGAGGCGGTTCTGGGTTACATCTCAGCCACAATTGAGCTTGGTGAGAGGTTAGGTGACCCGGAACTCTGGAGGAGATACTGGCTCGACAGGGAGACCAAGAATATCCATTTCATAGGGAAGGACAATATTCCATTCCATACAATAATTTTCCCAGCCCTACTCATAGCCTCCAATGAAGGTTACACACTGCCATGGCAGGTCTCGTCTACAGAATTCATTCTATATGAGGGTCAGGGGAAGTTTTCCAAGAGTCGGAGAATAGGGGTTTGGATGGATGAGGCTCTGAAGATAGCTGACCCAGAATATTGGAGGTATGTTCTGATCGCCATCAGACCTGAGATGAGGGATGCAAACTTCACATGGAGAGAGTTTGAGAGACGTATAAACACTGAACTCAACGACATCATAGGCAACTTCTTCTATAGAACCTTGACATTCATAAAATCGAATTTTGAGAGCAGGGTCCCACATTTAGAAGCTCCATCACCGGCGGATGAGGAAGTGATGAAAACCATTATGGATGCGCCTTCGAGGGTTGGGTCTCTGATGGACAATTTCAGACTCAGAGACTCCTTGGCTGCGATAGTTGATCTGGCGAGGATCGGTAACGAATACCTCAGCAGACGTGAGCCTTGGCACATGATCAAGACTGATAGAAAGGATGCTGCGAATGTGATAAACATCTGTAGCCAACTTGCCTCCTCAATCGCGATTCTATTGTATCCTTTCATGCCTAAGACGTCTGAGGAGATGTGGGGGCAGATAGGTCTAGGTGGTAGGGTTGAAGATAGACGCTGGGATGAGGCTGGAACGATGCTTGTTGAACCGAACCATAGAATTGGAGAGCCGAAGCCCCTATTTAGAAAGATAGATCTTCAAGAGATAATGAGGGTATGGTCTACAACCCCAGGTAAGGTTTAGAGATGATTCTTAGAATAGACACTCACATACATACAGTTTTTTCGGGGGACTCCTCCATACAGGTTAACCAGATCCCTTCGATAGTCAATTTGAAGGGCCTTGACGGTGTGGCTATAACAGACCATGATAGATTCTCAAACCATCATGTTGAGGGCATCATAGTAATACCTGGGGTGGAGGTGAGTGCGAGGGAGGGGCATATCCTTGCTTTGGGTGATGTTGGAGAAATCCGTTCGGGACTCTCAGTCGACGAGACTGTGAGGTTGATACATGAAAGGGGTGGTATAGCCATCCTCGCCCATCCCTACGATGTGGTTCGCGGCGGTATCAAGCCTGAGATGGTGTCTGAGAGGCTTGACGGGATCGAGACTATAAATTCCAGAGCGAATCCTTTCAGACTATCCAAGTATCTTGCTGAGAAGGCTTCGAGAAGACTCGGCTTACCATCCTTTGGAGGAAGCGACTCCCATACACCTGAAACCATTGGAGACGCATATACCTGTATCGACTCAGACTCCAGATCATTGAAAGACATTCTGAAGGCTATGAGGGATGGGAGGGTTCAAGCAGTCGGCGGTCCAACCTGCTGCATGAATATTCTGAGGAAGGCTGGAGGCGACCTAACCCGTAGGCTCAGGATCTGATCTGTCTATAAACCGTTAGGGAGATACTATTTCAGAGCATAGGTATCTCAAGTTTGCTGAGGTGATCTTGACCTTTAACCTCTCACCTAAAAATCGTTCTCCATCAACCATTACCTTCTTGTAGTTATGTGTTCTCCCAAATAAGCTATTCCGCCTATTCTTCTCGATCACATTGATCTCCTCAACAAAACCAATCATCTTCATATTTCTTTCGAGGATAAACTTCGCTGCAAGTTTTGAAAGTCGACGTGACCTCGAGGCGACAACATTGCTTTCCAGCTGCTTCATCTTCGCCGCTTCCGTTCCAGGTCTGGGCGCATACTTTGAGATGTTTAAGACATCTGGATGAATGGTCTCGAGAAGCCTGACTGTAGACTCGAAGTCTTCCCAACTTTCCCCAGGGAAGCCGACTATCAGGTCTGTCGCTATAGAGATTGTTGGAAACTCTGAACGGAAAGTTTCGACTAGGGAGACGAAGTCTCTCACCGTGTACCTTCTATTCATTACTCCCAATATTCTGTCGGAGCCAGACTGAACTGGGGCATGTAGAAACTTGTATATCTTAGGGCTTCTGTAGGCCCTTATCAGGTCATAAACTATCTTTGAGGCATGGTCTGGATTCATCATGCCAACCCTCACCTTGAAATCACCTTCAATACTCGCTATCTTCTCCAGAAGCCTTCCAAGATTGTAGCCGTCGACATTGTAGCATGCAGTGTCTTGGGCTGTTATCTGTACCTCAAGGGCACCTTCAGCTATGGCTTCCTCAACCCTCTTGATTATTTTATCAGGCTGATACGCATAGAGTCGACCCCTAGCGAATCTTGTACAGCAATAAGTGCATTCGCCAAGGCAACCTTCAGAGATAGGTGTAATCTCCACAAGTCTGTTGAGCCGCCTCCTAGGTAGTGAGGCCTTGTCCTGAGGCTTATTTGAAAATCTGACTTCTCCAACCGATCCTCTTGCAACCGCGTCAGCCAACTCGGCAATCTCAGATATTGATGTGGGATCTATGATTCCGGAGAAGTCTGGGACAGTCTTTTTTATGCTCTCCAGATCTATTCTTGGAAGGCATCCAGATATTATGATTGGTTTCCCGTAGCGCCTCAACTTTCTGAGTCTCTCAAGCATCCTATCCTCAGTGACTTTCTTGACAGCACATGTGTTGACGATTATGACATTAGCCTCCTCAGGAGTATCCACCTCCAAGTATCCAGACTTTTCGAGAATCGCCAACATTATCTCCATATCACTCTTGTTTGAGGCGCATCCGTAAGTTTCAAAATACACAGTCTTGAAACCATCCATGCAATACTCCTTACCGTCCTTCAGATATCTATTGAATTTTGAATGTTGTTGATGGATGGGCGACTCCGCTGTTATACTCCTCCACCCACCGGCGGGATTATGACGAAGACACATCCATCGTATAGTCGGGTATCCATTCCATTGAGCATCATAATATTTCTTCCATCCAAGAGGAAATTTAGGTTTGGAGAAGGCTCTGCCCCCCCTCTATCATATATGTAGTCTCTTAAGGTGGCGCCATACATCTCCGATAGAACTTCAATTAATTTTTTGACCGTCGCATCCTCCGGTAGGGTTATGGTCTCCTCAACCTTCCCAACTATCTCCCTCAGACGGGCGAAATATTTCAGCTTGACCTTCATCCTCAAACACTCTGAACCTTTGACGTTCAATCCCTTAATAAATGGTATCTGGTCTCATGGAAGATTTAAGTCTGGTAAACACATTAAAGGTTCGTGGCGGTTCGATGTCTACTGGGCCTCATATAGATCCGACAGCCAAGGTTAGTGTTGATGCTGAGGTTGGTGAAGGATGTTACATTGGGCCAGGAGTGAGAATAATAGGCCACGTCAGGCTCGAAAGGAATGTGTGGCTCGACTCCTACGTCACGATTCTGGGTGAGGTGTCGATAGGTGAAGCTACTTATGTTGGGTATGGGTGTCTCATCGGACATCCGAAGAGGCAGAGTCTCACCGAGATTACAAGGGGTGGAGGGGTTGGGGCTGATATGTCGGGCAAATCAGTCTTGGGTAAGAGATGCATAGTCAGGTCTGGAACAATCATCTATACAGACTTCACCTCTGGAGACGAGGTTGAGATGGGCCACAACGTTCTACTCAGAGAAGATGTGAGGGTTGGAGACCGCTCCCTTATAGGGTCGAAGGTTGTTATAGATGGTGAGACGATTGTGGGTAGGGGTGTCTCAATCCAGACAGGCGCCTATATATGTCGCAAGTCTATAATCGAAGACTTTGTCTTCATAGGGCCTAACTGCGTATTCACAAACGATAAGTATCTGATGCAGAAAATGTTTGAGCTCAAGGGTCCAACCGTCAGGAGGGGCGCCAGCATAGGTGCAAACTCCACCCTCATGCCAGGTATCGTGGTAGGTGAAGGTTCTGTCATAGGCGCCCAATCCGTTGTTACAAGCGATGTACCGTCAAGGACAGTTTATGTTGGGGTTCCGGCGCG
>Ga0123519_10011293_pt1 | contig 13201 bp, 13 predicted proteins | sample YelNatPaOPRAMG02_FD_87396 | JGI IMG/M metagenome (GOLD analysis project Ga0123519, IMG submission 87396) | Hot spring microbial communities from Yellowstone National Park - Yellowstone National Park OP-RAMG-02 (version 2) | ecosystem: Environmental > Aquatic > Thermal springs > Hot (42-90C) ...
GATTTGTTTGATATTTTATAAATTATAAAATTTACAAATATAAATTAATTTATTCATGTGGGGGAAGCCTCCCCCTCATAAAAAAATATAGATAGTTTTCGCTCAACGAATAAATTTATCATTTAGAAAATTAATGGATGAAGATTCCCCCAATAGAAATAAAAATAATTTTTTATTAAAAAAATGAAATAGAGATACTTCCTCCACCAGAAATAAAATTTTATTATGATAAAAAAATAATGAGGCCACTTCCCCCAACAGAATAAAAATTTATTTTATATTATAAAATTAAAGAAGACTATTTGCAAAAATTAGAGATTTTAAATCAATATCTTTTTGAAAGTGATATTTATAATATTCATAAAAAATATTATTTAACTTTTTTTTCTCTATACTAGATAGAGAGATAATATTTTTTGAAGGTATCATATTGGAATTATTTAAAAGAAAACTAATAATTTCCTTAGAAAGAAAATAACTTCTTTTGTTATTGCTTTTTGCAAAAGAACATTTGCTACAGTAAATAAGACCTTCTGAAATATATAAATGACAGCCATTAACCTGGGATAAGTTTGTTTTACATTGAGCACAATTATTAAGGCTTATTCCAAAGCCCATAAGATAAGAAAAATCAAAAAAAAATTTCCATATCATAAATGGGAAGCATTCCTCTTGCGAAATTGTTTTTAATTTGGTTAAAAAATTTTCTATATATGCAAAAACATCGTGATTGGGAGAGTCTGTTACCATACAAGACAATATTACTTCAAAACAAATATCACGTATGGAGCTTTTATATAGATTAGTTCTGATTTGTGGAAAAAAGTCTATTATAGAAATATTTGTTAGTGTATGTAAATCTCTTGAAGGCTTTGAATAAATTATTGATTCAATATAAAAGCCTCTTTCCAAAGCCATAACATCGCTTTTTTTTCTTTTTATTCCTTTTGCAAGCCCGTGAATTAATCCTAAATCTTGCGTGAATAAGTATAAAATAGAACTTGTTTCCGAAAAAGGTTTTATTCTTAAAATAAAAGCTCTTGTTTTGATCAAAGACATTTTTTAATCTCTTGGATCTGGAAAGTTTATTTTTCCTTTTTGAAATAGCTTTTTTAATGATTTTAAAGTTACCTGCTTTATTTCTGAGTCGCTTTGTGAGATAATACTTTTATCTGGCGATACAACTCCTCCCGAGACAATAAGTTTGAGTGCTGTTTCTATGCTCATATTTAGTTCACAAACCTTTGACTCTGGAACAAAAATAAGAAATCCGGCAGTAGGATTAGGAACTTTTGGAATAAAAACACCCACCATTTTTTGTTTCTTTTTTTCTGAAATTTCTGTGTTTTCTTTTACTGTTAAAAAAGCAAGGGCATAAGAATTTTTATCTGGAAATTCTACGAGAACAACTTTATCAAAAATTCTTTTTTTGGGATTGGAGATCGCCTCTGTTATTTGTTTTAAAATACCATAAATTTTATTGAAAAAAGGTATCTTGGCCAAAATAGAATTAATTGCATTTATAAATTGACTTCCAATAAAATTTTTGGCAAACAAGCCAACAAGCCATGCCATAAAAAAAAGCAACAGAATCCCTAAACCAGGAATTATATGCCGTTGGATTTCGGCAGGAAAAACAAGATGTGTTAAAGAATCAAGCCATACAAAAAGTTTATATATAATTATGATAGAAGCAAAAATGGGAAGAAGAATGAAAAAACCCGTAAAAATATTATTAAATATTTGTTTTAGAAAAATTCTAACTTTATATTTAAATTTATAAAAAAAATTACTCATCATTATTTTTTTCCTTAATAAATTTATACACTTTTTCATCTTTTCTTAGCATACCATATTTCTCTCTTGCAATTTTTTCTATATATGATGTATCATTTTTGAGCTTTTGGTTTTCTATGGTAAGAGAATCTATTGCTTTATGCTTTTCTTTGATAAGATTTTCTTTCTTCTTTATATTCATATAAGATTTATAAATTTCAATAAGACCTGTTCTGGTAAAAAAAATAGAATATAACAGGATAATTGCAATAAAAAGAAAAATCCATCTTCCAATTTTTTTTATTTTTATTTTTTTCTTTACCATTATGTCCGCACAAAGTGTTGTCCGGATAGTTGTTTAACAAGTCCTTTTAATTCTAAATTTAAAAGAATATTAAACAATTCTGTTACACTTATTTTTGTTTTTTCTGATATTTCATCAATTCTTATTGGATTGTTTGAAATTGAGTCAAATATAAGATGTTCATCTGGAGAAAGCAAATCAAAATAATTATTTAGATTTGAATAGTTTCCAATACCAGAAGATTTAACCGAAAACAATCCACCAAGATTTAAATGTCTTATGTTTTCTATAATATCTTCGGCAGATTTAACTGGAATAGCACCGGCTTTAAGAAGATTAAAGGTACCAATAGATGTTTGAGAAAAAATAGAACCCGGAACGGCAAATACATCTCTACCCTGCTGAAGAGCATAGTTTGCTGTAATAAGGCTGCCGCTTTTTAATGGAGCTTCTACTACAAGTACACCGGCAGAAAGACCGGATATTATTCTGTTTCGACGTGGAAAATTATATGTTTCTACAGGCGCTGATGGATTAAACTCAGAAACCAAGACACCTTTTTCTAAAATTTTTTCGGCAAGGTGTCTATTAACAGAAGGATATATAGTATCAATGCCACACCCTAAAACGGCAATTGTAGAACCATTATTTTCTATACATGTTTTATGTGCAATTGTATCTATTCCTATTGCAAGACCACTAACAATTGTAATTTTATTTTCTACAAGTTGTTTTACAATATATGATGTAGCATTTATCCCATATTGAGAGGGTCTTCTGGTACCAACAACAGCACAAGCATGGTTTTTAAAGCATTCAATATTTCCCTTTACAAATAATACAGGCGGAGGTGCATATATTTCTTTTAAAAGGGGAGGATAAAATTCATCATCTAGAGTAATTACTTTAATTTTATTAAGTTCTGCATTTTCAAGAATCTTTTCTGCTGCTTCAAAAATATTTGTAATATCTAACGGGTCGCTAGAATAAATTTGTGCAAATTGTTTTATAATATCTATCCCTTGCGATTCAAAAACATTGAGAGGTGAACCAAATTTTTCTATAAGCTCTTTTATATGAACAGGACCAAGTCCTTTTATAGAATTAAGAGCGAGCCAAGATACTTTTAATCTTTTTTGATAATCCATATTTAAAAAATAAGTTGTGCCAGAATACTAAAATAATTCCTAATCTTGCTAATTTTATGCACACATTATATTATTAAAGTAATATAAAAAAAAGGAAATTCTTATGAAATGTTACGAAATAACAAATTGTTCTTTAGAAATGAGAAATTCGTGTTATGTATGGAACAGTTTTAAGGAAAATCCCTCAGAAATGGAAAATGTAAAGTGCTGGATTTTAAAGGGTGCATATCAGGAAGAATCGGGTAAGCAACTTGAAAAATGTAAAAAATGCAAATATTATCTTTTAATGAACCGGGAAACAGGAATATCTTCTAATTCTGAATCAGACATTGCTGTTGTTAATTGCGAGGGGACATTAAATCAGGAAAAAACAAAAGCTTTGGAAAAAGTATGGGAAAATTTAAAAAGTCATAATAAAAGCAAAATAATATTAGATATTTCACGGGTTAACAATATTTATTCATGCGGATTAGGCGCAATAATTAAAATTCACAAAGAAGCATTGGCAGCCAAGGGATTATTGGTTATTATAGCATTAGAAGGCTATGTTAAAAATCTTTTTGTTGTAACAAAGTTGTATCGTATTTTAAAAATTGTTTCTAATTATAGAGACGCTCAAGACATTTTTGATGCCTTAAAAAAGAAAGAATTAGAAGCTCAACAAAAACCTGTAGAAATTGCAAAACCAACAAAGCCCAAAGAAAGACCTTTTTGCTATATATATTTCAAAAATCATAATCCTAAAAATGCAACAACATGTGATAACTGCTTTAAAAAGATTAAACCCTCTTCTCAGCCTTGCTGGATTGTTGAAGGTATGATAGAAGGTATTAGCTTTCAGTATGTTGATGAGGAATGTGAATCATGTTCATATTATATAGAGTTTGGTGGAGCGCAGGAATTATAAATGGCTTTAAAAGAATGCTCAGAATGTAAAGCACAAATCCGAAAAAATGCAGGCAAGTGCTCACCCAATAAATTTTGGAAGTAATAATGGATTTATTAATACCAAATTAAAAAAAATGGAATTTTTCCACAAGTAAAATTAAAATTTTTAAAGAAATAAATCTCAATTTAATAATTTTTCTATTTCTTTAGCACATTTTTTTGCTGCATTGGAGAGAAAGGGCTTGGGCTTTTTTCCTTTTTGTATGACAGCAAGCGTATCTTCAATATCTAAAGCATAAAATTTGTCTTTACTTAAGCAATATCCAAATCCCAATTCGGTCATTGCTTTATTAAGAGCATCATATTCGGCAAAATCTCCTCTTGGAAGATATATTATTGGAACCCCGTTTATTAAGCATTCTGCGCAAGTACCATATCCTAATTTACCTACAACAACATCAGAAGAGGCAATAAAATCTTGATAAGAAAATTCTTTTTTTGAAATTAAATGATAATTCTTTATTGTATAAGGTAAAGGATATAAACCAAAAAATTCCCATTGGGTAAATTTACTTAGTTTTTTCCAATTGACTTTTTTAAAACCAAAATTGCCGGTATATATTATTCCAATTTTCTTATTCTGAGAAAAACCATATCTTTTTATAAGAAATTTTCTTATATTTTTTCCTTTTCTCCCAACGGGCCCTGCTTTAACAGAATTTTTAAAATAAGGCATTTCTAAAGCAGGGAATAAAGATATGAGCAAAGATGCTTTTTGATATTGACTCTTTATTGTTTCCAAATAAGGCTTAAAATAAGGAAATTTATTGGAATAATCTTTATAAATATCAAACCATGTAAAATTGGTTATAGCAACAGAAGGAATACCAAGTTTATATGAAACGTCAAAAGCAAAAGGCACAATATCGCTAACAATTATATCTATTTTATTTTTTTGGCACCAGTTGATTTCTTTTAACAACAAATTTTTATTTTTTTCTGCTATTTGAATATAGTTTGCAATTGTTTTTTTTATGTCTGTTGTTATTGCATCCTTTTGTATGCATCCGCAATCAAATTGTTTTGGGCAATATGAAAAAGGTCTTTTTGATTCTTCAATAAAAAATTGTTTTGGCACCGTTGTGCGAAATATGACATTAATATTTGAAGAAAATTCATTTGCAACACATACGCTTCTTGATGCGTGGCCATATCCATGTGAAGTTATATAATATAAAAGATTCATTTTTATAATCCCTTTTTTAAAAAAGAATAAATAAATTATATTTTGCAAATAAATTAACCACTACTTTGTAAAAAAAATTATTTTGTAAGTCATTTTATCTGCCATATTATCAGGCCATTCGTGTGTTTGGGCTCTCCTTTATAAGTGCCATATCACAAATTTTTGGTCTTAAGGTTAATAGCCTGTAATATTGGCAAAAAAGATGTTGTATGTTTTAAAAATAGGTATTTTAGGAGAATAAACTATGCCAGACGAAATTGCCAAGATGCGCAATATTGGAATAAGTGCTCATATTGATTCGGGTAAAACAACTTTAACCGAAAGAATTTTATACTATTGCGGAAGAATTCATACTGTTCACGAGGTTAAAGGTAAAGACGGTGTTGGTGCAACAATGGACTATATGGAATTAGAGCGAGAAAGAGGAATAACAATAACCTCTGCATCAACAAACGTTTCGTGGAAAAAACATTCTATAAATGTAATAGATACTCCAGGGCATGTTGATTTTACAATAGAAGTAGAAAGAGCCTTGCGGGTTCTTGATGGAGCAATACTTGTTCTTTGTTCTGTGGGCGGTGTTCAGTCTCAATCTATTACAGTAGACAGACAGTTAAAAAGATACAATGTTCCTAAACTTGCATTTGTCAACAAATGCGACAGAACAGGCGCCAATCCATACAAAGTAAAAGAACAATTATGTGAAAAGCTTGGTCTTAATGCTGTTTTGATGCAGATTCCAATAGGATTGGAAGATAAATTTGAGGGCGTTGTAGATCTTATTTCAATGAAGGCATTGTATTTTGATGGAAATCGCGGTGAGATTGTAAGGGAAGATAAAATACCAGAAGATCTTTTAGACGAGGCAATAAGATATCGCGAAGAAATGATAGATGCTGCCTCTATGTTTTCGGATCGGCTTGCCGAGGCATTTTTAGAGGGAAAGGAAACAGAAGAGCTTATTCGCGAAGCAGTAAGAAAAGGCACTATATCTTTACAACTTACTCCTGTTTTTATTGGAAGCGCCTATAAAAATAAAGGCGTTCAGCCACTTTTAGACGCAGTTGTGGATTTTCTTCCAGCTCCAAACGAAAAAGAAAATATTGCATTAGATTTAAGTAACAACGAAGCAGAAATTAAACTCATATCAAAAAATGAGCTGCCTGCTGTTGCACTTGCTTTTAAATTAGAAGATGGCCCCTATGGACAATTAACTTATATAAGAATATATCAGGGTTCAATAAAAAAGGGAGATACATTATACAATACAAGGAGTAAAAAATCTTTTAAAGTGGGAAGACTCGTGAGAATGCATGCAAACGAAATGGAAGAAATTACTTCTGCATCCTGCGGAGATATCATTGCTCTTTTTGGAATAGACTGCGCATCGGGTGATACTTTTACACAGGATAATTTAAATTATTCTATGACTTCTATGTATGTTCCGGAGCCTGTAATTTCTTTAGCAATTAAACCAAAAGATAAAAAATCTGCCGACAATATGTCTAAGGCATTAAATAAATTTTGTAAAGAAGATCCAACCTTTCATTCTTTTATTGATCCAGAATCAAAACAAACAATTATAAAAGGAATGGGAGAACTTCATTTGGATGTTTATATAGAAAGAATGAGAAGAGAGTTTGGTGTTGAACTTGAAACAGGTATGCCTCAAGTTGCATATAGAGAAACCATAACAAGACGTGTTGAATTTGATTATACACATAAAAAACAAACAGGTGGTGCAGGACAATATGGACGTGTGGCGGGTATTATGGAACCACTGGAAGGAAAGGATTATGAATTTATAGACGAAATAAAAGGTGGTGTGATTCCAAAAGAATATATTCCGTCTTGCGATAAGGGCTTTAGGGCATGTCTTGCAAAAGGAAGTCTGATTGGTTTTCCAATAATTGGTGTTAAAATTACTATAAACGACGGTCAGTATCATCCTGTAGATTCATCTGATATGGCGTTTCAACTTGCTGCAATTGGTGCTTTTCGTCAGGCTTTCCAGAAGGCAATGCCGCAAATTTTAGAACCTATTATGAAAGTATCGGTGGAAGGTCCGTCAGAATTTGCAGGAAATATTCTTGGTTCATTAAATCAACGACGTGGAATAATAGTAAGCACAACCGAAGATAACAACTTTTCTCGTATAGACGCAGAAGTGCCTCTTGCCGAAATGTTTGGATATTCTACAGTACTTCGTTCTATTACTCAGGGAAAAGCAAATTTTACCATGGAATTTTGTAAATACGGAAAAGTGCCCGCAAATATTTGTGAAGAGCTCATGAAAAAATATTCTGAGCAGGCAAAAGGTCGTGCATAATGTAAATTTTACTAAAGAAAACAGGAGTTATTTTATGGTTAGGAAAGAACTAATAAAAAGAAGCCCATTAAGAATTCTTGAAAAATCTACTCATGGTGGTGTTGGTAAAGGTAATATAGGTGTTATTGCATCAAAAAAAGGAGTTGGTAAAACAGCCTGCCTTGTTCACATAGCTACAGATCAACTTTTTTCTGGAAAACATATAATACATTTGTCTTTTTCTCAAAATCCAAATCATATTGTTTGGTGGTACGAAAATATATTCAAAGAAATAGCTAAAAATTATAAACTAGCTTCTGCCATGGATGTTCACGATGAAATTATCAAGAACCGATTAATTATAAATTTTGAACAAAAAAATATTTCTGTTAAAAATATAGAGGAAAAAATAAAAATTATAATAGAAAAAGGAAATTTTAATGTTGAAACAATAATTGTAGATGGATACGATTTTGAAAAGTCTGATATTAACGAATTCAAAGAATTTAAGAATTTTGCTTTAAATAATTCCTTTGAATTTTGGTTTAGTGCAACTCTTAAAAATTGTAAGACCAATGAAATTGGCATTCCAGAAATTCTTCTTCCTTATATAAATGATATATCTGTTTTAATTTGTCTTGAACCTAAAAATGATTTTATTCATTTGAACTTAATAAAAGACCACAATGAAAAAATTAAAACAAAGAATATGCATCTTAAGCTTGATCCTCATACTTTGCTTATTGCAGAAGAAAATCAAATTGATTTAAAAGCAATAAAATAAGAAATAAATTTATTTGTTTATTTGAAAAATAAATACAAATATATTAAAATATTTACAAGACAATATTTAATTTATAAATTATCAAAGTAAGAAAAAAATATAGCAACTTTGAGTTTAAAAATAAATATTTTAACTTTCTGTTTTATTTAAGTGTTTAAAAACAGTGCATATTTAAAATGCACAATTAAGTATATAACGTCTTTTAGGTGGGGGCTTGTGTTTAAGCACTTATTTACCATAATATTGTTAGCAGTTGCTTCCATAAGTTTGATATATTCGCAGGCAAAAAGATCTCCTTATGCCATACCCCTTGCAAAATTAAGCGTTTGCATAGACGAAAATACAGGTCGTTTTGAAAGCGTGAGAGTTGTTTTTGGAAATTCTGAAGATGAATCTTTTTATATATCTCCACAAACAGATACAGAAATAAAAATAACAAAAGACGGAAGACGCAAATATCTTCATGGCGAGCTTCCAGATAAAGCCTTTATAATTTCTGATTTTGAAGCAGAAGTTATAAATAAAGTTTGTAAAACTTTAATTGCGACATTAGATATATTTGAAAAAGATCTTCAGCACGAAAGATGGGATAAAATTTTATACTTGGATTCATTTTTTCCCAAGTTTCTTAAAGCTTTCTATTATTTATACTGTGCAGCCAGAAATTCTCCTTATGCCCTTCCTAAAAGTATATGTATTCCAGACTCTTTATATGATATTTCTTTAACATCGCCAAAATCTGAGGAAAGAATAAAGCAATGGCAAAAAGAACCTAACCATATATTAAAGCTTAGAATTGTATCAAAAGAATTAATTTACCAAATTAAAGAATGGCAAAAAAAAGAAATTGACAACTCAAACAGAAATAAAGAAATTTCTTATGGAAAAAAATTTGAAGAAGCATTCACTCTTTTTATGAAGGTTTATTTTAATCTTCAGCCGATTCCTACTGTTCCACAAGAAGGCGAGCATTTGTAATTAATTACAATTAAGGATAGTTACATGCGATGCTAAAAAGATATAAATTTTAATTATTAAAAAAACTGCCAATTATTATTAATTATTCTTTTTCTACAAATATCTGGCTTAAATCTTTTCCTGCAAAATTTATTTGGTTTTTACAAAGAAGATAATTTTTAACGGTAAATAAAGGTATTTCTTTTAATTGAAGTATTCGTGCTTTCTCGTTTGGTTCATCGTTAAACCAGATTGAACCAAGCCTTAGTTTTTCACTTTCACTAAAGGATATTTTATCCGAAACCCATCCAACGGCAATTCCATAATCTTTATTTATCATACATAATTCATAATCTGTAATAGATTTGGCAGCTAAAATTGCCTGAATTTTTGATCTTGACAAATCTGCAACAATTTTCTCTGCAATAATACAAGAAGCAGGATCATTTAAGCAGTATACAACAGATATAGGCTCCGATTGTACAAAAGAAATATTTTGCTTACCACGCATATTATCTAAAAAATCAAATGCATCACTTTCAAGTGAATTAATAACATTTCCTTCTGTTTTTAAGAAATTCTCTAAAATTTCTTTGGGATTAATGCTTTTTCTTATTGCCTGCCTAAGTTCAAAAGGTTCTACAATACAGGATAAAAAGTATCTATCCTGTTTAAAAGGCAAAAGTTTTATTTGAGTTAAATTTTTGCTACGAATATAATCTAAATCTTTTATAAAAAAGAGTATTGCCACATCATATTTGCCAACAGAAAAAGAGAGAAATGGATTATTGTCTTTACCAAGTATAAAATTACATGAAGACAAATATGCTTTTTTATTTGGAAAGTTGGGATTTGGCAGAATAGAATAAATGTTTCCTGAAAAGTTTTTAATAAAATATTTCCCCAAATTAAGCGAATATGGTAAAAATCTTAAATTGCATAATCTTTTAATTGCAAAAGAGTCTGGCTGTTCTAGCTTTATAGAAAAGGTTCTTTCGTCTTTTAGAACAAATCCTGTTACAATAGCCTCTTTTCCTTTAATAAAATCTAAAATCCCCCTCACGTTCCTAAAAAGAGAAAAACCTTCTGCTGGGTGTTGTTTTATATAAGTGTTTAATGCGTTTACAATGTCAACAGAAGATACTTTTGAACCACGCGAGTTAATTGCTTTATCGGAAATATAAAAGATAATTTCTACATTTGATATATTTTTAATTTCTAAAAATTCAACAGCGTCTTCTTCGTAATCCGTATTACATTTTTCCTTAAAAGGAATACAGGAAATAAAAGTTAATAAGTTTTCATCTATAAATTCTCTGGGTGAAAAAATTTTGCAACTTCCACCAAAAGTAGGTTCTTTCTTATATTCTTTTGATAAAATTTCTTCTTCTTTTTCAAAAAAAGAATATTCTGGTTCTTCTTTTTTTTCTGAGGTAATTAAAATGTGTAAATATTTATTTTTGTCAACTGTATCTTTTTTAAAATTATAATTCTTAATCATTGATTCTAAAGAAGAAGAAAATTTTAATCTTTCGTTTGCATTTTCAAATGATAATATATAACTTATTGTATCTTTACTTTCTTTTTTTAAAATTTCTTGTCCTTTTGTGGGAATAATAGTAACAACTGTAGTTTTTTTACCACAAGAAAAGAATAATAATAAACATAATAAGAAAATATTAAAAAAAGTAACAGGCTTCATACATTATTGGGTTTTTTTATGTAATTTTCCCAAAAAACAATTTGATTTATGGGTTTTCTTTTTTTTTCATTTAACGAAGATTCTGGATAGCCTAAAGGTGTAAAAGCTATTACTTCAATATTATCTGGAAGCCTTAGCACTTCTTTTGCTTTTTTTGCATTAAAATTACCAATCCAGCAAGTACCAATTCCAAATTCTGCAGCCATAAGCGTTATATGATCAAGTGAGATTGCAACATCTATGTCACCAAAACATTTTCCATCGCTTCTATGCCACGCTAAAGAATAATCACAGCATGCAGCAACTATAACAGGAGCCTCTATAAACCATTTTTTGGGATAAACACAAAAGAGTTCGTTTTTTATTTCTGGCTTGGTTATAACAATAAAAATCCACGGTTGGTTATTGCATGCAGACGGAGCAAGTCTTCCTGCTTCTAATATCTTTAATATTATCTCCTTATCTACAGGTTCAGACTTATATTGTCTTACCGAAAAACGCTTTTTAACCAATTCAATAAAACCAGACATGTTATTTATTTTTCAATTATTGTTTGTATTATTAGTTTCATTTTCATTATTATCTGGAGTCAAATTGTCTAATTCTCTATCTTTTAATGGTCTGCGTTTAACATATATATTGCCAAATTGCTTTTCTTGTCTAAAAATAATTTCCTGCATTTTAACGAGTTCAAGCAAAGCCATAAAAGTAACAACAAGAACGATTCTTCGGGGATCATCTGTAAACAAATCTTCAAACAAAACCTCTTTGTTTTCGTCAACGCAAGACAAAATGTGTTCTATACGGTCGTCTATTCTTACGGTATCGTGAGTTATTGTTTGTATTTTGGATTGAGTTGTAGATACACGTTCCAGCATCTTCTTAAAAGCCGTAATAAGATCAAAAACGGTAAGGGCGCCCACAACAAATCCTTCGTCTGCCTGAGAAATAGGTAGCAATTGTTCTGAACTCCCTCTAGAAAAACTTCCAAGTTGTTCTGACTCAAACTTTCTTAAAGAAAATGCTGCTTCTTTATATTTTTTATATTCCAGAAGCTGGGCAATAAGCTGTTCTCTATTATATATTCCTTCTTCGTTCTCTATTTTCTCCTGTTCCGACTGGGGGAGAAGCTCTCTTGCCTTGAGACGAATAAGAGTACTTGCCATATAAAGATATTCGGCTGCAATATCAATATTTAATTCACGCATTAAATCAAGATATTCAAGATATTGCTGTGTAATTTGAGAAACCTGAATTTGAGTGATATCAACTTCTGCCTTATTAACAAGATATAAAAGAAGATCTAATGGTCCTTCAAAAAGAGAAAGTTTTACAAGGTATTCCTGTTTTATATGCATGCAATTGCCTCTATTTCAACAAGCGCATTTTTTGGAAGATTAGAAATTTCTACTACTGCTCTGGCTGGCTTTGCCTCTCCCATTTCTTCTTCATAAACCTTATTAAAAGAAGAAAAATCGTTTATATTCTTTAAAAATACAGTTGTTTTTACAAGATTTTTTACAGTAAGAGAACGGGAAGAAAGAATTGCTTTTATGTTTTTTAGTGCTCTTCTTGTTTGTTCTTCTATATTGCTTCCGCATATATTATTTGTTTGAGGATCAAGGGCAATTTGGCCCGAAATAAAAAGAAAACCATTTGCAAAAACTGCTTGCGAATATGGTCCTATTGGCTGAGGAGCTTCTTTAATATTCAAATAAACAGGATCCATTTTATCCTCCCTTTAATAATTTATTCTACCGTTACACTCTTGGCAAGGTTTCTGGGTTGATCTATTTCACATTTTCTAAAAGCAGCAACATGATATGCAAGAAGCTGTAACGGAATTACCGACAAAATAGGACTTAGCATTGGTATTGTATTGGGTATATAAATTACATGGGCCGCATATTTTTTTATGTTATTATCACCTTCGTTTGCTATAGCGATTACTTTGCCGCCACGAGCCTTGACTTCCTGTATATTTGATATAACCTTGTCGTAAACGCTATCTTTTAGCGCTATAATTACACTCGGCATGTTTTTATCAATAAGAGCAATTGGCCCATGTTTCATTTCTGCTGCAGGATA
>Ga0123519_10011294_pt1 | contig 13200 bp, 13 predicted proteins | sample YelNatPaOPRAMG02_FD_87396 | JGI IMG/M metagenome (GOLD analysis project Ga0123519, IMG submission 87396) | Hot spring microbial communities from Yellowstone National Park - Yellowstone National Park OP-RAMG-02 (version 2) | ecosystem: Environmental > Aquatic > Thermal springs > Hot (42-90C) ...
CACAAAAATAAGGAGATGGTCCCAGGTTCAAGCCCTGGTGGGGGCACATGTATTTTCACCTCGCTCACAAAAATAAGGAGATGGTCCCAGGTTCAAGCCCTGGTGGGGGCACATGTATTTTCATCTCGCTCACAAAAATAAGGAGATGGTCTTTAATTTAGGTCAGGTCTTTTGAAAGCACATGTATTTCATCTCGCTTACAAAAATAAGGAGATGATTTTAAATTTATGTCAGGTCTTTTGAAAGCACATGTATTTTCATCTCGCTCACAAAAGTAAGGAGATGATTTTAAATTTTAAGATTTGATGACAAAAATAAAAATCCATTATATGTGAAAAAATTATAAAATATTGTATAATAGATTTATAAAATAAGAATATTTTAAATGAAATTTATTGTCCCGACGCTTGCAATTATAGGAGCAATCTCAATAGCTTTATCGCTTGTATTTTCTATTGAACTATTAATAAAAAATCCAAACAATAATCAAATATCATCACAAAATATAAATTCAATGGTTGTAACAAGCACAATTGGAAACTCGACATTTATAAAAAACCAACAAGGATCTAATGTATCAGGAACAAAACCGGATGGATTTCAAGGACCAGACGCATCAAATACGCCACACGCAATAGGACCGAAAACGCCACCACCAAATTATTAAATTAAAATTTTTATTATCAAAATTGAATTCAATAATAAAAAACTTGAGATTTTTTTAAACGCAATATAGAATAAATAAAGTATCTAATAAGCGGGTATCGTATAGCGGCTATTATGCAACCTTGCCAAGGTTGAGATACGGGTTCGACTCCCGTTACTCGCTCAAATCTTATATTCTCACTATTGAAATAATTTTCATTATTAAATTTATCGTAAAAAATAATAAAGGGAGTCGAACCCGGGAAAGGGGTCGGGGAAACGGGAGTTTCCCCGTGGCGGAAGTATGACTTCACAAATATGAATTTATCCCGAATTTTCTCTTTGTCCCCGAAGTCTCTCTCTATCTCCAAAGTCTCTCTTCGTCTGCGAAGTGAGACTTCATAAAGATGTATTTATTTTAAATTTTTATTTTTCAAATTATTCAGATTTTTCAATTTCCTCTGTATATTTTCCAAGACGGGCAAATGAATTGCATTTTGCGCGATGCAAAAGCGCTTTTTGAGCTTCAGTAACATTTGAATCGTCACCTTTCCAAATCTCAATTGCGGGAATTTGAATCGCGCGTGAAAAAGAAAATGTTAAAGCCCATGGCATTTTTGATTTAAATCTTACATTCATTGCATTCAAACGCGCGGAAGCTAATTCCCCCGACTGTCCGCCAGATAAGAATGCGATTCCAGGAACTTCCGCAGGAACAGTTTCTAAAAAACAAGAGACGGTGGCATCAGCGACTTCTTCAACACTATTTTGAACAGGACAATCATTTCCAGGAAGAATCATATTTGGCTTCAAAATAATCCCTCTCAAATCAACATTTTGTTCTAAAAGACGCGCAAAAAGATTTTTTAAAACATTTTTTGTAACTTCTCCGCATTTTTCCATTGTATGATCTCCGTCCATAAGCGTTTCTGGCTCAACAACAGGAACTAAACCAGCTTCTTGACACATCGCTGCATAACGCGCGAGCAAAAACATATTTGCGTCAATACAACCAGAAGTCGGAATTCCGTCGCCGATTTTAATAACCGCGCGCCACTTTGCAAAACGCGCTCCCATTTCAAAATATTCTTTTAAGCGATCAGATAACCCATCAAGACCTTCTGTAATTTTCTCGCCGGGAAAACCAGCCATATCTTTTAAACCACGATCTACTTTAATTCCAGGAACAATTCCGGCCGAACGAAGAATATCAATAAAAGCCGTTCCATCTTTTTTCTTTTGGCGAATTGTTTCATCAAATAAAATAGCTCCGCTAATATAATCTCCAAGATGAGGTGTGGTCACAATAAGTTCGCGATACGCTCTTCGCGCTTCTTCCGTTTGCGGAATCCCAAGTTTAGAAAAACGAGCATTGCATGTTTCAACGCTTTCATCCATCGCCAAAAGTCCCTTCCCATCTGTCATAAGTTTTTGAGCTGTTGCAATAAGTTCTTCTATTTTTGTGTTCATATTTATATTATAAAATAATATTTTGAATAAATCCAAAAGACATATTTAAATCAAATATTTCGCAAAATTCAAACAGACCGCAAAAATTAAGATAAACAATTCTTGTGAAGTCTCACTTCGCATGGAGAGAGAATTCGGGGACGAAGAGAAAATTCAGGGGAGAAGACTTCGGACAAATACATATTATAAAGTCTCACTTCGCAGACGAAGAGAGACTTCGGGAATAAAAAGAGACTTCGGAGAAAAAATCCTTCTCATGTGAAAATAAACTTCTGAGTATTTACAACAATAATAAAAAGTTGTAAAATATATTGACAAATAAATTAACCGCTACATAATAAATTTATGAAAAACGAACATTTCCCTTCTCAAGAAATTAATCAAAATATAGAATCAAAAGAATCTTCATCTGAAAGATTTACAAAATTTCTTGAAGCAATAGATCGTCCTGATTTAAAAGAAAAATTAAAAACAGAAACTCCTTTTGGATATATGAGTATGGAGTTTTATGGAGAAGGAATACAAGGCGGAGGCGGATTGGGAATGCTTGCAAGCGATACTTTTAAAGAAGCAAAAAGATTAGGATTGCCACTAACAACGGTTACGCCATTTTATCCAGAAGAGAAAATACAATCAATTGACGGGAACTTTAATCAACAAACAGATGTTGTAAAGGTAACACCAGAAGAACGAGGATTTTCAAAAATCGGAAAAACAAATATTAAAACATTAATTCAAAATAAAGAAGTAGAAACAGAAATTGATATTTATGAAAAAAAGGAAGGAAGCGTAAGAATTATTGCTCCAACAGAAAAAAATTTTGGTGCGCTATATCAAGGAACAAATAGTAGCGATCATAGAATGTATCAGGAGATTTCTCTCAGTGTTGGAGGTTATAAAGCGCTAAAAGAAATAGTTGGAATAAATCCTTCAATATATCAGTTGAACGAAGCGCCGACTGTTTTTTCGGCGATAGCGAGACTTGATGACAAAATGCAAGAAACAAACGACTTTAATAAAGCGCTAAAAGAAATAAGAAAAAATACTATTTACACAAACCACACCCTCGTGCAAGCGGTAGAAGCTGAATTTACTATTGATCAATTTGAAAGATTTTTAATGCCGAATATTAAAAGTAACGAAATAAAAAATTGGCTAAGAGAAAAAATAAATGGAAAAGGAGGCGTTATGAAACTCAGCACACTTGCCATTGAACTTTCTGAAAAAAGAAATGGGGTAAGCTTGCTTCACGCAAAAGAAGCTGGAAAAACATATAAAGATTACGATGGAAATCCTGTAAATTTTGAAGGAATCACAAATGGAATATCAATTGAAAGATGGGGAAATCCAGAAATGATCGCTTATTTAGAAAAAGCTGGAGTCATTGATGAAAATCAATTACCTACTAAGGATTTTGATAAAAAAATTGATGAACTTGATAATGAGAAACTTAAAGACATAAAAGATGAAGCGAGAAAAAATCTTTATCAATTTTTAACAACGAGAAAAAATCAATACAACGAATCAATAAACATTCCTGAAGGCGCAAAAATTATAGATTGGAAAAGAAGAATGGCCGGTTATAAACGCCCCGGAATGATATTTGAAGATCCTGAAAAATTTGCGGAAATACTCAACAAAACAAATTCATATTTTATAATGGCAGGAAAGGCTCATCAAAACGACCAACCAATGCAAAATGAGCTTAAAAGAATTTTAGAAATAGTTGATAAAAATCCTATTTTAAAAAATAGAGTTCACTTTGTTCAAAATTACGACGAACCTCTCGCGCGCGCGCTTGCACAAGGATCTGATATTTCATTGAACACTCCGCAAGTTAAAGATAGCGAAGGGAGAAACATTAGCACTGAAGCATGCGGAACATCATGGGAAAAAGATATTTTGGGAAATTGTATTTTAATATCAACTCCTGACGGAGGCGTCGCAGATCCAATAGTAATCGGAGAAGAGAATGGAAATAAAAATATAGAGTTGCCAGCTCTTGAAATATCTGGCGAAACATACGCAGAAGAAGTGAATTCTTTATATGAACAACTCAATAAAGCTGAAAAATTGATCGCAGAAAATGGCGAAGAATACCATAATTTTATTAAAAAACAATTAAAAGGATATTTGCCTATAATTTGCGGAAGTAGAATGGAAAAAGATTATTTGAATCTTGGATTTCCTAAAGAATAAATTAGTTGAACTCCGTAAAAGACAAATACATATTTTGAAGTCTCACTTCGAGGGGAGAGACTTCGGGAGATGGAGAGAATTCGAGGGGAAAAGACTTGGGACAAATACATATTAAGAAGTCTCACTTCGAGGACGAAGAGAGACTTCGGGAAAAAAAGACTTCGGGAAACAGAAAGAGACTTCGGGGAAATTCCTTCGCAAGCGAAGAGAGACTTCAAATCAGTTAATTCTTTATGAAGAAGTTGAATAAGGTGTGGTAAATAATCCTTGAATTATTTGACTGATATTTGAAATGTCTTGATATGTTTGAGACAGGGATTGTAATGATTGTTGTATAAATCCTAATGCCTGACTTGAAGAAAGAGATTCTGCAATTGCGTTTCTCGCATAAGTATTTTGTTGTTTAGCTGTGTTAAAAGACGACTGCGCGTCAGAAAATGCCGCATTAAGATCATTATTATTAACTTGCGATAAAAGAGATATCATCGGAGTTATTTGAGACATTCTATCAGACGCGACACTAAATAAAGGTTGATTTTGCGACCACAAAATAAAATTATCAATCTTTTTTAAAAGCGACACATACGTTGTATTTCTCCAAGTAAAAACTTCGCTTGCAATTTGTTTTGTTCCCATTATTCCGGCGTTATTCACCTTTTGAAGCTCAAGATTATAATAATTTATAGCGTCATTAACTTCGCCAGAAAAATTCATCTGAATATTTTTATCTGAACTTCCAACAGGCGCGTTATCAATTTCTGCTTTCAATGTTTTCGCCTCATTTTGCGCGCAAGTTATAGTTTTTGATAAAAGACTTTTACGTAAAGCGAGCTCTTTCATTAATTCGTCAGAATAGCTCAATGTAGGATCATTTTGTATCGCATTTAATTGCATAATGTCGTCAGATGTCACAGAACAATCCTGCTGAGCAAAAGTTTTATTAGGAAAAACCATCGCAACAAGCGATAAAGGAATAAATATATATGCTATTGTTAAAATCCGTTTCAAATATTGCATACCAAAAATGTTAGCACAAAGACAGCTATTTGTCATTATTAAGAGAGACTTCAGAGACGGAGAGATAAAGAAAAAGACTTCGGACAAAAACATCTTTTTGAAGTCTCACTTCGGAGACGGAGAGAGAATTCGGAGAATAAAAAGAGACTTCGGGGAAATTTAAGAAACAAAAAAAGGCGCAATCGCCTCCTTTGAAATAAAATAACTTATTATCTATTATTCAAGAGCTTTCAAAGCTTCATCTATTGACATTGTAGTCGTTGACGACGCATCAGTTGTTGAAGAAGCATCAGATGAAATTGTAGATGAGCTATCTATATTAGCTGCCTTTTTCGCGACAGCAATTGCAAGTTTTTGAGTTGACTGAACAATAGACATCGGTTCTGAATAATTCAAATTAGCAAGCTGAATTTGCATATCAACAGCTTGAGCTTCAGCGCGCAATGTTTCAGGATCAATTGCCGAAAACTTCATCGGAGAAACCGAATTACCGCCAAATCCGCCAGAAATGATTACAATAAAAAGACCAGCAATAGCAACTCCTACGCCTGTTTCAAAAACACGAAGAAAGAAAACGCGCGGTGAAAAAATCTTTTTTATATTTACATATTCAAAAGGTATTTCTGACAAAATAACGCGTTTTGACTCCTGTTTTGAGGATTCATCTGGCTGAATATTTTTAAGTTGTTTTATTATTTCAAAAATGTCCATAACTATAAATTTTATATTAAATCTCCTAATGTTTTCTTAATTTCTTTAATTGCTCTGTGTTGTATAATTTTTATCGCGCCTTCTGTTTTTTTCAGCGCGTGAGCCGTGTCTCTCAACGAGAGATCTTCAACAAATCGCAACATAACAACATCTGCGTAATCTGGTTTCATTTTTCGTATAGCAGACAAAACTTTTTCAATGAGCATCTTTTGAGAAACATCAATTGGGTCAGTTTTTGCCGATGGAATAAAAATATCCGGATCAATAGCGTCCAAACTAAAATCATTTTTCTTTGAACGATAGTGATCCACTATCTGATTCCGCGCTATCTGGTAAAGCCAGCTTGAAAAAGGATATCCAAGATCTTTATATCTTTTGATATTCTGCCAAGCCGACAAAAACACTTGATGGGTGAGATCCTCGGCATCCTCACGACGCCCAGTTTTGACTAATACAAACCGATATATCATCGGCTGATAATGGTCATACAAAGCGCCAAAAGCCGAGGATTCTCCCCCGACGGCGTCTTTTATTAATTTTTCCTCGCCATCTAACATATATAACGTAAATTAATTAATATTGTTACTCATCTTACGAATTCTCATTTTGCAACAAACAGTCTCTTTGCCTTGTTTTCCCTGAATTCTCTCCCCGTTCCCGAAGTCTCTCTTCGTCTTCGAAGTGAGACTTCACAAAGATGTATTTGTCCTGATTTTATTCTTTCTCTTCGTCTTTGTCTTTCCGTTCCCCCGAAGTCTCTCTTCGTCCTCGAAGTGAGACTTCATAAAGATGTATTTGTCCCGATTTTTCTCCCAGCAAGGTGAGACCTCCCAAAAACACTTTTATCCTAATTCTCATATTCTATCTGTTTATTGCGAAGTGAGATTTCATAATACTGTAAATGCCCTTTTTAGGGCATATTAGTCTTGATGCCCGACGCCCCAGTTTAACATAAATTAGGGGCGTCGGATATCAAAATGAAATTACATAACAGCCTCTTTGAGAAGCTTTCCAGCGCGGAATTTTGGCTTGATAGAAGCCTTGATCTGAAGTTTCTCTCCCGTTTTAGGATTGCGTCCTTCACGAGCAGCGCGCTTTGCAACACGAAATGTTCCAAAACCTGCGATAGCAACTTCTTCACCATGACTCATAGTTTTCACTATTGTGTCAAAAACAGCGTCAACAGCTCTTTCTGTCGCTGCCTTGGTTTCAATTCCTGTTTCTTTCATAACTGCTTCAACTAATTCTTTTTTGTTCATAATTAAATTATTTAAAAATTTATTTCGACCTTTATTTTTTTGCGAATTAAAATAAAATCTTAATCGCAATATAAAACTATATTTATTATAACAAAATCAATATAAAATACCATAGCTACCTCACAAAATATCAAGAAGTCCGTGAAGTCTCTCTTCGTTCTCGAAGTCTCTCTTCGTCTGCTAGGTTTCCCAAATTCTCTCTTCGTTTTCCAAGGGTCTTTTCTCCGAAGTCTCTCTTCGTCTTCGAAGTGAGACTTCCCAAATATGTATTTGTCCCAAGTCTTTTCTCTCCTGAATTCTCTCTCCGTCCCCGAAGTCTCTCTTCGTCCGCGAAGTGAGACTTCATAAAGATGTATTATTCTAACGTCAAATCTCTAATTTTTTCTAAGCTTATTTCTTTTAGCCAATCCAATGTTTGCTTTTTATATTCTTCCGGCCCTCTAAAAAATTCCATTAAGAAATCTCTTTGAATAACTGAAGGAAAATTTTTATTTCCAATATAATCCAAATAACTACTCCAGCGATAATTTTCTAAAAATTTTATTGCGCTGTTTAGCTTTTTAATTTTCCGATCCTGCCATTCTGGTTCTATTAGACCTAATGGATTAAGGTGGATATAGAATGGGAGGAAAATCAAATGTGATTCATTGCTTATTAAAACCGCTTTAAATAGTCCTTGAAACACCGCTCCAATTCGTTCGTATTTTTGATTGAAATAATTCGTATATCCAGTTCCTAATTTTCGCATAAAGTTTGTAATTCCATTTTCTCTCTCTTGTCTAACCAATAAATGAAAATGGTTGGGCATCAAGCAAAAGACCATTATTTCAACTAATAATTTTCTTGATTCCATCATTTTATAAGATGAGACATCGTAAGTATTAATAGCTGGTTTCGTATCATTAAATTCAAATAAATTATGAATGAAACGGAGGTAATCATCGTCATCTAAAAAGATATCTCTCTTTTGAGATCCTCGGTTATAAATATGATAGATTTGTCCATTAACAAATTTTGGATTTTTCATATCTTTTATCCTATAACTGAAATATTAAAATCTTGTGAAATCTTGCTTTATATGAAAAAAGATGGGGAAAAGACTTGGGACAAATACATCTTTGTGAAGTCTCACTTCGAAGACGAAGAGAGACTTCGGGGAACGAAGAGAGAATTAGAAGAAAAAGACTTCGGACGAATACATCTTTGTGAAGTCTCACTTCGAAGACGAAGAGAGACTTCGGGGAACCTAGCGGACGAAGAGAGACTTCGGGAACAGAAAAAGACTTCAGGGAACGGGGAGGATTCGGGGAAAAAGACTTCGGACGAATACATCTTTGTGAAGTCTCACTTCGAAGACGAAGAGAGACTTCGGGGAAAAATACTTTGGACAAATACATATTTGTGAAGTCTCACTTCGAAGACGAAGAGAGACTTCGGGGACTAAGAGGCTTCGGGAACGAAGAGAGACTTCGGGGAATCTAACACAAAACAAAAACCGCCCTTGCGAGCGGTTTTTGTTTTACTAATCCAAAAGTCACAAGCAATTGGATTTTAGCTATAACGATTAGTTACCTGATCCCCATGAGAGGGATGAGACTGTAACTGGAACAGCGTTTGAAGGCAATGAAACAGCATTTGCTGCTGTAGCAACTGTTGTTGCGTCTGTGCCATCAAAGTAGGTAAGATCTCCAGCACTCTGTATTGTGGCAGAAAGAGACTCTGCGACATTTGCTTGTGCAGGAATTGAATCTGTTTCTCCCCACAAGGTTAATACCAAAGGAGTTCCAGCTGAAACAATCATAGGTGTTGAAGTTGAGAATGTCCAAGTTATTGAACCACTTGATGTATCAGATGCGATAGTTGATGTAGCTCCAATATTTGTAACATCAACATTATTGCTATTCTCTAACTTAATAGTCTTAAGGAATGCATTACCGGCAGTAGAAGTATAGGCAGCTGCCAATCCGCTACCACCAAATGTGATCTTCAAAGCATTCAATTCAGCTGAACCAGCGCTATTAGCTGTAAGCGTAATAGTTCCAAGTTGAGAGAACGGCATCTTTGATGTCTGCGCAATTGATGAACCTGTAACAGTTAAAGCTGTGCGAGCAACTGTCATAGGATTACTTGAGACAACTCCAGAAGCTGTAACATTGGATGTCTTGTTTGAAGTTTGACCCAATGCAACTATTGAGCTTGTAGGAACTGTGAATGTAATTACAGAAGCATCTGTCGCGCCATTTGAAGTATATGACGAAACATCACCCTTCAATGTAAGCTGTGTCAATCCATTTTGAGGAACTACGATTGGAGTTCCAAAGTGGAATGAATAGGTATATGTAGATGTTGCTTTTCCACTTGCTGGAGTAGTAGATGTTCCAAACACAGCTGATCCAGCTTGTCCAAGCAATGTTGAACCATTGTAAAGAGACAAGTTGTTAACACCAGCTAAAGGATAAGGAAGAGTTGAAGTAGCTCCATAAACAGTGCTATTTACAACGAGGTCTGTAACTTTAACATTTTCAACATTTGAAGTTTCTTGCAAGTCAAACAATCCCAAGTTGTTTCCTGTTGAACCCATTACTATCTGCGTTGAAGCAGGCATTGATGAATCAGCAGAGATTGAAATTGTTGACTGTCCAGCAAATGTCAATGATTGACCTGCTACTTGAGTGTTAGGAGAAAGCGTGACGGATGTGTAAGAAATCTGTCCAGTTCCTGAGAATCCAGACAAAAGTGTTACAGGGGAAATATCTCCGTCTGATGATGAAGCGTTTGATAATGTATCAGCATAAACATCAACATTTACTGTCTGACCAGCAGGAACTACAAAAGGAGTGCCAGAGAAGGTATAAATACCTGCAGGTGACAATGTTCCCTGTGTTGTTCCAAACTGAACTCCATTCACCATAACTTTCAAATTCTGGAATGATTCTTTTGAGCCAGTCTTGCCTCCCATCTGGATACTTACATTGTTTATATTAACTCCTTCAGCTGAAGAAGCTGTAAACGCATAAGATCCAACTCTGAGATTAGAAACTCCGGCTGAGACATTTTGACTTCCCAAAGCATTATTCTGTGTGACTGTAAGTGATGAATTGGCAAGTGTCAAAGCGCTACCAGTAGCTCCAGAAGTAGAACCAATTACCGAAGAAATCATACCCTGCATATTGTTTGTGCCTTGCAAGATAGCGCCAGTAACTGTTGCAAATGAAGCATTTGGTTCAATATCAGCTTTGAGCGAAAGAACGCGAGTTGTATTCGCAGGAATCTGATAATTGATTGGAGATGAAGCCGAACCAAATGAATCGGTATATACATTAGCACCGGTAGCGTCGGTATTATAAGCACCATTTGCTGATGGAGGAATATTTATTGTTGTGCCAACCTGACCGCCGGCATCATCAACAATAGAAATATTCTGAACAAAGTTACTTACAGCACTTGTTGTAGCGCCAGTGAATGTAAGAGAAAATGGCAAGTATAATATCTTTACCGCTTCACCAGCAGCATAGACATCAAACTTAGCAATTGTTATGGATGATTGACCCTTAGCAATATTGCCAGTTGGGGTATTAGCATCCTGTGTCACCGTTGTTTGACCCTGTTGAATGTTAACCTGTGTTCCGGCATTTGAATTTGCTGAAACAGGAACATTGTATTGAGAATCAATAGCCAAAACATCATAACCATTCAAGATCTCAAACTGGAAGTTGTAGGATGGAGATCCCATAACATCAGCAAAGATTTGAACATTATTTGAACCGGTATTTAAAACTCCAGGATTTGACGAAAGATCAAAGTAAGCTGTTCCATCTTGCGCAACAGTTGCCAATGTAGCGCCAACCTGAGTTCCATTTACCATCAATTTTACATTGCGGATATCTCCTTTATTGGCTGAACCAATAACATGGAAATTAATACCATTCAAATAAACTTTACTATTCTGAACAGTAAAGTTCCAAGCTCCAACAAGATTATTTTGAGTTCCTGCTGTTACCTGATTACCAACTGAAGTGTTGGAAATCTGAACAGTGGCAAGATTTGGATTTGAAACATTTGTTACAGTAAAGATATTGCCATTTAATGGAAATGTTCCTGTTGGGGTAACTACATTATTATTCGCATCAACTGCTGAAACATCTGTTGCAGAGTTTAATGAGAATGAGGTTGTGTTACCAGCAGAAAGACCTCCTGAAACATCAATCGCCAAAGTAAGAGTTACTGTCTGACCGGCAGGAACCGAAAGGCTCATTCCGGAGAAATCAAGAACTCCCTGATTTAACGAATTGTATTGGTACAAAACCTTGCCATTTTGGACGAGGTATGCGCCAGCAACTGAAGCATCTGACAAGACGCCAACTTTATGGAATTTTACTTCCGATACTGTGACGCCAGCAGCATTTCCAGCTGTGAAACTTACTGCGAGGACAGGAACGCGGGCTGCTCCACTACCACCACTCATTGACGAGATTAAAGATCCCGCTGAAGGATTTGTTGAAGCCAAGCTAACTACAAGACCAGTAGCAGGCGCAACTGTTGTTGTTCCTGTTGCTGTTGAAGTCGTTGTTGTTGTGGTTGTTCCTGTTGTTGTTGTGGTTGTTGTTCCAGTTGTTGAAACAGACAACGAATTTACGAACGCTCTGGTTTTAGGACCAAAGTATCCGGCTGCTGGAGAAATTCCATTTGCTGCTTGGTATTTAGCTAAAGCGGCTTTTGTTAAAGCGCCAAAGTAACCAGTAGCAGTTGTAATTTTTAAATCTCCAGCTGAAATCAAAAGATTTTGAAGAGCGGTAACATCAGCTCCTTTTGAACCGAGGGTGAGGTCCTTGGTAAAGGAATAAGCTGCTGTTGTAGCAGTTGTTGTTGATGTTGTTCCGTTCTTTGCATTCAATTGAGTCTGAAGTGTTTGAATCTGAGCGAGCAAAGCTGCGATCTGAGCTTCAAGTGATGAAGAAGATGCAGTCTGAGCATTCGCTACAGGCATAAATGCAACGCCCACTGCCCACGCAAAAGTGGTAGCTGTGAGAGCTGCGGAAATTAATTTTTTACTCATTTTTTAATTTAAATTTATTTTAATATTATTTTATCGACCATAGTATTCTTTATTGAATACCACTGCCGTCGACCTTTAGATTTTTTAACTTATTTATTCTGGACTATTTCCGCTTCTTGCTTTCGCTGAATCTCTGTGAGGTAGAGCCAGTAAAAGCAATAATCGGAAATAGGTTCTGTTATTTTTTGAGATGAACTAAAACAAAAAATCGCTCATTCCGAGCGAGGCTAAAATAATACTATAAGTAAAAAGAATTTTGATAAAAACTTTTTGCTCTATATTATACTTTGATTCGGCCTCACTCCGAATGCTTATTAAATTGTTATAAACAGTATAACATAATATTTCTGTAAATGGAAGTGGCAATGCCAAAACCATATACAAAACATTTGCTTATACAATATATTAAACGATATATATAAAGGATAAGTTACAAGGAATATTAGAAAAAATGCATTATTTGCCGAATTATCCTGCGGAAGCGAGATTTCCATAGGAATTTCAACTTTTGCAGGATTTTAATGAAGGTAGAAAAGCAGGATTTTGGGAAAAATTGCAGAATGGGAGAATTGCAGGATAAAGCATCTTTGGGAGTAGAGAAAATGCGGGGAAAATTCGGGGAAAAAAGACTTTGGACAAATACATACTTGTGAAGTCTCACTTCGAAGACGAAGAGAGACTTCGGGGGCGGGGAGAATTCAGGAAAAATACATATTAGGAAGTCTCACTTCGCGGACGAAGAGAGACTTCGGGGATGGGGAGGATTCGGGGACGGAGAGGATTCGGGGAAAAAGACTTGGGACAAATACATATTTATGAAGTCTCACTTCGCGGACGAAGAGA
>Ga0123519_10011297_pt1 | contig 13198 bp, 10 predicted proteins | sample YelNatPaOPRAMG02_FD_87396 | JGI IMG/M metagenome (GOLD analysis project Ga0123519, IMG submission 87396) | Hot spring microbial communities from Yellowstone National Park - Yellowstone National Park OP-RAMG-02 (version 2) | ecosystem: Environmental > Aquatic > Thermal springs > Hot (42-90C) ...
CCAGAAAAAACATAGTCCGTTGAGATGTATACTAAATGAGCGTTAACTTTCTTGCATGCTTCGACTATATTCTTTGTTCCTAGAACGTTAACATTGAAAGCCAAGTTTTTATCCTTTTCGCAAAGATCAACGCCAGTTAAGGCAGCAGCATGCACAACGAAGTTTGGGTTAATTTGCTCAACTGTACTTAAAACAGAATTAGAATCTAAGACGTTAAGCTTTAATGGATTGCCAAAATTAACTTCATGTATAGAATAACAAGAATAAACTTTGAACCCTCTTTCAACTGCAACTTCTGCTACCTTTGACCCAAGTAAACCACTGGCACCAGTTATGAGAATTTTCAACTTTAGTTAACCTAAGCTACGTTGGTTAATGAATATAAGTTTTGCTGTTAAAGATGCTGAAATGCATATGCTCAAGCACAAACATCTTACGGAGAATATATTCACCTACGAATGTACAAAAAACACTGCACGCTATCCTTTAGTTTTAGCTGATGTAGTTAATAAGATAAGACCAAAAGAAGACGAGCATGAACTAGTAGAACAGGTAATAAAACTTCGTATGATTGGAGAAATAATTGTACCTCTTGAAGAAATAACGCTTTTGAGACAAGAAATTCAAGACTTAAGAGAAAGAATCAACATAGAAGAAGAAATAAGAAGTTTAGAGCAAAAGTTAGATTCCTTAACTCAAAACATTCAGTATATAAAGGCAAAGCTTAATGCAATGGAAAAAGTGAAACTCTTTTAAACAAGAATTGAACAAGCTAAAAGAGAAAAATGCCGTTGTTTTGAACTAACAAAATACAGCAAAAAGTTTTGTAAGTTCTTTTACAATTCTTTACAATCGCATGTAAAGACTAGTGATAGCTCAAACGTTAGCATCCTTCTCTTGCGAATACTACCTCCACAATCTTCAAACCCTTGACAGACTAAGCAGTCTATCGATGATTCTTTCAAAGACGAGGACTCCGAACGTTCTCAAACCTATCCTCTCAACATATTCCTTAACAAGCCTAGAGACAGACTTAACATTCTCAGCCTAGATGCCTCTAATAGAACTTGGACTCTCTCCTTGGAGGAACAACCGACAGGCCCGAAACCAAGAGGACAGCATAGTCCACACTATTCTCCAAGCGACAGAACATTACCATCACCAGCCAATATACTTGGCGTGTTACTATTGACTGAAACCTATATTAGAAAAAACTTCACGATAAACATTCCAGAAGACGGGCTAGCGCTATGACTGTAATTGTCTTAAAGATTTGATACATAACATTTGGTACGCTAAATCAGGATAAAAATATATAAATAGTTGTGTCATCCAAGAAATGAGTTCGCTTACCAGCTTTAGTTTAGGTTTCGCGCCTCCTTCCCAGAGGAATTTTAACCCCCTAACACCATATACTTTATAACCAAGACTTCTAAATTCTCTAGGGATATAACCAGATTTGTGTTGTTGATAAGGATTTCCATCATATGGCTCCTGACTTAGATAGCCTACTGGTGTGAAAATTATAACAAAGTCTTTACTTATTTTCTCACAAGCTCTTATAAAGTCAAGCCCCTGCTTCTTTTCCAAATGCTCTATAAGGTCAAACGCCAAAACTGCATCAAAAGATGAAATTCTAAAAGGTAAGTGATTTGCGTCAGCGAGCAAAACATCATCATAGATTTTTAATGTTTTTGCTTTTCTTAGATAAGGCATATGCATATCGAAACCAATTAAAACTCCTCTAAAATGCCATTCGTTACTTAAAAATTTAATATTTTCTCCCTTACCACAGCCCACATCTAAGACCTTACCTGTATTGATCCTGTTTATGTGATGAAGTATAGTAGCTTGGGCTGTGAAAGGAAACAATTTCTCATAAAGCAACTTAAGAGTTCTTGATATAATCAAGTTAAGTGTTATTTGACTATTTGAAGTCTTTTACTGATGAACTCATACTCTGAGTTAATAGATGACCATAATATTCTACTAAAGTTACTGGTGGATATCGAGTGTAGTGATTTTTAGCATCCGTTGGGTTTGTGAACTCGTCAAGGATCATACCTTTCAGATGGTATTCGGAATTATCTAACTGAAACAGTAATCACAAAGGTTCGATTTGATATTTCCTTAGGGTCTCTTATTAGCTAAGAAACATAGTGCATGCACTAAAATACTATGTTCTCGTAGATTTCAGACAACATCGACGCATTCTGCCTAGCTGAATATTTTTCCTCAACGAGAGCTCGCCCTCGAAGACCCATTCTCTTTGCCAAAGCGGGTTGTTGTAATATCGTCATTATGGCAGCATAGAGCTCCGAAATACTATTGGGCGAAACTAGCAGACCGTTAAACCCATCCTTAATAAGCTGAGGTACATGGCCGATTCTCGATGCTACAATCGGCTTGGCACACGCCATAGCCTCTATCAGAGATATTCCGAATCGTTCTTTCATCATTGTAGGAAGAACAAAAACATCTGCTATCGCATAGGCGAGATGAACCTTGTCATAGCTGAGGGCGCCTGCGAAGATGATATTGTCTGTCAATCTCCTCTGAGCCGCTATGCTCATGAGTCTATTTCTGTCGAAACCATCACCAACCAGAACAAGCTTCACGTTCTGTATTCTATTCCTTATTTTTGACATTAAATATATTAGATTCTCTATACCCTTTCCTCTAGTCAGTCTACCAACATATAAGATAATTTTATGGCTTTCGTTTAGACCTAGTTGGGTTCTATAAATTTGGGGGAGATCAGGCCGAAATCTTTCTGTATCCACACTATAAGGCACCAAGACAATCTTCTTAGGATCAAACCCTTCTCGAAGCAACTTTTCTTTAGCAAGATCTGATGTAGCTATTACTCTGCTTGATGTATCTAACACGAATCGTCTGCATGAAACTGCAGAATAGGGACGGGGGTATATTTCGTCTTCAGTAGAGATGAGGGGTATGCCTGCCCGTCTGCTGGCAATCGCACAAACAAAGGACAAGAGGAAACTAGGCTCAGAAACATGGATCACGTTAAAATCACTCTGGATAAGATCATATAAGAAATTGGGTGCTATGAGCGAATCGACTACGAGATCAATTTTGTCAGATACAATATTTGCTATGAAACCAATCGGGATGTGAAAAGTTCTAGGGAATTGTAAGCTCGGAATCTTCCTAATCTCAAAGTTAGAGACTGTTGCAAAAGTCTTGTATTCTATTATCCATGATAGTAAAGAGTGTGAAGGCATATATCCAATGAAGTTGTGTCTCAATGCTATAAATTTGATTAGCTGCATATCCCAAGGGTTTATGATGGGTTTACAGATAGCTATTTTCATTTAAAGCCTCACCTCCTGTTTGAATTTAATACATATTCGCTTTCGAGAGAGTCACAGAAGTCAGAAAAAGTCGGTGTCCATATCTTTCTTTGCTTAATTCCTTTAAGCATCACTTTGAACCTACCGAAGCGAGGAAATATGCTGTAAACATGACAATTTATCGCCAAAACTTCTTTCTGTTTAACTATCTTGTCTAAATCTATATGACTCCAATCGGCGACATAATGCACCATATATGGTTTCTCGATGAAATCGTTATCAAATCTCCATGTTCTCCATCCTATGAAGCCTTCATCTCTTAATATTTTTCTTAACCTGATGTCATCTTTTCCATATGGAGTGCTGTAGGTTCTGGGCGTTATACCCAGAACCTTTCGCATAATAGTCTTGGAGATCGCTATATCTGAAGCAGTAGGAACACGATGTAGATATCCATGCAAACCCAATTCATGACCACTTTCTAGAATCTTTTTGTATATCTCGGGATTATAGTAGAGCTCATTAAGAGTAGATCTCGCAGGATCTATATTTGCAGCTATTCCGAAAAATGTAGCTTTGACATCGAAACTCTTAAGAAGATCGAAGATAGTAAACAATCTTTTAACCTTTGTATATAGACAATAGAAAGAAAATATGGAAAAATCGAGAAGTGTGTCCGGCCTAGCTCTCTTTAAAAGTTGTATAGCTTCACTATAAAGATTCGCCTTCCCAGTAAATCCCAAGAGCTCAAATACTGAATAACCGCTCAAGTGCGATTCGCTGAGACTTGTTTCAAGTTCTGGCGCATCGAACGTGATTAATAGGGTTGGTTTCATCTTAGTTCTCTAGCTTTGTTTTAACTATTAGAAAACGGGTTTGGTGAACATCCATCCATTCGGACATCAAACTTACTCTATCTAGTATAAAATTAACATCGTGTGAATAAGAGACGATTGCAAAACCAAACCTTGTAATATGATCCCATCTTGGCGACCCGATTAATACTTTGAATTCATGTAATGGAATTACGAAGCGTGCCCATCCAGTCCAATTATCTGTAAATTCGTAGAAAAATTGATTTGTCCAATCTTCAGTGAAAAACCGAACATGTATGCGGGCATTACTATTGGAACCGTACCAGTAGAACGAACAATAGTTGTACAAAGTCAAATTTTGTGGCACACTGAATTGATGTTCGATGACTGGACTCTCGATCACTGAGCTCATTGATATCTGTATCGTTAGGGAGTTAATGCCTTTAAGTTTAGTTAAGTTATTATTTGAAAGCTTCACTGTTTCTGATCTGATGTTGTAGAATTCGGTTTGGTTATCATCCGACAGTAGCATCACAGATCCGTATTCGCGAAACATGGTCTCTTGATATTCTCTAGGAGAGAGAAGCTTGTATAACTGGTACTGGTAGAATTCTCTTACAAGGATGAAAAAGGGGGTCATTTTGATCTCCCTGAAAAATAGAAAGTGGTTCAACGATTCCTGATACATTTTATAAAAATCGTTATAGCGAGACGTAGGTATAAGGAAATATCTGATATTGGCCGTGAGCAACTTATCTATTAGCTCCTCTGAATTATTGCATTTTAGAAATGGGAGAAGGGACTTCCACCCGAATTGGTTAGTAAGGTCAATCAACGATCTATTCGCATAGTATGAAAGATACCAAGCGAAAAAACTTACGGTAGTGTAGTTGTCATTTATATTTTGCTTATAGAAAGCTATTACCTCAAAGATGTTTTCCTTCGGTGGGTATGTCATTTGATTATAGATAGATGGCGACCATCCTATGGCATTGACATAATTGATCATAGGCATCATGATAAGATATAAGAAGGTTAGTTCAGCCACTATAAGCAACAAAGAGCATACGCGCATGATTGACTTTATGTACTTCGATATCTGCCAAGAATTAGATTCTATAACATGGATCCAGAAAAAGATTAACATAAATAATGAGGAGGTAATGTAGAAGTAAGATACATCAGCTATATCAGATATCGTTGGATTCGTAAATATGTTAAAAACTACATCGTTGCCATAATGAAATCTCCAGAGATAGATACTTGCAATCATGTTAAAAAGTAAGAAGGCCCATGTAACATATTTTCTATCGAGCATCAGTAATGTCGAGAATGCGTAAACTCCCTCAGCTACTAGAATCGAAAAAATTGGTGCAAACAAATACAACCTTCGGCTTTCATGAACTTGAAAAGGGCAACCTATGAAAGACCACATCATTAAAAATACAATGAACCAAAGTAACACTACGGAATAAGAATGATCATTTTCGTAAAGACTTTTGTAAACAACTCTCAAAAGACCAATAACACTAGGAATGAGATAGGTGGCCCCTAACCCAATCGAAAAGAACAAGGCGTACCATCTGAAGTAATCGGTTAATTGGGACTGCGTGACAGGCGGCTGAACAAGATAAAGTATTTGATCCGCTTCTGCAACTCCAGGTCCCCAAGTTTCGATAACTCCAAACCGAAGCCAAGTGCAAATCACAAAAAATGCAATTGGCGAGACTCCGAGAATAAATACCAATATATTCTTCAACCTTGCTTCTAATGAGATACGTGCGGCACCAAAATTAGTAAACAGGAAGAATAGTATTGATAGAATAACTATGGATAGTTCACGTATGAATGCCTCTACAAACTCGAAGGAAAATGGAGAGAAATGTGTGATGTCCCAAAGGAAGAAGAAACTAAAGACAGATGACGATATGACCGTTGATATAATTCGGTGGAACTTCAAACGAGAATATAATGCAAATAGCGATAGAATAAAGGAGGCGACTACGAAACCAAAAGAATGACTTAACACAGCTAAGCTAGTTGCTAAGCCTGCAAGCGCATAATAAAATGTTCCATTTTCTCGACCTGCTTTGATGGCAAAGAAAATAGAAGCAGTAGAATAAAAAACAAAAGGTAGATCGCCGTATAGGCTGTTTCTTCCCAAGATCCTAAGTGTAGATGGCAATGAGAATAAGACGACCAAAGCAATAAATCCAGAATCTTTGCCGGAAATTCTTGTGGAAAACAAGTAGACAGTAAGACAGTTCAGCATAAAGAAAATATAGGGTAACAGGCGGAAATAATCAGCTTTCGTGATATAAAATAGCCACGCATAGAGTATATTGGGTCCCGGATTTACAAAAACAGTCAAGTTTGAGACATGGTATAAGTCATAGAGTCGGCCCGTTAATGCTATGGACTTGCCAGCTGGAAGATAGATGCTCACCGCATCCCATTCGTTGTACAATGGATGGTACAGCGTTATCATCAGCGCAAAGAATCCTAATAAAAATGGAACGAATGCTCGGATTGAAAGCGAAAAAGCGTACACGCTGTGGATTCTTAATTTTCCGAATACAACTAGAATCAGCCACAGTAGGCTAATCGCCATGCTGGCAAAAGTAAACAGAACAAAGTAATAATCAAATCTAATGTTAAAAAGTCCGAAAAGGAAGGATGGAACAATTAGTACAAAATTCCAGATGATTGAACCAGCAAGAATAAGTTCGGGTAGAGATAAAGACGTGTTATACTTCGTTTTAGAAAACATATGGAGCAACATGGGCCCCGGCAAGAATGCAAGCAAAGCGAGTACATTAAGGTCGTACATTACATGCACCCGCGACAAGTCCTCTAAATATTTGATATATTATTTCGGGTTTTTTATGTAGAATGGCTGTCATAATTGATGTAAGCAAGATTCTGGCGAAATAGATGGAAAACGGTAGCCAATCTGATGCATGCATGTTTTTTCTCATAAACAATATATTATTCCGGAACCTATAATAGACTGAAAGCGGACTGAAATAACCACCAAAACTCGAAGAAATCTTATGCCACACCTTTGCTGTTGGAATGTAAACTACCTCAAATCCTGCTCTACGACTTCTTAGACATAAGTCTGCATCTTCAAATATACAGAAATAGTCTGGATCTAGCAACCCGATTCTCTTAATTACTTCTCCCTTGATCATCATTGCGCAACCTGTGATATAGTCTACAGGCCTTATTGTCTCATATTGCCCTATATCAACTTGCCCAGCGCCTACGTGGTAGGTGATTCCTCCTATAACCATACCGCCAGCAAACCATATCTTATTTGGAGCATTATAAAAGTATATCTTAGGGCCACATATTCCAATTCTGTAATCACTTTCCGCGATTCTAACAAGCTCCGTTAGCAAGTTCTTGTCAACTATCGTATCATTATTCAGGAGAAGAATATAATCCGCACCCTTTCTTAGTGCATACCGAATTCCTACATTATTACCCTCTGCAAACCCTAGGTTCCTTCTATTTTCAATTAAAACAATGTTATGGAATCTCTGCTTTATCAACTCCTGAGATCCATCGGTTGAACCATTATCGACAACAATGATTTTGTAATTAGGATAAGTAACATGCTGCAGGGATTGTAGACATTCTAGCGTGTCGTACTTCCTGTTCCAATTCAGAACGATCACGTATACTGAGGGGAGTTTCAATAAGCTATATTCTGCTTTTTAACATGCCGTTCCGTTAAATCGTTAGCTATACCCTACTGGGAATAAGTGATCGTCTCTTGCTAAGTGCGCTTTCAAGTACTTTAAGATGCTGTTTAATAGATCTGTCATGGTCTCCCACGAATATTCAGTTTCAACCAGCTTTCTTGCATTAGATCCTATTTCTAGTCTAAGCTTTTCATCATTTAGAAGTTGCACTACTCGTTCGGCAAATCCTTGCGGTGTATCCTCGATGAATATGTTTTCTTCATGTGAAACTTTTATTCCTCGAGCGCCTATCGATGTAGAAACGACTGGTTTCTCCATCGCCATTGCTTCGAGTATCTTATTCTTGATCCCCATTCCCAATGTCATAGGTGCAATCACAACAGAGGCATTGGCTAAGTATGGTCTGACATCGTTTACATACCCGGTCACAATTACAGATTTATCTGAAGTTAGTAAGGTCACTTCTCTCACCGGATTTCGACCGACAATATATAACTTTGTATCTCTAACTCGTTTTTTTATTAGTGGATAGATTTCGTTATAGAAAAAAAGGATAGCATGTATGTTAGTTTTGTTGCTCATATCGCCTAAGAAGACTACGTTAGGGATGGTTTGTTTCGTTAAAACTGGTCTAAAATATTCAACATCCACGCCATTGGGAATAACATAGGTTCTAAGTCGAGGTATATACGCCGTAATTATTCTTTTATCATATTCGGATGTAATTATACACGCATTAAATTTTTTGAAAATAGCTTTCTCGTACTCTTTCATTTTGTAATGCCACATGAGCCAAAATATTCTACTTGTCAAACTCTTTTGTTTCAAGAAAATTTGACGATACGATTCTGAAACAACATCGTGTGGATCCACGACTTTGAGTAAGCACATGGTACTTACGTAATGTGCCATAGCACCATCAGCATATACTATGTCAGGATCTTCCACTTTCACTAACTTGTTAATCATTACCTGCATTTTTGGCAAATAGTAGAAGTTTAAGAACTGGGGATTTTTGGAAAATATATTCCTTAAAGAACACATATTCTTTAAAGTATACGCTGCCGTTCGAAAGGAAAATTCAGGCTTAGGTATATTCGCTATATAAGCAATTTTACAGTATTTTCCTAGATCGTAAATATATCTATCCTCGTTTGTTATTTGTCTGAAAGAAATAAGAGTAATATCGTAATGATATTTTTCTCTAAGATATTTTATGAAATAGAATGCTCTGACAGCAAGTGAAGTGCGAGGTGTGGGGAGTTCAGAAGTGAGAAATAGAAGCTTCATTTTTGTTTTTCACATAGCGAATTATAGTAGCCCCGCTGCTTCACAATAGAGAGTTTCAAGCCTATTCACCGTTTCCTTCCATGAAAACTTATTCGAAACATATTTTCGTCCCGCCTCTCCCATTTTTTTAGCCATCTGCGTGTCAATCAAAACCCTTAGTATTGCATCTGCTAATGCCTTCGGGATCAAATCGTCAACAAGTATGCCTGTATATCCATTGATAACCATCTCTGAGTTTCCTCCCACGTTGAAAGCAACGACTGGCAATTCTGCTGCACTCGCTTCTAGAACTGAGATAGAAAATACGTCTTGTAAAGATGGATATACGAAAACATCACTTGATGCTAACAGCTCATTTTTCTGCTTTTCCGATACTTTGCCTAAAAACTTCACATTTCTTTCTATTCCAAGCCTTACTGCCATCTTCTCTAATTTCCTCTGCATACCCCAATCTGGTCCCGCTAAGATCAGCTTCGAATCTTTGATTTCATTAGTGATGTACTTCATCGCACTCACTAGCAATTCTGGATTCTTTGAGGGAGCGAGTCTTCCCAAGAACAGAATTGTCTTCGTATTTACTGCTCCCTCTCGTTTTCTTCTAAGGCTTAAGTACTGCATAGGGACTCCATTGTATATAACTTCGACTTTTTGCTTTGGAATACCCCACTTAATAACTTCCTGCTTTTCGTAATAACTTACTGCTATAAACTTGTAAACATGCGTTTGAAATTTCAACATGAATTTATTGTGTATTTTCTTGAGATAATACATTTGCGGCGTGGTTGCTTGATGGAATGAACCATGAAAAGAAATGATCAATGGGATTCTATGTAGACTTTTAGTAATGGTTAGATAATCTGCTAGGAAATGTGTATAGCCATGGATATGCATTATATGTGATTCCTTTAATAATCTGTTTACATTAAGAATTGCCGAGGGCATGAAGCCATAATTTTCTATCGGAAATGCCCATACGTGATATGTCTTAACAAGATCGGCCTCAGGAACAGCTTTGCTAGTATCACCTGTGATCAGAGTAATCTTATGACCTGTCTTTCTGAATCTCGGGATAGTTTCTCTAAGATGTACAGTCAAGCCTCCACCGAGTATGAATGGAGCAACTATTGCTATATTAAGAGTATATCTCAAAACTATAATCTTTCTCCTTCTCCCCATTCTTTTTGCAACATATAATCATGCACGCCAAGTTTAGGAATACTTGATAGTGCACTCTAATCTTTCATACCTTATCTTGAGCGCGCTTTGGAGCTTGAACTGAAGAGCTACATATAAGCCTCATATCATGGTCGATCTCAGGTATCTTCTTCTAGATCCTTTTCCAAATTTCCTAGCGCACACGCTATCCAAGTATGCACATTCACAAACTATTTAGGCCAAGTCTCGCTTTTTGTTTAGCGATTTCTACTGGTAGACTTGCTAGGAATTCGTTTGGGTATTCACGAAAATGCTTAAGGAGCATACCAAATTTTCCGGACAGAATCTCACTAGGTGATACTATTGCGTTCTTAGGTAGCCCGATATACTCAGCAAGTGCACGACACTTAGGGTGGTAATCAATCATTAGCAGGGGGATGCGATTCAGATAAGCAAACATCGAGGAATGAAATCGCATTGCTATGAAATAATCGCATTGAGAAACCTGTTGTAATCTCTTTCTTGGATTTGGCTCATATGGTACAAATTTCACACGTTGTGTTGCATATAATTTTTTCTGTAGCTGCATAGTGAGGGAAACGTCATCGTCTTTAGATTTACCCTTGAATACGAACAAGAGTACCTTCAAATAAGGGTTCTCTGCAGCCCAGCTGTTAAGTTCCCTTGCAATGCAATCAACTAAGAATAGATCGATTTTCTCTGCACCATAATAGATCTTGAAGGCAGGTAAGACAGAAATGCCTAGAGTAATATCACTCGTCTCTTTGTTCGGATGGCTGTAAGGAAAAGGCATGATTAATGCAGAGGGGTCAAAGGCCAATAGGGCTTTACGATCTTCTCTTAACAATTTCAGGAATTCAAGGGATACTTTATCTCTGACGCTTATGAAATCTGCCAAGTGAAAAATCAGCTTCAGCATCCACTTTATCAAGACCGAGGAAACAGGGCTAATTCCGATGCCCAATAGACATACCTTCTTCTTAAGAAGCTTTGCAAATATTATAAGCGTTAATATTCTTAGCGTATTCTTCAGCGGTCGTATTCTTTTACTACCAAAGTCCTCAAAATGAGAACCTCCACCAAGTATGAGAGTTGATGACTTGCATAATTCCCAGAAAACTGTATATGGTGATGGCTTCACAAAATACACCAGATTTTTCCCATTCTTTGATTTCGGAATCTCTATGGGGGCTACAGTGACCACAGCAATCCTGGTAGTAGGATAAAGCCTTTGCAGTTCACTTAATATACCATATAGCATTGCATCATCACCAGTGTTCTTCCATCCATAATAACCTACGATTAAAAACCGTTTGGCCATATATTGCTCGGAAGAGTATCTAGCGCGCGCTGCTGGCTGACCAGCTGCACAACATATTATAGGTTTTCCTATCGCCTGATACTCGTATAGTTTCAAGGATAGTCTAAGGTATGGTCTTACTCTTAACATTTTCTCTTTACTAGTTCTAATAGGAATTCTTCAAACTGGTTTGTTATTGCGTCCCAATTGTACCTTTGAACATATTTTGTAGCTTTCATCCCAAGCTCTTTAATTTGCTCTTTTTTATTAACTAACTCAACAACTTTTCCTAGGACGTCTTCTGGATTTTTAACATAGATCACACCGTTTCCTTCTCCAAACTCCTTCATAATTCCTGGTAATCTGGTGGCAATTACTGGTTTACCACATGCCATGTATTCATACATCTTGATAGGTACGATGTGCCTCATAACTTCATTATTATATGCCGGAAGTAGACATATATCTGCTGCAGCGATGTATTCTGGAACTTTATAATATGGTTGCCAATTTATCAGAATCAATTTGTCCCCAAGTTGATTCTTCATTTTAACAAGCTCATCATATAAATCACCTTTACCCAAACTCATGAGCCTAATTTTTTCCCCCCCATAATGACTAATTAAGGAGTTAGCTACTTCTTTTAGACCAGAGAAAGTATATAGCCAACCCATGAAAAATAACACTACTTCGTCTTCTTGAATTCCGTATTTCACTCTAATATTCTTACCATCTATATTCGGGTTAAAACGACTATAATCGATTCCCGCTCTAAGCACATGAATCTTTTTAGGAGAACCACCAAGCCTTATGGCGTATTTGGCAAGTTCATCATTTATTACTAGAATTCTATCTGCATTTTGAACAATCATGCTTTCAATGAACTTCCCCAGTGGTTTTAAAATGGTCTCGGGGATTTGTGTATGCTGAGCATCAATTAGGTAGTAAACAAATGGAATATTATATCTCTTCGCAAGCTTCATTGCAATGTATGTATTTAGTATGCTAAATCCCACGATTACATCTGGTTTAAATAGTTTAATTTGTTCAAAAATTTCTCTTCCGTAGTAGAATACCTCAGACGCATAATCCACCAGTGGAATATACACTATTTTAGGTCGTATAAGGATAGCTTTAGACATATCGGTGGCTTTATGAAAATTCTTAATAACGACCTTTTCCGAAACCAACGACCTCCTTTTTCTCCTTCTCCAGTTGATTTCATAATCTATTATTCGAACCTCATGACCATTCATGGATAGACGTTCAAATAAGTGATGTGTTTGATGGGGACCCTTCTCCACTAAATCAGTTTCTATAACTGCTAGAACCCTCATCTTTATCCTGAGCAACCGGTAATTTTGCGTATTCCATCCAATCACCATTAAGTATTTTCTTCTTTTTCAAAGAGTAATGAATAGACAGGTATTTTCTTCTTAAATAGTGCGCCGTTTTGTCGAAAACAGAATTATACTTAAACAGGTCCTTTGTGAGTCTGTTTCTTCGTAACCAGAGATCCAATTCGGAGATTTTCGACTTCTTGTACGTGAAACCAAAGCTTGGAAGTGTATTCAGATCCTTAAAGTCACCGCG